>UMGF01038354.1_pt1 | contig 10620 bp, 8 predicted proteins | sample 1965181 | NCBI WGS metagenome assembly UMGF01 (sample SAMEA4836063, study PRJEB28245) | human gut metagenome | biome: gut microbiome; material: fecal sample | place: Denmark | collected 2008 | reverse complement strand
GAGTTGAGGCACCAACCTCGTCATGTTAATCCGAGAATCCAGGGTTTATGTAAAATACCTGGACCAGGATCTGAAGATCACGCAGGTCATGCAGTATAAACTGACGCTGGAGAAAGGGGATAACTGGAAGATTGTGAATGTAGAGTGAAAAAAGAAAATGAGAGATAGCAAAAAGACTTCATTCTGGTGTAATGCTGGGGTGGAGTCTTTTTTAGTGTTAAAATGTTATTTTATAAAATAAAACAAAATAAGAGGACACTAGCAGACCTTAACCGCAGGGTGGAGTTTGTGGTTAAGCTGCTGTTTATGGAATCGTTGCTAACCGGGTGGAAAATGTTGTGGGAAAATGGTGGGAAAGAGATTTTCCTTTTCCATGATTTTTCCATACATTATCCATGCGGTTATCAATGATGGAATAGCGGCTTATCCATAAAATCCATGCTGTTCTTTATAATAGATGTTGTTTATTGTTTGTACTAACAGTACACTACCAACCGGAGCACTTGATTACAATACCTCCAAGGAAATATTAAAGCTGATTGAGGATGTCAATGTCAAATATGGTAATACAGTTATCATGGTTACACATAACGAGGCAATCCGGCATATGGCAGACCATGTCATCAAACTCCGTGATGGGGCAGTGCGTCATAACGATATCAATGAACATAAAATTTCAGCGGCAGATCTGGAGTGGTAGGGAGCTGTACTGGCGCACAAACTTGTGATGCGCTTAAAAACAGCGCAAGAATGGAGATTAGTATGAAAAAGAAAAAAATCAAAAATCCGCTTATCAGACGAATACCGAGAGAATTAACAGGAGACTGGAAAAAGTATCTTGTGGTAAGTCTGTTCCTGATTCTGATGATCGGCTTTGTGTCCGGCATGTATGTTGCAAACGAGAGCATGATGACAGCGGCTGATGAGGGTGTTGGCAGATACAAGCTGGAAGACGGACACTTTGAATTAAAAAAGAAAGCAGACGAAACACTGCTTGATGCAATTAAGACAGGCGATAAAGCAGATGTCAGACAGTATTACATTGATGAGGCAAAAAAGAAGCTGGATAAAAAGTTCGATAGTGAATTTGAAGAAAAGTTCAAAAAAGAATTTGATGAGAAGTTTGAAACAGAATTTAAGGAAAAATTTGATGCAGAGTTCCAGTCAGAATTTGATGTTTCTTTTAATGCACAGATAAAGCAGATGCTGATGGCGCAGGGACTTGATGAAACAACTGCGGGAGTTATGCTTGATACAGCAGTGGCACAGGCAAAACAGTCCGGGCAGTACAACAAAGCCTATGATACAGCATATGAAAAAGCATATCCTAAGGCACATGACGAGGCGTATGAGAAAGCGTTTGATGAGGTACATGACGAGGCATATGAGAAAGCATACGACGAAGCCTGGAACAAGGTTTTAGATGAGATCAACGAGAAATATGCGGATGCAGAAGAAAAATATGAATTGAACGATCCTGATTTTAAGGAAACTCCGGTTCATCTGTATGAAAATTTTTACAGGGATGAAGAGGAAGATCATGACAACGACGGAACTTCGGATGGAACAGTCCGTGTTTTTGCAAAGACAGATGATATCAATTTTGCATGCCTGATGGACGGAAGTTTCCCGGAAAAAGAGGATGAAATTGCCATTGACCGTATGCATGCTGACAATGTCGGGATAAAAGTCGGCGATGAGATCACAGTCGGAGAAGAAAAATATCAGGTCGTTGGTCTGATCGCATATGTCAACTATTCCACACTGCACGAAAAAAGCACGGATCTGATGTTTGATGCCTTAAAGTTTAACGTTGCAATGGTAACAGATGAGGGATTTGCAAAGTTACATAAGACGATTCATTACGATTATGCATGGAAGTATGAAAATGAGCCGTCAGATGAAAAAGAAGAGAAAAACCAGTCGGATGATTTTATGCGGGCGTTGCTCACACAGACCGTGGTAAATGACAATGAGATTGAAGATTATGTGCCAAAATATGCGAATCCGGCGATTCATTTTGCAACCGACGACATGGGCTCTGATGAGGCAATGGGAGGTGTGCTGCTTGATATTCTGATTGTCATCATCGCATTTATTTTTGCAGTTACGATCAGCAATACGATCACAAAAGAGTCATCTGCGATCGGAACATTGCGTGCGTCCGGCTATACGAAAGGGGAGCTGGTACGCCATTATCTGTCTATGCCGGTTATCGTTACCCTGATTTCCGCATTAGTCGGAAATGTGCTTGGCTATACGGTATTTAAAGATGTTGTGGTATCCATGTATTATAACAGTTACAGCCTTCCGACCTATGAGACGATCTGGAATCCGGATGCATTTTTTAAGACAACCCTGATACCGGTCGTGCTGATGTTTATGGTCAATCTGATCGTCATTATTAAAATGATGCAGCATACACCGTTACAGTTTCTGAGGCATGATCTGAAAAAAACAAAACGCAAAAAAGCAATGCGGCTGCCACATTTTAAATTTTTTAACAGATTCCGTCTGCGCATCATGTTTCAGAATGTGGCAAATTATCTGATTCTGTTTGTGGGAATTTTCTTTATCATGGTGATGCTTGCAATGGCAGTGGGAATGCCGGATACGCTTTCTTATTACAAAGAAAATGCAAAAAATATGATGTTTGCAAAGTATCAGTATGTTCTGAAATCTTTTGAGGATGAAGATGGAAATGTACTGACGACGGACAATAAAGACGCAGAAAAATTCAGTATGTGTTCTTTGCAGAAAAAAAGCGATGTAATAGATGAGGAAGTCTCTGTTTACGGTATTTCAGACGATAGTAAGTATGTAGAAATAAAAGGTATGCAGTCCCTGCAGGAAGATGAAGTTTATATTTCCAGATCATTTTCAGAAAAATATGAACTTAATGTCGGGGATACCGTTTCACTGGATGAAAAATATGAAAACAAACAGTATACGTTTACGGTAGCCGGAATTTATGACCAGTGCGTAAACATTGCAGTATTTATGCCGATTGAAAATTACCGCATGGTATTTGAGCTGGATGAAGAGGCATTCAGTGGATATTTTTCAAATGAAGAGCTTACAGATCTGTCGGAAGATGATATTGCAACGGTGATCACCGAGCGTGATATCACAAAGATGTGTGACCAGTTAGATCATTCCATGGGATCTTATATGGATTATTTCCAGATACTTTGTATCCTGCTTTCCGCAGTTTTGATCTATCTTCTGACAAAACTGATCATTGAGAAAAATGAGAATGCAATTTCAATGACAAAGATTCTTGGATATGAGAATAAAGAAATTGCCAGCCTGTATCTGCTTTCCACAACGATCGTGGTTGTGATCGAAGATGCGGTCAGTGTTGTACTTGGAGCGTTTGTTATGAATCTGGCATGGAAGGCGATCTTGTTTAGTTACAGTGGATGGTTTGCATTTGTGATCCAGCCAGCCGGATATGTGAAAATGTTTGCATTTGTGCTGATCGGATATCTGTTTGTAATGATACTGGACTTTATGCGTATCAAAAAGATCCCGATGGATCAGGCACTCAAAAATGTGGAATAAATATTTTATATAAAAAGTTTACGGATAAGGTTAGAATGGATAGTTTATTTTAATTTTTGGTTGCATTAAAAATGGCATTGTGCTACTATTGCAATAGAAATTTAAAGGAGAGGAACCAATGCGGAGATAATTTACTTTTGAAACATGAAAGAAAACAGAGTCAGCAAGAGAATGTGTGTCATATATGGCATACGTTTGTCTGCTGATTCGGGATGATACATGGCATATATTGCACCGGTATAAGGAATAAAGTGCATGATATGTTGTGTAAATCTGAAGTTACAGCAGTATTGCAGAGGTGCAGTACTGCATATCATGTTGCCAAAAGTGGATTTGATTCTTGTATCCTCTCTTTTTTGTGTTAAAAAATGGCGGAAACGGACATTTGTTGTCCGGGACAATCGATTTTATCTTACAATGTGCAATCTATTGTCTGCCAGATGTGATCATAAAATATGTGAGGTGTAAGAAAAATCCCATGGCAGCATGGGATTTTTTGTATGGAAGGGAAATGGGGAGATTTTTATGTCATAGATTCAGGTAACAGATCTCACATATGGTTATGAGGGAAGTTTTGATACGGTTTTTGAAAACGTATCTTTTGGGATTGATACGGACTGGAAGTTAGGTCTGATCGGGAGAAATGGAAAAGGAAAAACAACTTTTTTAAATTTGCTGCGTGGAAAATGATTTTCTGCTGATCGATGAGCCGACAAATCATTTAGATATGCATGCAAGGGAATGTGTGAAAGAATATCTGTGCGGCAAAAAAGGGTTTATTCTGGTATCGCATGACAGGGATATTTTAGATGCCTGCATTGATCATGTGCTGGTTTTAAACCGAAAGACGATCGAGGTGCAGAGCCGTGTGACACAGTATGAACGCCGGATGGAGCGGGAAATACAGGAGAAAGAAGGGCTTTTGCAGGATATTGAACAGCCGGTCAGTTTAAAACTTATGCCGCTTTCCTATCATAAGGAACGTCTGATTTCATGCAGGGAACTTTCGGTGCGGTATGAAGGTGCAGAAAGTGATACATTGAAAAATCTCACATTCGAACTGATGCATGGGGAGAGAGTCTTTTTACATGGAGAAAACGGATGTGGAAAATCGACGCTGATCAAGACAATTTTGCAGCAATCAGGCAGCAGATATGAAAAATTGTTCGTGACAGACGGAGAAATTCGAACAGCGTCTAATCTGGTGGTGTCATATATTAATCAGGATACCAGCTTTTTGCAGGGGGACATCAGAGCGTTTTGCAGGGAAAGAAATTTAGAAGAAAGTTTATTTTTTACATTATTGCGTCAGCTTGACATGGAGCGTGCACAATTTGCGAAAAGACTCGAAGAGTTTTCGGAAGGACAGAAGAAAAAAGTACTGATTGCCGCGAGTCTGATGACACCGGCACATGTGTACATCTGGGATGAACCGCTCAACTATATTGATGTTTTTTCAAGAATGCAGATCGAGCAGCTGATCCTTCGGTATCAGCCGACCATGATCCTTGTCGATCATGATATCAGGTTTCAGGAGAAAATCGCAACGCGTGTCGTGGAACTGTAAAGCTGTGATCCGACCGTTTTTGTAATCTGGCGATCAGAAGAGGAGGATAAAAAATGTTAGAACGGATTGAAAATGTAAATGAACAGGTAATAAAAAAAATGTTTTTATTATATGCAGAATCCATGGCGGATATGGAGGGGGAATTTAAAAATCGTGATGAAATGGAGGCATCATATGCGGCGTTTTTAAAGGAGTTTATCGAAAATCCAAAGCAGATGGTGTTTGTTGAAACTGCAGAAAAACAGTGGGTATGCGGACTTAGGGCAGTTGAGTCAGAGCCGGGGAAATGGTTTCTTGAGGCAGTTGAGACGATGCCGGGGCAGAGAAACAGAGAATATGGTAAAAAACTGATACGTCATGTAACGGAGTTTTTGAAAGGCATAGGCGCAAAAAAGATAGATTGCATTATAGGAAAAAGTAATTTATCATCAATAAAAATGCATTCGGATTGTGGATTTAAAGAAACGAAGGAGCCGCCGGTAAATTGTTGGGGAGAGCTTGAGGAGGGAAGAATTCTTTTCCGGCTTGAAATTTGATCATGTGCCATTTTGCACATGGTATAATCAATGAATTTATCTGCCATATGCTCAAGCGCTGATACAGGAGAGAAAAGAGGAACACGATGATAAATATTATAGAAATCAAAGATCTGGATGCCCCGGAGCTGCAGATTTATTACAATTTAAATGAAGCACAGCTTTTTCACTATTTTGAGCCGAAGCCGGGGATTTTTATTGCGGAAAGTCCGAAGGTGATCGAGCGTGCCTTAGATGCCGGCTGTGTGCCGCTGTCATTTTTGATGGAAAAAAAACACGTGGAGACACAGGCAAAAGAAATCCTTGCGCGCTGCGAAAAGTTACAAAGCCGAGATCTTACACAGAAGTCTTTGGTTTATAGGGAGGATGAGCATGTAATCCCGGTTTATGTGGCAGAAGTTGAAGTACTTGCAAAAATCACAGGTTATCAGCTGACACGCGGCATGCTCTGTGCCATGTACCGTCCCACACTGCCTTCGGTGGAGCAGCTCTGCAAGAATGCAAGGCGTGTTGCAATTTTGGAAAATGTGGTAAATCCAACAAATGTCGGAGCAATTTTCCGTTCTGCGGCGGCACTTGGAATGGATGCAGTTCTTTTGACACCAGCCTGTGCAGATCCGTTGTACCGGAGAGCAAGCCGTGTCAGCATGGGAACAGTATTCCAGATACCGTGGACATATTTTGATAAAAATGCATGCTGGCCGGACGGTGCGATGGATGTGCTGCATAAGCTGGGATATAAAACGGCGGCAATGGCACTTCGGGATGACTCCGTGAGTATAGATGATGAAAAAATGATGTCGGAGGAAAAGTTAGCAATCGTTCTCGGAACGGAAGGTGACGGACTGGCAGATCACACGATCGCAGACTGTGACTATACGGTGAAAATTCCGATGACACATGGTGTGGATTCACTGAACGTGGCGGCTGCAAGTGCGGTGGCATTCTGGCAGCTTGGGATGAAGTGCGAACAGTAACAAACTAACTTCTTAGAGAAAGATGGAAGTGTGAAAAATAAGATTTTTCACACGCAAGAATGGAGATTTATATGAAAGTAGTAGCAGCAATCGATTCATTTAAGGGAAGCATGACGTCCATGGAGGCTGGAAATGCTGTAAAGAAAGGTATTCTGGCAGCAAAACCGGATGCAGAAGTAGTGGTAAATCCGCTCGCGGATGGCGGAGAAGGAACCGTGGATGCACTGATCGAAGGCTTGGGAGCAGAAAAAATACCGGTTACCGTGGCAGGACCGCTTGGAGAAAAAGTGTCGTGTTATTACGGTTTTTTAGAAGAGACAAAAACGGCTGTCATGGAAATGGCATCTGCTGCGGGAATCACGCTTGTGATAAAGAAAGATCCGCTGCGTGCATCTACCTATGGAGTGGGGGAGATGATTGCAGATGCCCTGAAACGCGGCTGTAAAAATTTCATGATTGGAATTGGTGGAAGTGCAACCAACGATGGAGGCATCGGAATGTTAAAGGCACTTGGATTTGAATTTTTTGATGAAGATGGAAATGATGTGGGAGAGGGCGCGGCAGCGCTTGTAAAGATTGAGGTGATCCGGACTGAAAATAAAAATCCGCTGCTTTCCGGTGCAAAATTTCAGATTGCCTGTGATGTGAAAAATCCGCTTTGCGGCAAACAGGGTGCAACTTACATATTTGGACCACAAAAAGGTGTGACGGAAGAGCAGAAAGAGCAGGTCGATGAAGCAATGAGACATTATGCGGATGTGACCAAAGAAAGTTTGGATTGTGACTTTGCGGACTGTGAGGGCGCCGGTGCAGCGGGAGGACTCGGATATGCATTCCTTTCGTATCTTGCGGGAGAATTAATACCGGGTGTGGAACTGATTTTGCAGGCAACCGGTCTGGAAGAAAAAATGAAAAATGCGGATGTTGTGGTGACCGGAGAAGGACGTCTGGATGCGCAGACGGTCATGGGGAAAGCACCGGCCGGTGTTGCTGCTCTGGCAAAAAAATATAATGCGAAAGTCATTGCATTTGCAGGGAGCGTTGCACCGGAAGCGAAAGTCTGTAACCGGGCGGGAATCGATGCATTTTTCCCGATCGTAAGAGGCGTGACAACATTAGAAGAAGCAATGAAAAAAGAAAATGCAATGGAAAATATAGCCGCCACGGCAGAGCAGGTATTTCGGCTGCTGTGAGGGAAAAGAATGGAGATTTGTGTGAAAATAAAATTTTTCACACGCAAGAAAGGGGATTAATATGATTCGTTTTGAAGAAATTACAACAAAAAATGTCTGGGATGTATGTATGATGATGGTCTTTTGATTGGTTTTGTGATGCTGGGCTATGGGAAGACCGGCCATGAAGATGATCCTGAAATAGCAGAGAATAACTACTGCCTGTGCCTCACTTTGAATTGACGGAGTACTGGGCAAATGAATTACTTCGGCTGGTGTTAGAAGGTAGGTAGTCTATCAAAGATAGAGGAGTTAGTGTAAAAGTAAGATTTTACGCAGGAATGGAGATAAACATGAGATATAAGATCAGTCATGCCCTCGTGCAGTTTGGCGGAGATGTGATTTTACGTGATGTCAATTTTGAGGTGCATGATAAAGAAAAAATCGCCATTGTAGGACGAAACGGCTGTGGAAAGACCACGCTGCTGCGTCTGATCGCGGGCGATATTTCGATGAATAATTTAGACAGCGATGAAGAATGTGGTATTACGATGGCAGGAAAACAGGAGATTGGTTTCCTGCGTCAGGTTAATTTTACGGAAAAAGATGTGACCGTGGAAGAGGAAATCAAGAAAGTATTTGAGCCGGTGTTTGCGTGTGAAAAGCGGATGCGGGAACTTGAAAATGAGATGAAAACTTCCGCGGACAAACAGCTTTTGCACGAATATGACAACTTACAAAGCCGTATGGAGGCAATGCGGGGATATTCGTGGCAGCAGGATATGGAGACTATGTTTCAGCGGTTCGGGTTTGCGTTAGAAGATCTGAAACGCCCGATCGGAAGTTTTTCCGGTGGACAGCAGACGAAAGTGGCATTTATCAAACTGCTGTTAAAACGTCCGGATATCATGCTGCTCGATGAGCCGACCAACCATCTGGATCTTCCGACAATCGAGTGGTTAGAAGGATATTTAAAGACTTATGATAAGGCGGTCATCATTGTTTCACATGACCGTATGTTTTTAGACAAAGTGATCGATGTGACCTACGAGATCGAATATCATGAGATCAAACGTTATGCCGGCAATTATACGGCATTTATAAAGCAAAAGGAAGAGGCACTCATCAAGCAGGAAAAAGACTATGAGGAGCAGCAAAAGGAGATCAAACGTCTGACGGACTGGATCGAAAAATGGAAAAATACGCCGACGAAAGTGGCGGCGACACGTTCAAAGCGCATGGCGATCGAACACATGGTAAAAATCGAAAAGCCGAGACATTTTGATACGAAAGCATTTCATGCGAGATATGTACCGCGCATGGAAAGCTACACGAATGTGATTCATGCCAAAAATCTTGAGATCGGTTACGATACCGTCTTAAGTAAAGTCTCATTTCTGCTTCAAAAGAAAGACAGACTTGCAATCATTGGGGAGAACGGTAAAGGAAAATCCACACTTTTGAAAACCTTAGTCGGCGAACTGCCTGCGTTAGGTGGTGAATTTTCATTTGGACAAAATGTAGAATGGAGTTATTTTGACCAGCAGAAAGCAGTGCAGGAGCATTTCCGGGAAGATCAGACCGTGCTTGAAAATTTCTGGGAGGAATATCCTTCCTATATGAGGGAGGAAGTCCGCAGTGCACTGGGGGGATTTTTATTTTCCGGAGAAGATGTAGAAAAGAAGATGGGACAGCTTTCCGGCGGAGAAAAAGTCCGTCTCGCACTCTGTAAAATGCTGCAGACCAAACCGAATCTTTTGATCTTAGATGAGCCGACGAACCATATGGATATTGTTGGAAAAGAGGCGTTAGAACAGATGTTAAGAGAGTACGAGGGAACAGTACTTTTCGTCTCACATGACCGTTATTTTATCAGCAGGATCGCAACCGGGATTTTGGAGTTTTCCGAGAGTGGTGTGAAACAATATGCCATGAGCTATGAGGAGTATCTTGCAGAAAAACAAAAAGAAATGGGGATTTCCCCAAAAGGGCAGGTAATGTCACAGAGTGCGCGGCATATGGCAGGAAATTACACACAAAACCCCGCGGGGAATGAGAAACAAAATCAGAATCAGAGTAGTATCAAAACAGGCAAAGATGTGCCGACTTTAACGGATGTATTTGACAAAAAAACATATTATAATCCGGGCAAGATCCGTTCGAGACTGCAGCGTCAGTTAGAAAAATATGAAAAAATGTTAGAGGAGAGCGAGGAAAAACTTGCAGAAATAAAAATGCAGTTCATGGATCCGGAGCTTGCCAGTGACTATCCGAAGCTGATGGAACTGCAGAATGCACTCGATACGGAGGAAAAGAACCAGGAGAGTCTGTTAGAGCGGATGCTTGAGACGGAGACCGAACTTGCGGAATTTGAGGAGGAGTGAGTATGAAATAATTGGACCAAAAGTTCTTGGATGAACTTTTGGTCCTTGTTTATATCTATATCCGTTCAAACACTGGAATATGTTCGATCGGTGCGTCTGTTATGTTTACCCATTTTCCTGCAGGAAGATATACATCGCGTTTATTTATATCTGCGGAGAGAACCGGTGCTACAATGCTCATGTGCGGTAAAGTAACACACAGAGCTTGACAGACAGCAGCCCCCTATTCTGAGTGTCAGATACAGCTATTTTTGATAACTGTATCTGGCAATTTTATTTTGAGGGTTGACTATGAGTTTATAGATGCTATAATGTAACTGTACATTAAGTACAATCAAAAAAAACGAAGGCGGTGAGTTATGGAAATCATTATCAGTAATAACGCCAACAAGCCGATATATGAGCAAATCACATCGCAGA
>UMGF01100527.1_pt1 | contig 10763 bp, 10 predicted proteins | sample 1965181 | NCBI WGS metagenome assembly UMGF01 (sample SAMEA4836063, study PRJEB28245) | human gut metagenome | biome: gut microbiome; material: fecal sample | place: Denmark | collected 2008 | reverse complement strand
ACCGGCTTATTTTCAAAATCCGCCGGCTCTATTCTCCTCCTGACCTCCCTGTATTTTTGACTATTTTTCTTAATTATCATAATTCTTTTTTATATTATATACTATCCTCAATGTATTGTGCAACAATACCTGCAACCCTTAAAGGCAATCCGGAATACTCTCCGTCATAGGCCTGTGATATAAAGCGCTTTACGAGAGGACGTTCATTTTTAATAACTTTCTCGATTTTTTCTCTTGGAGTTGTTCTGTAAATACGAAGTAAATCGCCAAGTACATTTTCCTTCGTCAGTTTACGTTTTATTGGCAGGTAGTCTTTCATTTCTTTCAGACAATCTGAGATTAAATCTCCGTCAAGATGAGATTCTAAATCTGCCATATTCATATACTGAGATATTGCAAGAGAATCATTAGAGTCAAACTTATTGAGGATTGTTGTAACTTTATCTTGAGAAAGAATTTTTAGAACAAGAGCCAGAGTCATAAGCTTCATTTGCTTATTGCTAATACCTTGCGGAATTGATGCAAGCTGTTTTTCCTGCTTTCTTTTATTACGTTTTTCTTCACGGCGTTTCTCTGCTTCTCTCAAATTCTTTTCAGACTCTTCTGCCGCTGCCATCTGTCGCTTCTGCTGTTCTTCCTGCGCCTGTTTTGCCATTGCATCAATATTGGATTGGCTTTCTGCTCTATTTTTTATTTCTTCATCAATAACGCCTTTTTTCTGAAGTTCTTCTATACTTGAGTTATAGACCTTTATTACATGGTGTTCTACGGCCTGTAAAAGCTGATCTTGAGGAATTTTTCTTATAACAGCTTGTTTTGCAACTTCAAAGATAGTAAAAGCAATCTTCTGCATAATACCATCCCAGTATTGCGGAAGTATTCCGGAATGTATTAAGTCTATTGATTTATGGAAAGACCACTCTGCTATAATCTGGGTAATAAATACTGCCTGCTCAGCAGTTAAGTTCATCTGTGTATCATTATATAGAGCTTCGCCAGCAAGTAATGTAAAGTTTCCAAGCGTTTTTACAATATATTCTTTTTCCCTATCCTCGAGTTCCGGAGGTACAAGTTCTTTTGCCTGCTCTGACATTGAGGCTGCAAACGCTTTATAATCAAACCCTTCTATTGGCATATTTCATTCCCTTTGTAGATATAATAATCCCTATTGTATTATAACTGCTTATTTGTTTATTAACCTCATATAAGTTAATGATTTTGTAGTCAGAAGGCAAAAAAAAAAGTAACACAATCTCTATTATGTTACATTTTTTATAACGGCATAATCCAATAAAACTTTAGAGTTTCAGTTAAAATCTTTACAATTATTTACATTGTACCATTTGCTTAAAATGTTGAAATACAGATTAGTACAGGAGAATTTTAAACAGCTGGAAGAGGCAAAAGAAGTTTTAGAAAAGACAGAGAAAACAGAAACTTCGCAGCAAAACACTCCCACACCCGCCGTGTCTGCATCAGGTGCTGAACAGTTAGCAATGATTATCCGCCAGATGGAGATGAACATGAGTCAGAACTATGATTTTTCTACAGAAAAAACTGTCGAAGAAAATACAGGAACAAACAGCACCCGCGCTCCGGAAGAAACAGCTAAAGCTACTGATGAAGATATGGCAGAGATAGTTGATTTTCTTAATAACGGACGTTTGACTAAAGCCACAGAAAAACTGAACAATTTGGGGATTTCATACCAACTTGATAAACCATCACAGACAATGTATACAATGAATAGCATTGAAGAGGTAACTCAACAGATAAAACCACCAACTTTTAAACTTGAGATTTCACAAGATGAGTGTGAAGATTTTGCTAAACAATACACTAGTTTGGAATATCAGAAAAAACAATCAGGACTTAACGGAGAAGAAGACACTAAATTCAGAGAACAGCAAAAACAACTTATTAATGACTTTAGTCAAAAACACGGCATTAAGTCTATTGATGCAGATTACTTATTAGAAAAAATTGAAAAATGGGATGCTCAAAATCCGGGTATTATTTCCAACAGGGGGGGGTAACTACTGAATTATTATGGTTCCTTGCCGGAAAAGATGCTAAATTTGAACCAATAGATTATCAGCCACAAGAGCTGCCGGAGTTTAAATAAATCTCATATAAAAGCGGAGCTTTATGCTCCGCTTTTATTGTGATAAAATTTGCTTATGAAATATAAGTGGCTTAATCTAAAAAAGAATAGAGAAGTAATTATTTTTTTTAACGGCTGGGGTATGGACGAGAGTGTGATAAAACATTTAAACTATGGCAGTTATGATGTTTTGATGTTTTATGATTACAACACTCTTGATACTGATTTTGACTTTAAATCTTTGGGAAAATACGAAAAAAGATACCTTATTGCCTGGTCTATGGGCGTAATGACTGCATCATTATTTAATATTGATTATGCCCGAAAGACTGCTGTTAACGGAACGCTAAAGCCTATTGATAATAAGTTTGGTATTCCTGAGAGAATTTATGATTTAACAGTAAGAGGCTTTAATGAAAAGGGAAGAGAACGCTTTATGAGAAGCATGTTCAGCGAAGCTTCACCGCTGCCGGAGGTCAAAAGAGATTTAGAGAATCAAAAAAGCGAACTTTCAGCCCTTAAAAATTATTTATCTAATGAAAGTTTTAAATATGATAAAGTACTGATAAGCCGGGATGATAAAATTATACCTGCAAAAAATCAGTCTGCTTTCTGGAACATAGAGCCTAATTTAGAGGGGGGACACTCACCTTTCCTTCTATTTAAAAGCTGGGAAGAACTCTTATGAATAAGAATTTAATACAGAAAAGATTTGCCAAAAACCTGAACACATATAATGATAATGCAAAAATTCAAAAAATCATGGCTGAAAAACTTGTATCACTATCAGACAGAAAAGATTATGATAGTATACTAGAAATTGGCTGCGGTACAGGACTTTTAACAGAAAAAGTTCTTAAAAGCTTTACTTTTAATACTTATACAGCGAATGATATTGTAGCTGACTGTAAAGAATATATTGACAAACTATCTGACAGGATAAATTTTGTACATGCAGATATTGAAGAAATTATAAGAAAAAGCACTCATAAATACGACTTGATTATCTCTAATGCAACATTTCAGTGGATTGAAAACTTTGAGGAATTTCTTTTATCGCTTTTATCCAAACTAAATCCAGGAGGTACATTATTATTCTCAACCTTCGGGCCTGAAAATTTTCGTGAAATATTTTATATCACAGGAAAAACATTGACATACAAATCATGCGATGAATATAAATCAATACTTGATAACTTTAATCATTATATTGAAGAAGAAACACATGTTTTAGCCTTCAAATCTGCAAAGGATGTTTTAAAACATCTTAAATACACGGGAGTAAATGCACTTGATTCAAACGGCTGGACAAAAGCTGACATGCTTAAATTTGAAGCAGGTTACAGCACAATTTGCTCTACCTCGCCAACACTAACATATAACCCTCTCTATATCAGAATAATAAAAAAATAAAATAGTACATCCGGTTAATATTCGTATAATAAGAAATATTATAGAATATTGGTTAAGTGTAAAAAATACGTTTATTAACGAACGCTTATTGAGGTGTTATGGAAATTTTTGAAATAGCAGAGATGCTTGGCGCAAATATCAACTACGAGAGTTTATTACAAACATTTTTTAAGGATTATCCTGATGCAATATGGATTAAGGATAAGAATTTAAAACTATTAAGCGCAAATAGCGCCTTTTATGAGCACTTTAATAAATCTGCTGATTGCTGTAATTCTTCTGGTGAAATGCAGATATTGCAAGAGAAACGTACTGTTACATTTAGTATTCATTCTGAAAAGAAGAATCAAGTTTTAGCTGTTACAGCAATGCCGGTTCTCAATAATAATTCTGTTGAGTGTATTTTATACATTTCTAAAGATATTACAGAACAGGAAGAGCTAAAAGAAAGATTTTTTGTAAATAAATATCAATTAAATGCACTTTTAGAAAATATTCCTAAAATTATCTATATGCAGGACTTAAACGGTCAATATATCACCGGCACTAAACATTCAAAAGCTTTCTTCAATGATGGATTTGACTATTTTCATAAAATACAGCTGGATTTCCAAAGTATTAATGCTACAAGAATGTGTGAAGACAAGTCTGTTATAGAAAATAATAAGCTCATAACATACGATAAAGAAATTGTTGACACTAGAGGTATTCCACACTGGTATACAATTTATAAAGCACCAATAAACGACTATCATAACAATGTAATTGGAATTGTAGTGATGGCTAAGAATATAGATGATGAGAAGCTTCTTCAGGCACAGCGGGAAACTTTTGTTGCTTCATTAGGGCATGACCTTAAAAATCCTACCCTTGCTCAGATAAGAGCAGTTGAATTACTGCTAAAAGGGGAATTTGGCTCATTAACAAAAGAACAACAGGAAATTTTAGGAATGCTTCTAGACTCTTGCAAGTATATGAATGCAATGCTTAGTTCTCTTCTTGCAACTTACAGAAACGAAAGAGGCGTGGTAAAGCTTAACTATGAAGAAGTTTCTCTGACTGACCTTGCTGAAGACTGCATCAGTGAAATGATTTATATTGCGAAAGATAAAAATGTCAATATTTCTATAGAAAAGAGGTGCGATATTCCTTTTGTTTATGGAGATAAGGTACAAATAAAACGTGTAATAATGAACCTTTTATCCAACGGCATAAAGTATGCATTCAAGGACACTGAAATAAAAATTAAAATATATAATGAAATTAATTTAACCTGTTTTAGTCTTGAGAACAGGAGCCCATATATTCCAGCAGAAAAACGCGAAGCAATATTTGCCCAGTACGTTTCTTTTGCAGAAGCACACAAAGAACTGGGAATAGGATTAGGCCTCTATACCTCGAAAAAGATTGTTAACGCACATGCCGGTACTATTTTTGTTGAAAGTTTTGAAGACGAAAGAACAGTATTTGGCTTCAAAATTCCAAACGTTAAAGATTCTATATGCGCTGCCAAAACTGTTTCTTTTTAAGCTGTAACCTGAACTGACAGATTTTTGATAATTTCAAGCAGTTTATTTACCATCAAATCTTCGTATTTTTGAGCATTTTCTTTGCTGTCAGCTTCAAACCTCAATGTAAATACAGGTTCAGTATTGCTTTGTCTTATGAGGGCAAATCCCTTTTCAAATACAATACGCATACCGTCAATTGTAATAATATCTTTTATATTAGTCCCGAAGAAATCAGGATTTTCGGCAATTACTTTCTGGAACTCTTCTAAAGTTTGCGCTTTCAAAGAATTTGGACAAGGCAGGCGAACTTCACTTGAAGAGTACATTGATTTGAATGGTTCAAGCATATCTGTTATTTTAAAATTAGGATTTTCTCTTTTCTTTCCGGCTACAATTTGAATTATGCGGCATCCTGCATAAACAGCATCATCAAATCCATAATAATGATCTTTAAAGAATGTATGACCGCTCATTTCTCCTGCCAGAACAGCTCCGGTTTCTCTCATTTTTGATTTAATATAACCGTGCCCTGTTTTACACATAACAGCCACACCGCCATTTTCATTAATAGTATCGTAAAGGACCTGTGAACATTTAACCTCAGAAACAATTACCGGCTTTATGCCTTTTGCATTATATTCTTTGATAACATCTTCCGCATAGATTAGGAGAAGCTTATCTCCTGTCATAGAGTTGCCGTCAGAATCAATAACCCCGATTCTATCGCTGTCACCGTCAAATGCAATACCTAAATCGGCTTTATTTGCAACAACAGCTTTTTTAATATCCGTAAGAGTTTTTTCATCACTAGGGTTTGGATGGTGATGAGGAAATCTTCCATCAGGCATTGAATAAAGTTCAATTACTTCACACCCGAGAGCTCTATATAACTTAGGCGCAACAACACCGCCGGTTGCATTGGCACTATCCACTACAACCTTTATACCTTCGCCGATTCTGCCGAACTTTTTAGTCATTTCCTCTATGTAGTCCGGAATTAAATCATATTCATTAAGAATACCAAACGCTACAGGAGGAATTGCAAGTTTGTATTCTTCCATAGTCAGTTCTTTGACAACTTTAATCTGTTCTTCATTCAAAGATTGTTTTGCATAAGTCATTTTAAGTCCGTTATACTGGCTCGGATTATGGCTTGCTGTAATAATCATCGCGCCTGTAACCGGCATATATTTTGTAATGTATGGAGGGAGTCCTACAACTTCTGAATAATATCCGAGAGGTGTCGGTGCAAGCCCCATATCAACAACATTAGCACCGCAGGAACGAATACCTTCTATCAGCGATTTTGAGAGCGATGGAGAATGAAGCCTTGCATCGCGGCAAACAGTTATCCAGATTTCTGAAGGCTGCTTTTTAGCTTCTTTTGCTAAAAATTGAACAAAGCCGCGGCCTGTATAATAGAAAAGTTCTTCTGTTATATCATCTCCGTAAATTCCTCGTATATCATTCTTTCCAAATGCTGAATCTTTTAGCATAACTCCTCCTTAAATAACTATAGTATAATAATAACATGGATAAACATAAAAATTTAATTTTTGTACTACCGGCGCTTGCCGGAACTTTTATATTCATTATTATTCCCATTTTTTGTTCTTTTGCATTAAGTTTTACAGAGTGGGATTTATTGAATGAGATTAAATTTGTTGGACTGGATAACTACAAAAGTATTTTATCAGAACCCGAATTTCTGCAAATTCTCTTAAACACTTTTATTTATGCTATCTCAACAACTATTTTTGCAGTCATAATCCCTTTATTGATTGCAGCTGCATTAAACACAAAAATCAGAGGCAGTGAAGTTTATAAGACAATCTACTTTCTTCCGTTTATAACTCCTGCTGTTGTAATAGCAATCGTCTGGTCGTGGATTTTTGACCCCAATATCGGAGGGATAAATCTCCTTTTTAAAACACATTTAAACTGGTTATTTGACACGCACCTTGCTATGCCTGTACTTATTTTTGTATCTGTTTGGAAGCTTATCGGCTATAATGTTGTTTTATTTCTAACTGGATTTTCGACAATAAACCAAAATGTTTACGAGGCTGCAAAAATTGATGGTGCAGGCGCTAATGAAACTTTTTGGGATATAACACTTCCGCTCTTGAAACCTACAACATATTTTGTAACTCTGGTAACGGCAATTTCGTCATTCCAGATTTTTGATTTAATCTATGTTATGACGTCAGGCGGTCCTGCAAATTCTACAAATGTTATAGTCTACTCAATATATAAATACGCATTTGAGTATTTTGATATTGGTAAGTCCTGCGCACTTGCTTATATTCTATTTATCATAATATTCTTACTTGCAGTTCTTCAGCGCAAAATAAGCTCTTTGTCATCAAAATAATTAAGCTTCATTGCCTGTTTAACTTCTGCTAAAGTATTTGCAGCAATTTCTTTGGCCTTGCCAGTTCCATCAACAAGAATATCATAAACTGCACCCATATCCTGTTCAAACTCTTTTCTCTTAGTTCTTATTGGTTCGAGTTCTTCATTTACAATACTGTTTAAAAATCTTTTAACCTTAACATCGCCGAGCCCGCCTCTCTGGTAATGCTCTTTAACCTCGTCTAATGAAGCGTAATCATTCCAGTATTTTTCAAAGTGTTCCGGTTTGCAGAATGCATCCAGATAAGTAAATACCGTATTGCCTTCAATATGCCCCGGATCAGTAACTTTAAGATGAGTCGGATCTGTATACATACTCATAATCTTCTTCTGCACATCCTCTGCCGTATCAGAAAGATAAATACAATTACCGAGTGATTTGCTCATTTTAGCTTTTCCGTCAATACCAGGAAGCCTCATACAAACTTGATTATCAGGAAGAAGAGCTTTTGGCTCAATTAAAACATCTTCGCCATAAATATGATTAAATTTTCTAGCAATTTCTCTTGTCTGTTCTATCATTGGAAGCTGGTCTTCCCCGACAGGTACAGTATCTGCTTTAAAAGCTGTTATATCTGCTGCCTGACTAATCGGATAACATAAGAATCCGACAGGAATACTTGATTTAAAATCTCTCATCTGAATTTCAGATTTTACAGTCGGATTAAGCTGCAATCTGGCAAGAGTTACCAGATTCATATAATAAAAAGTTAATTCGGTTAACTCCGTAACCATTGATTGAATAAATATTGTTGAAATATCAGGATTTAACCCGACTGACAAATAATCAAGAGCAACCTCCATAATATTTTGTCTTACTTTATCAGGATTATCAAAATTGTCTGTTAATGCCTGTGCATCAGCAATCATTATATAGATATTTTTATATTCTCCGGAATTTTGCAGCTCTACTCTGCGTTTCAAAGAGCCCACATAGTGCCCTAAATGCAGTCTGCCGGTTGGTCTATCACCTGTTAAAATCGTTTTTGCCATAAAAATATCTCTCCTTTAGTCTGTTTAACCATAATGGCGGCACTTTGTCAATAATCGCTTCATTTTATCAAATATTGCATGAAAAATTGTTTTGTACTTCGCACACTCAGGGTCAAGAAGATATAATTTACCTTCTTTAGACATACCCAGCTGAAAAACATCTCCGTCCAACAAATCATATGGTCTTAATCCTGCTGCCTTTATCATATCTTTCATAATCGAAACAAACCCTTCACTCAATCCGTGCTGAAAAAGTTTTTCTTCGACGTAATAATGAATTTTACCGGCTTTGCCATGTTTATAAATGGGAACATCAAAACTCTGCACAGGCCTGTTTAGCGGGAAATGATTTGTTTCTGTAAGTTTCAAAATATTGCCGTCAGAAGTTTCAAATACAACAGCAGATGAGCCTCTGCCCAGATATTTTGAAACTTTTATATTTGAAAGTTCTTCATTTTTACTCACATTTTTTAGAAAGATATCAAGACGCGTTTCTGTTGCAGAGATTCTCTTATCAGATTTTTGACATTCTTGCAGTGCTCCTGTTAAAGTTAACGGTCTTTTATATACAACTTCATTAGTAATTTCCATATCTGTGTTAAAAGCCCTAAAAACTAAAAATTGCTATTTTTATTACACAATGTAAAGTTTAGACAAGTGATTTAGAAAATAAGTCCTGATAAGCATTAGGATTGTTCTCATCAGCGTACCGGCATTTTCTATACGAAATATTTTCTTTTATCCACGGGATTAATTTATCATAAACTTCTGAGGTCATTTTTGTAAACATTTCCGGCTCTATTAACGGCAGGGTATTGGTTATACGAAAATTTTCTTCAAGTTTTTCTTTAAGTACAGCTTCCGGCTTTTTATACTCTCGGCAATATTGTTTAAATAAACCCTCATTCAACTCCCGCCTTTCTCTAACAATATTCTTCAAGCTCATAACAGGTTCGTCAGGAAAAATATCCCGCCCGTCATTAAAACTTCTGTAAATTGCAAGCGCAACTTCCGGACTCTGCGGTAATTCTATTTCAATAAAATTTGATAAAATATCCTTATTTTCAGAAGTCATATTTAACGCAAATGCCGTTTGCAGGAGCGGACGCATTACTGCTTGAAACCCTACCGGCCTAACTATATTTTTATTAATAACATGCATTAGTGATTGATTTGCAATATACAATGTCGGTTTATATTCATAAAAATCCTGAACAGGATAATATTTCCCGTCTTTACAAACTGTATAAGCAAAAAATAACGCAACTCTTACATCCTTTGTAACATCAAGATAATTGGTTGCAAATTCATAGTGCTGGGCAACCGCATCTAAATCAAATTCAAAAAAGTGCCCCATCACGCTTAGGCTTCTTAAGAGCGTATAGTAAGGCGTCTGCTTAAATAAAAGCTTAAACTCCTCTCTTTTAATATATTCAACACAATGCATAATTTCATTATTAACAATATTCGGACGCAAATAACCCGGAAGCATTTGCTTATGATTAAAATTCTGACCTCTGTATAAGCAGGGTTCTGCCTCGCGGCCAATAATAATTTTTGCACTGCCATCAAAATCTTGCACAAAAAAACCTTTTTTAGTAAAATCCTCTTTGCGGTAAAACATCAATTTTTGAGCCATACATTTAGTCATCATAATTGAAATTAAGTCACCGGCTGTATCAAAAGTCATAGGCGAAAGATCAAAGCCTTCCTCTTCCGGCACAATAATATAACAGTCTTTATTTTTTATATAATTGTAAAGATTTTGAACGAGAAATACTATACGTTTTAATATTGAAAACTTTTTAATTTCAGCCCTTCTGTAAGCTTTCTTCCAATGCGCATAACCTAAAAAAGCATCTATTTCATTTTCAATATCTTGAATATATCCCGCAATATTATCAACATCTATAAATTCCACCAATTTTTGGGGTGAATAATGAGCTGCTGTTTCCATTAATTTGAACGTCGCATAAATACACATATTAATAGTGAAAATTAACTGAGGGAATGTTTTATTCTTATGTTGTTCAAGCAAAATCAAAATCTGGTTTAAATCTCCTTTAGACCAGCCATTCAATTCTTGATTTATAAAGTTAATAGACTTAAAAATATCTCTGTTATTGGTGATAAGCTTAAGTATTAAATCTACAATCATAGGTTCTTTTTTAATAGTGAATGCATAACTGCCAACATTAATATTTAAAGACATTTCCGGAGGATCCATTAAAGAAAAGACTTCTGCAATATTCTCAATATTTTTGTTATGCAAAAATTCATCGATAATAGAACACTTATTCCGAACCATTTGTTTTATATTTATAAGG
>UMGF01054529.1_pt1 | contig 10825 bp, 8 predicted proteins | sample 1965181 | NCBI WGS metagenome assembly UMGF01 (sample SAMEA4836063, study PRJEB28245) | human gut metagenome | biome: gut microbiome; material: fecal sample | place: Denmark | collected 2008 | reverse complement strand
AAAGATGCTGGGCGAATGACATGGTTTAGATGAGAATTAGTATCAGTATATCACCATTTGCGGAAAAATGGAATGCCCTGCAATGAGAAAACTCAAGCATGGTAGTGTGCACCCGAAGGGGTCAAGGGGGGCGAGCGGAAAGCCCCCCTTGTCGCCGCAGCAGCGGCGATTCTCCCTGCTCCAATAAAAGTTAAGAAGCATGAGTGTGCACTGCGAAGGGGTGGAGGGGGCGAGCGCAAAGCCCCCTCCTCGCTCCCGCAGGAGCGAAATCCCTGCGTTTCGGAAAAGAGCCGCTATGTCTGAAAGACCAGCAACTCGGTCGCGCCCATTTGGCGCGACAATGTGCAGAAGGTTGGTAGCGCGGCTTGGGGGCGCGTCTGCGGACGCGCGAAGTTACTGGCAGGGACGCTTCGCTGCCTGCGCCTTTGTTGGCGGTTTCCTTGGAATTGGTCGCCCGAAAAGCAGTTGGGGCGTTGCCCCAAACCCCACAAGGGACGCTGTCCCTTGACCCTGCAAGGGGAAATTTTCCCCTTGACCCCTTTCGCGCGATTGAGTTGAGCTCTCTTTCTTACTTCTTCCGCGTGTTAGTCCCCTTTTCCCCCTCCCTTCCCTAATTCCTAATTGCTTTTTTACCTTATTAGTGCTAAAATAAAACCCGGTTTCACTTTCCACCCCGAAAAGGAGTTATCACCATGAATGTATGCATCGACGTTCAGGACGTTTCCTTCACCTATGAGGAGGCCCCTGAACCCGCTCTCCACCATGTCTCCCTGCAAGTCCACGAGGGCGAATTTCTCGCTGTCCTCGGCCATAACGGCTCCGGCAAATCCACCCTCGCAAAGCTCCTCAATGCCCTCTATCTGCCCACAGAAGGACATATCACCGTCTGCGGCATGGATACCCAAAGCGACGAGAATCTCTGGAAAATCCGCCAAAAGGCAGGGATGATTTTCCAGAATCCCGATAATCAGCTTGTCGCGACCGTCGTTCGGGAGGATGTCGCGTTTGGGCTGGAGAACCTTGGCGTCCCCCGCGAAGAGATGATTCCGCGCATCGACGCGGCGCTTCAAGCGGTTGGCATGAGCCAGTTCGCCGAAGCCGCGCCGCATATGCTCTCCGGCGGACAGAAGCAGCGCATCGCCATCGCGGGCATTCTCGCCATGCAGCCGTCCGTCATTATCGCGGATGAATCCACCGCCATGCTTGACCCGTCCGGGCGGCGGGAGGTGCTGTCCACCATCCGCCGTCTCAACCGCGAAAAGGGCATCACCGTCGTGTGGATTACCCACTTCATGGAAGAAGCGGCGCAGGCGGACCGCATCATCGTGATGAATCAGGGCGAGGTGGCGCTGTCCGGCACGCCGCGCGAAGTGTTCCCGCAGGTGGATACCCTGCGCGAATTGCACCTTGACGTGCCGCACATGACCGCATTGGCGGATTCGCTCCGCCGGGACGGGATGCCCCTGCCGGGGAACATCCTGACCGTTGACGAAATGACCAAGGAGGTGCTGACGCTGCTATGTCCCTCGAAGTAAAGCACTTGACCCACACATACAGCGCCGGCAGCGCTTTTCAGGCAACCGCCGTGCATGACGTGTCGCTGACGATTGAGGACGGCGAATTTGTGTGCATCGTCGGGCACACGGGCAGCGGCAAATCGACGCTGGTGCAGCATTTGAACGGACTGCTCAAGCCCACCAGCGGGCAGGTGCTCGTCGACGGCGAGGACATGAACGGCGAGAACGTTGACCGCCGCCGCATCCGGCAGAAAGTCGGGCTGGTGTTCCAGTACCCGGAATATCAGCTGTTTGAAGAGACGATTGCCAAGGACATTGCGTTCGGCCCGAAGAACCAAGGGCTGTCGGAGGAAGAAATCGACCAGCGCGTGCGCCGCGCCATGGCGCATGTGCATTTGGACTACGACAAGTACGCCGAGCGCAGCCCGTTCGACCTCTCCGGCGGACAGATGCGCCGCGTGGCAATTGCGGGCGTGCTGGCGATGGAGCCGAAGGTGCTGATTCTGGACGAACCCGCTGCCGGGCTTGACCCGCGCGGCCGTGAGCGCATTCTGGGGATGCTGCAGGAATTGCACCGCGAGGGCGGCGTGACCATCGTCATGGTCAGCCACAGCATGGATGACTGCGCCCGGCTGGCGACGCGCATGATTGTGATGAGCAAAGGCGAACTGGTGCTGACTGACACGCCGCGCAATGTCTTCCGCCAAGCTGACCTGATGCGCTCCATCGGGCTGGGTGTGCCGGAAGCGGCGGAATTGTGCGGTCGCCTGCGCGCCGCTGGGCTTCAACTGCCTGACGACCTGTTCACACAGGAGGAGCTGCACGACCATCTGCTTCGTTTGTGGAAAGAAAAGCAGGAAAAGGAGGCGGCGAAATGAATCTGAACATCACCATGGGGCAGTATTACCCCGTTGACAGCTTCGTCCACCGCCTTGACCCGCGCACAAAAATCCTCCTGACCATCCTGATGATTGTCGCGGTGTTCATGGTGCATTCGCTCATCGGGTACGCGCTGGTGCTGGCGTTCCTCTACTGGGCGGCGAAATGTTCGAATGTCCCCTTCAAGATGCTGATGAAGGGCATCAAGCCCCTGCGCATCATCCTGATTTTGACGTTCGTGCTGAACCTGTTCTTCTCCAATGGCACGACCCCGCTCATCGACTGGTGGATTATCCACATCACCCGCGAAGGGCTGACGCAGGCGGTGCATTACTCCCTGCGCCTTGTCTTCCTCGTCCTCGGCACGTCGCTGATGACGCTGACGACCTCCCCCATTGCGCTCTCCGACGGCATTGAGCTGCTTTTATCGCCGCTCAAGCGCTTTCACTTTCCCGCGCACGAGCTGGCGATGATGATGTCCATTGCGCTCCGCTTCATCCCCACGCTGATGGAGGAAGCGGACAAAATTATGAAGGCGCAGATGGCGCGCGGTGCGGATTTTGAGACGGGCAACCTCTTCGCCCGCGCGAAGGCGATGATTCCCCTGCTGGTGCCGCTGTTCGTCAGCGCGTTCCGCCGCGCGGGTGAATTGGCAATGGCGATGGAAGCCCGCTGCTACCACGGCGGCGAGAACCGCACGCGCCTGCGCAAGCTGGAAATCACGAAAAACGACTACCTTGCCTATGGCGCGGTGCTTGCGCTGATGCTCTTGATTGTGCTGGAAGGCGTCGTCGTGTCGCACATCGGGGGGATTTTCTGATGGCGCGGCGGATTCTGCTGACGATCGAGTACGACGGCACGGCGTATTCCGGCTGGCAGCGGCAGTATAACGGCTTGGCGGTGCAGCAGCTGATTGAGGAAGCGCTCACCCGCGCAACGAGCGAAACAATCACCATCACAGGCGCAAGCCGGACGGACGCGGGCGTACACGCCTTGGGGCAATGCGCGCATTTCGACACCTCCTCCCGCATTCCGCCGGAAAAGTACCCGTTCGTGCTGAACACCATGCTCCCGCGCGACATTCGCGTGCAGGCGGGGCGCGAAGTGCCGGACGGCTTCCATGCGCGCTTCATGACCTGCGGCAAGCGCTACACCTACCGCATCCTGAACAGCCGCCATGGCAGCGCCATCCGCCGGAACACGTTCGCGCACATTCCCGTTCCGCTGGATGTGGACGCGATGCGTCAGGCTTTGCCGACATTGCTTGGTACGCACGATTTCGCCGCGTATCAGGCGTCCGGCGGCACGGCGAAAACGACCATCCGAACCATCCGCATGGCGGAGATGACCGCGCAGGGCGACGAGATTATCCTCCTTGTCGAGGGGGATGCCTTCCTATATAATATGGTGCGCATCATTGCCGGTACGCTCATCGAAATCGGCTTGCATCGGCGCAGCGCGGACGCCTTCACCGAGGCGTTCCGGACGCTTGACCGCCTGTCACTGGGCGTGACCGCGCCGCCGCACGGCTTGGAGCTGACGAAAGTCTACTACCCGGAGGAAGCGTTTCGGATGCCCGAAGCGGTTCGCTGGCACGAGGAATAACCATTTTTACCCCACAGGAGCTGTTGACCCATGGTAAAATCATTCATGACGAACATGCCCGACCAGTGCGGCGCGTTTCTGGCGGCAAGCCGGATTATCGAGCACCATCAAGGGAACATCGTGCGCGTGAGCTACAACAAAGCAGTGGATGCGCACGCGCTGTTTCTGGATGTTGAGGCGGACAACGCGGTGCTCAGTGCCATCGAGGGCGAACTGAATCAGGCGGGATTCCTCAAATCCGTGCCGCACGCGAAGATTATTCTGGCGCAGTTCGACGTGCCGGATCATCCGGGCGCGGTCGTGCCGATTCTGGAAGTGCTGAACCGCCATCACGTCAACATCTCCTATATTTCCAGCCAGTCGAATGACAGCGGTCATGCGTCGCTGAAAATGGGGCTGTACATCGAAGAGCCGGGCGTGATGGATACGCTGCTGCGGGAGTTGTCGGCGCTGTGCCCGGTGCAGATTCTCTCGTATGATTCCGGCGAAAAGAAGCTGGATACGACCGTGTTCTACCTGCGCTTCGCGTCGGAAATCCGCCGGCTTCTGCGCCTGACGCAGGAACAGACGAACGAGTTCACCTATTACGCGAACCTCATCATGCAGGAGCTGGACGAGCGGAACGAGCCGCCGAGCAAGACGTTTGAGTACATCAACCGCTTTGCGCGCTTCGTAGCGGAGCACAACGGCGCGGCGTATGAGTGCCGCGTGACGCATGTGCCGCTGACGGAGCAAGTTCGGGCGGTTGTGCTGGAGCCGCCGTTCGGGAGCAACATCACCGTACTGGAGGACACAAAGACGAGGGCGCTGCTGGTGATTGACAGCGGTTTCCGGTGCTGTGCGCGCTACACCTTGCGGCAGCTGCGGACGATTTTTCCTGATTTTGACGAGCGGAAGCGCGAAATGCTGCTGACACACTCAGATTCCGATCATACGGGACTGGCGGAAAGTATGCCGGTCATCTGGTGCAGCCAGCGGACGGCGGACTGCTTCGCGAACGAATCGCTGGGGCTGCCCTCCCCGCGGGAAGCCAGCGCGACGGGGCTGCCCTACTATCGGCTGAACAAGCTGATTACGGAGTACGCCGTGCCGCCGCTGAACCGCCTGCGCATCCTGAACACGTCCCACGGCGATGACGAGCAGCCCATCAGCCCGATTGGCGCGTTTCTCTTCGGCGATATGCGCTTTAATGTCCTGCAAGGGAACGGCGGGCATGTGCCGGGCGAAACGATGCTGGTTGACCCCGTGCACCGCGTGGCATTCACGGGCGACGACTACATCAACCCGCACAACATGACCCCGCCGCAGAAGGAGTTCGACCGCCTTGCCCCCTACCTCGCCCGCAGCGTGAATGTCGACTCTCCGCGCTACCACGCGATTCTCCGCGCCGTCCTCGCCATGCTGGACGGCAAAGGCTACCTGATTTTCCCCGGTCACGGCGGCGTTGTGCAGCGGACGGAAGCGATGTAAAGGGAGAAACGAGGGGCGTTGCCCCTACCCCCCCACCAGAGGCTTTGCCTCTGGACTCCACAAGGGACTTCGTCCCTTGACCCTTTCGCGCGATTCAGCTGGTTACATTTTCATGCTTTGCCCGCGTGTTGATTGGGGGAGACCAAGGGGCGCTGCCCCTAACCCCCGCCAGAGGCTTTGCCTCTGGACTCCACAAGGGACTTCGTCCCTTGACCCTTTCACGCGATTCAGTTGGTCACATCTTCATGCTGTGCCCGCGTGTTGATCCGGGGGACGGCGTGCCTAATTCCGCATTAAACAAAGGAGTTTCCCATGCTTCGTCTCGATTCGCTCTCCCTCCCCCTCGATTTCACCCCTGAAACGCTGAATGCGCTGATTCTCCGCAAGCTGAAATGTGCGCCGGAACAGCTCAAAAGCGTCGTGCCGCTCAAAAAGGCGGTCGATGCGCGTGACAAGGCGGATGTGCACTTCGTCCTGAGCGTCGCGGTGACGCTGAAGGATGAAGCGAAGGTACTCGCACGGCTCAAGCCGGGTGTTGCGGCGCCGTTCACCTTCCCCAAAGCGCCGACGCTGCCGAAAGCGCGGTTCGAGCATCCGCCCGTTGTCGTCGGGGCTGGCCCGGCGGGGCTGTTTGCTGCGCTGACGTTGGCACGCGCGGGTGTGCAGCCGATTCTCATCGAGCGCGGCAAGCCCGTCGAGGAGCGCACAAAATCCGTGCAGATGATGCAGGAGCAGGGCATCCTCGACCCGGAAAGCAACGTGCAGTTCGGCGAGGGCGGCGCGGGCGCGTTTTCCGACGGCAAGCTGACCACCGGCACGAAATCACCGCTGATTCGCACGGTGCTGCAAACCTTCGTCGATCACGGCGCGCCGGAGGACATCCTGTACATCGCAAAACCGCACGTCGGCACGGATTTGCTCAAGGGCGTTGTACGCTCGATGCGGCAGGAAATCATCCAGCTGGGCGGTCAAGTGCGGTTTGACACGCGCCTGACCGGGCTGATGATGCGCGGCGAAAGCATGGAGGGCATCACGGTGCTCTGCGGCGGCGAAACACAGGAAATCCGCACCGACACGGTGATTCTCGCCATCGGTCACAGCGCGCGCGACACCATGCAGACGCTGTTCCGGCAAGGCGTGCGCATGGAGCAGAAGCCATTCGCCATGGGTGTGCGCATTGAGCATCCGCAAGCGCTCATCAGCCAGAGCCAATACGGCAAATGCTGGACGCACCCCGCGCTGAAGGCGGCAGACTACAAGCTCGCCGTCCATACGCCCGACGGCCGCGGAACATACACCTTCTGCATGTGTCCGGGCGGCGAGGTGATTGCGGCGGCAAGTCAGCCGGATGGTCTGTGCGTCAACGGCATGAGCTACCACGCGCGCGCGGGCGAAAACGCGAACAGTGCGCTGCTGGTGGGCGTGCGTCCGGAGGACTTTGGCGATGATCACCCGCTGGCGGGCTTCGTGTGGCAGCGGAGCATTGAGCAGGCGGCATTCCGCCTTGGCGGCGGCGGGTACAAAGCGCCGGTGCAGCGCGTGGAGGATTTGCTGCATGACCGCGCCACGACGCGCCTTGGCGACGTGCAGCCGACCTACCGTCCGGGCGTTGTGCCGGCGGATTTGCGCGCGTGTCTGCCTGATTTCATCATCGAGGACTTGAAGTTCGGCATTCGGCGGATGGATGGGCAGCTGCACGGCTTTGCGCATCCGGATGCGCTGCTGACAGGCGTGGAGACGCGCTCGTCGTCGCCGGTGCGTTTGCCCCGAAATCGGGAGACGCTGATGGCGGAACGGGTGGATGGGCTCTACCCGGCGGGCGAAGGCGCGGGGTTCGCGGGCGGCATCGTATCCGCGGCGGTGGATGGGATTCAGACCGCAATCGCGGCGCTGCATCATCACGCGGAATAAAGCGCTTTCGCCTTTGTGAAACGCCAAGCCCGGTCAGCGACGGCAAAAATCCACATCATCCACAAAATCTACATTATATAAGGAGGGTTTCCCATGTCCAACGTCAAAGAAAATTTCCTGCGGTATGTCCAGATTGAAACGACCTCCAGCGAGACGAGCGGCACCTGCCCGTCCACGCCGAACCAGTGGGTGCTGGCAAAAATGCTGGTGGACGAGCTGCACGCAATGGGCATCGAAAACGCCCGCGTAGACGACCACTGCTATGTGTACGCGACGATTCCCGCCAAGGGCAATCATCCGGCGAAAGTCGGGCTGATTTCGCATATGGATACATCCGACGGCGTGAAGGGCCCGACGCACCCCGTCATCATCGAGCACTACGACGGCCGCGCCATCACGCTCAAAAACGGCGTGGTCATCGACGGCTTCCCGTTCCTGAAGGACTTGCAGGGGCAGGAGCTGATTGTCACCAGCGGCGACAGCGTGCTGGGCGCGGATGATAAGGCGGGCGTGGCGGAAATTATGGCGCTGTGCAAGCGGCTGACCGCCCCCGATGCGCCGGAGCACTGCACGGTGTGCATCGGCTTTACGCCGGACGAGGAAATCGGCAGCGGTGCGGATCACTTCGATGTAGCAGGCTTCGGCGCGGATTACGCCTACACGGTGGATGGCGGCGCGCTGGGCGAATTGGAGTACGAGAACTTCAACGCCGCATCGTGCGCCATCAAGGTACACGGCGTGAACATCCACCCCGGCAGCGCGAAGAACCAGATGCGCAACGCCCTGCTGATGGCCATTGAGTGGAACAGCATGCTGCCCCCGGCGGAAACGCCCGCGCACACCTGCGGCTACGAGGGCTTCTACCACCTGATGCACATGGAGGGCGACGAGGAACTGGCGACGCTGCAGTACATCATCCGCGACCACGACGCGCAGAAGTTCGACGCGCGCAAGGCGACCGTGCAGCAGATTACCGACTACCTGAACCAGAAGTGGGGCGCGGGGACGTTTGAGTGCGTCATCCGCGACAGCTATCGCAACATGCGCGAAATCATGGAGCAGCACATGGACGTGGTGGAGAAGGCGAAGGCGGCATTTGAGGCAAACGGCGTGACCCCCGTCATCTCCCCCATCCGCGGCGGCACGGACGGCGCGCGCCTGTCCTACATGGGGCTGCCCTGCCCGAATCTCTCCACCGGCGGTTATAATTTCCACGGCAGAAAGGAAATGATTACCGTCGAGGCGATGGAAGCAATGGTCAATGTGCTGGAAAGCATCGTCCGCAACGCGTAAATCCGCAATTTTCAGGAGATTTTTTTCGGAAATTTGCAATTAGGCATTGACGTGCGCATCATCTTTTGCTATAATAGCTATACGGTTCGCCATCCGTCTGTCTATGTGGCTGATGTCAAGGCGAGATGAGCGAAAGGAGGGATAACAGTGTCCGAGGTACGCGTCCGTGAGAATGAATCCCTGGAGAGTGCTCTGAAGCGCTTCAAGCGTCAGTGCGCCCGCAGTGGTGTGATTCAGGAAGTTCGTAAGCGTGAGCATTACGAAAAGCCCAGCGTCAAGCGCAAGAAGAAGGCCGAAGCTGCCCGCAAGCGCAAGTATTGATGACTTTTGTCATCATTGCCCCGCGGCATTTCTCAATGGTCCGGCTGTAAGGGTTCTTTGCCCTTCGCCACGAATGTGCTGATTGTGCGCAATGGCATTCCCCTTTCGAGGTTTTTCCTCGGAAGGGGTTTTCTTTTTAATTTCGCATTCCGCATTATGAAAAATCTTTCCTATCGCCCCTTGCATAATCGCGTGTATTTTGCTATACTATTGGCAACAGCAGGTTTCTCATGCCTTTCTATATGGTGATTTTGCACTTTACGTCCCTGCTGGCTGATTTTTTTACATCATTATTCTTTTTTCGTGTGCCTTTTTTGATACCCTGATTTTACTGCGCTAAGGAGTATGTTTCTTCTATGCAATTTTGCTTGCAGTTAGCCCCACACGCGAATATCCGCTACCGTGACGCGCAGGTCAAACTTGGTCAAGCCGAGTTGACCTGTTTGCTGTGTGCGCTTTCCCTGCCCGCTGAAACGCAGGTGACGACCATCGGCGGCGTACCATGCCTGACTTTCTCTGCAAAGGCGCTGACTCCTGAAGCCCTTGCGCTGCTTGGCACGCACAGCACACGTCTAATGCTCTTCGAGTGCGTGGATGACGGTCTGCTGCGCCCGCTGGATTGGGAACGCACTGCCTATCTGCCCGACGACCTCTCGGAGATTTTGAAGTACAAGGGCAAAACGAGCGCCGCGTTCACCCATATGATGATGAACTGCGCCCGTGCCGCGAGTGATTTCGCCCTTGCAGAACAGCCGCTGACCGTGCTTGACCCCATGTGCGGCAAGTGCACAACCGGCTTCGTCGCCCTGCAAAACGGCATGAACGCCGTCTGCCTCGACATAGACCGCAAGGATTTGAAGGAAGCGGCGGATTATTTCAGCAATTATCTGCAATTCCATCGCCTGAAGCACCGCCTCGCACAGAGCAGCCGCACGCTGCAAAAGACCCCCGTGCCGATTGCCGAATACACCTTCAGTGACACGAAGGAGCATTTCGCGGCGGATGATGTGCGCACGCTGATGCTGGCGGAGGGGGACAGCGGGCTTGTCGGCGACCTGCTGAAGAAGCGTCCGGCGGATTTGCTCGTCTGCGACCTTCCCTATGGCGTGCAGCACGCGCCGCAGAACGGGAAAAAGGCGGAGAGCTTCCCCAAGCTGCTGGAGCGCATCCTCCCCGCGTGGCGTCGGGCGCTCAAACCCGGCGGCGCGGCGGCGATTTCCTTCAACACGCTGACGCTGCGCAAGGATACGCTGCTGACGCTGCTGCAAAACGCAGGCTTCACGCCGCTGATCAAGCCGCCGTATGATGACTTTTCGCATTTCGTCGAGCAGGCAGTGCACCGCGACTTCATCGTCGCCCGCAATGAACAGCCGTAACGGATAATATAGATTACAGAGATTTGGGAGAGCAAGGAGGCTTTTTCAAGCTATGTCCGAATGGAAGAATCAAGATTTTAGTCAGCTGACGGTGCTGGAGCTGCGCAAGGTTGCCAAGGCCATGGGCGTGCAGCTCGGCGCGGGCATTTCCAAGGCAGGTATCGTCGAGAAACTCGACCGCGCGCGCAACGCGAAATACAGCGACATCCCCGCTGTGCCGATGGATTTCACCCCCATTCCAAAGTCTGACGACAAACAGGAATCCCCCGTGGAAAAAGCCGAGGTTCCCGCTGCCGTGAAGGATGAGAAGCCGTCGGAATCCCCCGCGCCTGCCAACAAGCAGCCCGTACCATCCGCCGCCAAACCGGAAACTGCCGCACCCGCAGTCGCCGCACCCGCGGGCGCCGCGTCCAAGCCGGAAGCGGAAAAACCCGCTGCGCCCGCACAGCCCGC
>UMGF01005020.1_pt1 | contig 10932 bp, 6 predicted proteins | sample 1965181 | NCBI WGS metagenome assembly UMGF01 (sample SAMEA4836063, study PRJEB28245) | human gut metagenome | biome: gut microbiome; material: fecal sample | place: Denmark | collected 2008 | reverse complement strand
GGGAAGCGGATTATGGTATTTTCCCTGCAGGATTGATGTATGGTCTGCAGGTAATGGACAGCTGGCTTTACGACGAAACCAGGCCGTTTATCCATATCGAAGCGGGCGATACTTACCGCAGCCTGAGAGAAAAGGTGGAGACCGGATATTTTGAACAGCTGATTGAAAAGCATCTGCTGCACAATCCGCACAGAAGCGTACTGCTGCTCGTACCCGAAAGAGGGCTGACCGATAAAAAGGATCAGGAGCTGGCAGATCGCCTGCAGGCTTACAAGGAGACGCTGACTGCAGAAGAAATCGAAAAAATTGTGGAAAAGACAGCTGCGCTGAAAGCGTTTCAGGAAGAGCCCGACCGTCCGGAGGATCTGGCGAAGATTCCACTGCTGGAAAGAAGCGATATTCGTCGGGAGATCGAGCCGATCATTCTGGAAGAACGTGAAATCGAAGACACAAAACTGATTTACCATAAAATCGAAACCAACGGCGTCAGTTATTTTCGCCTGCTGTTCGATATCAGTGAGGTTCCGGCAGAGCTGTTTGCCTATGTCGGCATTTTGAAGGCGGCGATCGGCCTGGTGGATACGCAGAATTATTCCTATCAGGAGCTGTTTACGCAGACAGACCTTTTGACCGGAGGAATCGTGCCGGTTACGAATATTTATCCGAATATCACAAATCCGTCCGAACGCAAAATTACGTTTGAAATCAAAGGAAAAGCGTTCCATGCGCATTTAAAGGACGCGATGGAGCTGACAGCAGAGATGCTGGTACGTTCCAATTATACGGATACGAAGCGCCTGTACGAGATTCTGACAGAGTTGAAATCGAGACTGCAGTCCTCCATGATTTCCGCAGGACATACGATTGCGGCGGGCAGGGCAATGTCCTATACGTCCGAGACGGTAGCAATTCAGGAAATTTTAAGCGGCATGGACTTTTATCGGCTGGTGGATAGGCTCTGCACAAACTGGGACGAAGAAAAAGAGAAGCTTCCGGAGATTTTGAAACGGCTGAGCGAGTGCATGTTCCGTCCGGAAAACCTGATGTTTGATTTTACCGCAGAAGAGGAAGAACAGGAAAAGCTGTTTGAAGCAGAAGCCAAAGCACTGAAAAAAGATTTGTTTACCTGCCCGGTGGACAGAGAGCCGGTGCATGCTGCGGTTTCGAAGAAAAATGAGGGCTTTTTATCAGCTTCTCAGGTACAGTATGTGTGCCGCGCCGGAAATTATAAAAAGAACGGGTTAGAATATACCGGAGTGCTGCGGATGCTGCGCGGTATTTTAAATACGGATTATCTCTGGAACACAGTCCGCGTCAAGGGCGGCGCTTACGGCTGCATGTGCAGCTTCGGAAAGAGCGGAGATGCCTATATCGCTTCTTACCGCGATCCGAATCTTGGCAAGACGATCGAAGCCTATGAGGGAATCGTGGAGTATGTAGCGCATTTCGCAGGGGATGAGCGCTCGATGACTCAAGCGGTCATCGGTACGGTCAGTGAAATGGATGCGCCGATGAACCCGGCTGCAAAGGCGCTGCGCGCGCTGAGCATTTATCTGACCGGACAGACCGCAGAGCAGCTGCAGAAGGAGCGGGATCAGGTTCTGGATGCGACGGCGGAGGATATCCGGGCGCTTGCCGGTCACATGAAGGCATTTCTGGAAGACGACTGCCTGTGTGTTGTCGGAAATACGAAGAAGATCGAAGAGGAAAAAGAACGCTTCGGGACACTGGAACAGCTGCTTTGAAGCACGCGGCTGCCCGGACAAAAGTTCGGTGCAGCCGATGGAGCATATACACAATGGGAAGCTTAGAAGGGAGGGATTTTCATGTTGAAAAAGAAAATGACGAAGGTACTGACGGGTGTTTTAGCCTTATCCATGCTGTCGGGCTGCGGCTCGGCAAGCAAAATGGCGATGGAATCCGCCTATGATACGGCTGCGTCAAACTACAGTGCTGCTGGCGGTGTATATTATGACAGCGGCGACTATGAGTATGCCGAGGAAGTATCGGAAGAAAACGGCTCGTCCCAGGCGGAAACCGTAGAAAAGGGAGAGACGACCGGGCGCAAGCTGATCCGAAATGTGGATATGGACGTAGAGACGGAAAGCTTTGATGCGCTCCTTGCGTCTGCACAGTCTCAGGCGGAGGAGCTTGGAGGCTACATAGAAAGCAGCAGCATTTCCAATAGCAGTTATGCCAGTTCAACGTCTGCTGCCAGAAGCGCACGTCTGACGGCAAGAATTCCTTCGGAGAAGCTTGATGGCTATCTGGCGGGAATTTCCAAGCAGTCCAATGTGACGAGAAAATCTGAATCCACAGAGGATGTAACGCTGCAGTATGTGGATCTGCAGAGCCACAAAAAGGCACTTCTGGCAGAACAGGAAAGCCTCCTCTCCATGATGGAGCAGGCGGAATCCATCGAGGATATCATTGCGATCAACGAGCAGCTGACCGATGTACGCTATCAGATCGAAAGCATGGAATCCCAGCTTCGCACCTATGACAATCAGGTGGATTACAGCACGGTCAACCTCTATATCGACGAGGTGGAGCGCTACACGCCAGGAGCGGCAAAGAGCGCGGGTGCGCGGATTGCAGAGGGCTTTTCTGCAAATATTTACAGGGTTGGAAGCTTTTTCAAAAATTTCGCAATTGAATTTATTATTCTCTTGCCGATCCTGATTGCGATTGCAATCGTACTCGGAATTGCGATTCTGATTGTACGGATAATTATCAAGATAAGTGAAAAGCATCAGGCGGGAAAAAAGACATCGGCAAAAACAGAAATTAAAACCGGGGACAGATACAGACAAAAACCGGGAAAGGAACAGATACATGGCGCAGAACAAACAGAAAAAAGCGGGCTTTGCAACGCTGGTAGGACGCCCGAACGTGGGCAAGTCCACACTGATGAATCATCTGATCGGACAGAAAATCGCGATCACATCCAATAAACCCCAGACGACAAGAAACCGGATTCAGACCGTCTATACGGGACCGAAGGGACAGATTGTGTTTCTGGATACGCCGGGCATCCATAAGGCGAAAAATAAGCTCGGCAACTACATGGTAAAGGTGGCGGAAAGCACATTTTCTGACGTGGACGTCATTCTCTGGCTGGTAGAGCCGACGACCTATATCGGTGCCGGGGAACGGCATATCCTGGAGCAGTTAAAGCGCAGCAGGCTGCCGGTCATTCTCGTGATCAATAAGATCGACACCGTTCCTAAAACAGCTGTTTTGGATGCAATGGAAACCTACCGCAAAGAGATGGATTTTGCAGAAATCGTCCCGGTATCGGCACTTCGCAGCAACAATACCGATACGCTGTTGGACTGCATTTTCAAATATCTTCCCTATGGAGAGCCCTTCTACGATGAAGATACGATCACAGACCAGCCGCAGCGTCAGATCGTTGCAGAGATGATCCGGGAAAAGGCGCTGCGCTGTCTGGAAGAGGAAATTCCCCACGGTATCGCAGTGGCGGTCGAACGGATGGAATTTAAGGAGCATATCGTCAATATCGATGCGACGATCATCTGTGAGCGGGATTCCCACAAGGGAATTATTATCGGCAAGCAGGGCAGCATGCTCAAAAAGATCGGTTCTCAGGCGCGCCGGGATATCGAGGATATGCTGGAATGCCAGGTCAATCTGCAGCTCTGGGTCAAGGTCAAGAAGGACTGGAGAGACAGCGATTTCCTCTTAAAAAACTTCGGTTACAACCCTGCGGATACCAGACCGGACAGATAGAACGCTCTTTTTTCTGAGGGAATAAAAAAGTTCAAACCGCTTATCCTATGAGGGACGTAAAAGCTGTCGGAGACGGCAGATTGGATACATGGGAGGCGGTAAGGATGAATGAAAGAAGCTACTGGGATCAGTTTTTAAAAACCGGGCGTGTGGAGGATTATCTGCAGTACCGGAATCAGATACAGGAAAGAAATGCGCTCCGGAACCGGGCGAAGTTGCACGAGAGCAGCTCGTTTACTTCGTCCTTCCGTGCAAAGGCGCAGGGACAGGATGGGGAACAACATGCAGGATCGGATCAAAGTGCTCGGGATCGTTCTGAAGGCAGAACCGATCGGGGAGTATGACAGGAGAGTCGTGATCCTGACTCGGGAAAAAGGAAAAATATCCGCTTTTGCAAGGGGAGCCAGAAAGCCGACAAGCGCTTTTCTGGCTCCTACCAGTCCGTTTACCTTCGGGACGTTCGAGCTGTATGCAGGGCGAAATTCCTACAGCGTCTGTGATATTTCAGCGGACTGCTATTTTGAAGAGCTGCGGCAGGATTTTGAGGGCGCCTATTACGGAATGTATTTCCTGGAGCTGGCGGATTACTGCACACGGGAAAATAACGACGAGCGCGAGGTGTTAAAGCTTTTATATCAGTCCCTGCGGGCGCTGACGGTAAAAAGCATCCCGCGCAGGCTTGTGCGATGCATTTACGAAATCCGGCTGATTGTGGCAAACGGGGAATTCCCGGGGCTGCCGCAGGGCAATTTTTCGGAAACGGCGCTGTATGCAGTCGAGTTTATCGCAGGGACGCCCGTGGAAAAGCTTTACACATTTACCTTAAAAGAAGAAGTGCTTGCAGAGCTTGTGCAGATTGCAGAAAAATACCGGAGGGATTTTCTTCCGGGTGAATTTCATACCCTGGAGATCCTGGAAACGTTATAAAATGACTTTGTAAAGTTATGGGTTGAAAAAGAAAGGGCGGTCGGCTATAATAGTTAAGATCATAGCATCGGCAGATAAAGAGCGGATGCAGATGAGAGGGAGCAGATAAATGACGCGAAAATGGATCATGCGCGCACTGTGTATCCTGTGTCTGGCAGCGATGCTGACGGGATGCGGCAGGGAGCCGGAAGTAACCGAGACCACGATTGAAGTCAAAAAAAATGGTCAGGTGGTTCACACGATTATAGAAGATTTTTCCGAAAGCTATTATAATCTGGATGAGCTGGAAAGTACGATTCAGCAGGCATGCGATACTTATAATGCTTCGGCTGGAAAAGAAGCGGTTGTGCTGAAAGCGGCAAAAGAAAATGACGATCATACGGTAACGGTCGTGATGCAGTATGCGGACGCTTCTGCTTATTCTGCTTTCAACAAACTGGCATTGTTTGTTGGAACCGTAAAAGATGCGTTTAATGCAGGCTATGATCTGAATGTCACGCTTTCTTCCCTGAAGGGAGACGGAGAGCAGATCGGCAAGGAAGACCTCCTCAAAATGGGAGAAAAGCACATTGCAGTTGTGCGGGAAGCGGTTAATGTCAGAGTATGGGATAAGGTCCGGTACGGTTCGGAGGATGTCGAGGCGACAGCGAATGCCAAAACAGTATCCGTAACCGACGCAGATATGCTGACCTATATTCTGTTTGATTAAAATCTGTGCAGTCAAAGGAGAAAAACGATGGAAAAGACAATGGACAAAATTGTATCGCTGGCAAAAGCGAGAGGGTTTGTATATCCCGGTTCCGAAATTTACGGCGGACTTGCAAATACATGGGATTACGGTAACCTCGGCGTAGAGCTGAAAAACAACGTAAAGCGCGCATGGTGGAAAAAATTTATCCAGGAGAACCCTTACAACGTCGGTGTGGACTGCGCGATTCTGATGAATCCCCAGACCTGGGTTGCATCCGGACATCTGGGCGGCTTTTCTGATCCGCTGATGGACTGTAAGGAATGTCACGAGCGTTTCCGTGCAGATAAGATCATCGAAGATTATGCGCAGGAGCACAATATTGATCTGGGAGGCTCTGTAGACGGCTGGAGCCAGGAACAGATGATGCAATTCATCGAAGATAATCAGGTTCCCTGCCCGACCTGCGGCAAACACAACTTTACCGAAATCCGTCAGTTCAACCTGATGTTCAAGACCTTCCAGGGTGTTACGGAGGATGCAAAGAATACGGTATATCTGCGTCCCGAAACCGCGCAGGGTATTTTCGTAAACTTCAAGAACGTACAGCGTACTTCCAGAAAGAAAATCCCGTTCGGTATTGGTCAGATCGGTAAGTCCTTCCGCAATGAAATCACACCCGGCAACTTCACGTTCCGTACCAGAGAGTTTGAGCAGATGGAGCTGGAATTCTTCTGTGAGCCTGACACCGACCTCGAATGGTTCGCATACTGGAAACAGTTCTGTATCGACTGGCTGCAGACTCTGGGCATCAAGCCGGAAGAAATGCGTGTCAGAGACCATGAAAAAGAAGAGCTTTCCTTCTACTCCAAGGCTACAACGGATATCGAATTTTTATTCCCCTTTGGCTGGGGCGAGCTGTGGGGCATCGCTGACCGTACCGATTACGACCTTTCCCGTCATGCAGAGGTTTCCGGTCAGGATCTGTCTTACTTTGACGATTCCAAGAATGAAAAATATATCCCTTATGTTGTTGAGCCGTCTCTGGGTGCAGACCGTGTCGTTCTGGCATTTTTATGCGCTGCTTATGACGAGGAAGAGCTGGAGGGCGGAGATGTCCGTACTGTCCTTCATTTCCATCCTGCTCTGGCACCGGTTAAAATCGGTATCCTGCCGCTGTCCAAGAAGCTCAACGAGGGTGCAGAGAAGATCTATACCCAGCTGTGCAAGAAGTACAACTGCGAATTTGACGACAGAGGCAATATCGGTAAGAGATATCGCCGTCAGGATGAAATCGGTACGCCGTTCTGCGTTACCTACGATTTCGAATCCGAGACAGACGGCTGCGTAACCGTTCGTTTCCGTGATTCTATGGAGCAGGAGCGGGTTGCGATCGCTGATCTGGACGCATACTTTGCAGAAAAGCTGGATTTCTAAGAAATTTTAAATTGGCTGTGTATAATCGAGTACGCGCTTCGTGGGTACTTAATTCTGTGAATTAGAAAGATCCGTCTTTTCCGTGTGGATTCCACATGGAGAAGGCGGATTTTTTGCTGTTTGTGAAAGATTTTGTTTGTTCTGCGACAAAATTTGGCAGGAAAACTAAAAACTGCACAAATAAAAAACGAATATATTGTTTGACTTTACATATTTTAATGTGTTAGAATGATTTTATGAGAAAAACAGTCCGGCATAATGCTAAATGACTGTAAATACAGACCAAAGGGGGACCATTACAATGGCGAAATGGGTGTATTTATTCAGGGAGGGAAATGCGGATATGCGCAACCTCCTGGGCGGAAAAGGTGCGAACCTTGCAGAGATGACGAATCTCGGGCTGCCGATTCCACCCGGCTTTACCGTGACGACAGAGGCCTGCACAGACTACTATAACCATGGCAGGTCAATTTCTGAAGAAATTCAGACACAGATTTTTGATGCACTGGCACTTTTGGAGGAAAAGCTCGGCAAGAAGTTCGGAGATACCGAGAATCCGTTGCTTGTGTCGGTACGAAGCGGAGCGAGAGCTTCGATGCCCGGTATGATGGATACGATCCTGAATCTGGGCTTGACCGATATTTCGGTCGAAGGCTTTGCTAAACGGACAGGCAATCCGAGATTTGCCTACGATTCTTACAGACGCTTTATTCAGATGTTCTCAGATGTTGTCATGGAAGTTCCCAAATCGTTATTTGAACGGGTCATTGATGAAATAAAAGAAGATCGGAAAGTTCATTTTGATACGGAGCTGACGGCGGAGGATCTAAAAGAGGTGATCCGGCGTTTTAAAGAGATCTATAAGGAAAAAATGGGCGAAGAATTTCCGCAGGAGCCGCGGGTTCAGCTGATGGAAGCGGTAAAGGCGGTATTCCGTTCGTGGGATAATGAAAGAGCTATCGTATACAGAAGGATGAATGACATTCCGGGGGACTGGGGGACTGCAGTCAATGTACAGTCGATGGTATTCGGAAATATGGGCAATACCTCTGGTACAGGCGTTGCCTTTACGAGAAACCCCTCCACCGGAGCAAAGGGCATTTATGGCGAATATCTGATCAACGCACAGGGTGAGGACGTTGTTGCAGGAATCCGTACACCGCAGCCCATTACCCGATTGGAAGAAGACCTGCCGGAATGCTATGAGGAATTTTTGAAAATTGCAAACCGTCTGGAAGAGCATTACCGCGATATGCAGGATATGGAATTTACCATCGAGGACGGAAAGCTGTATTTCTTACAGACCAGAAATGGTAAGCGCACGGCGCAGGCGGCTCTGCAGATCGCATGCGACCTTGTGGATGAAGGTATGATCACGCCCCAGGAAGCTGTCAGCAGAATTGAAGCAAAATCTCTGGATCAGCTGCTGCATCCCGCTTTCGATCCGGATGCACTGAAAAAGGGAACCGTGATGGGACAGGCTCTTCCGGCATCTCCTGGCGCAGCTGCCGGTAAGATCTATTTTACTGCAGAGGAAGCAAAAGAAGCCCATGAGACTGGTGAGCGTGTCATTTTAGTACGTCTGGAAACTTCTCCGGAGGATATCGAGGGGATGCATGCTGCAGAGGGTATCCTGACTGTGCGCGGCGGTATGACATCCCATGCTGCAGTTGTGGCAAGAGGCATGGGAACCGCATGTATTTCCGGCTGCGGAGATATTGTGATCGATGAAAAGAAAAAGCAGTTTACATTAGGCGGCAAGACCTATTTTGAGGGGGATTATATTTCCCTGGATGGCTCAACCGGTAAAATTTACGACGGCGATATTCAGACACAGGAGGCTTCGATCAGCGGCAACTTCGGCAGAATTATGAGCTGGGCGGATTCCTTCCGTAAATTGAGGGTTCGCACGAATGCGGATACGCCTGCAGATGCGGCAAATGCGGTACATCTTGGTGCAGAAGGGATTGGACTTTGCAGAACAGAGCACATGTTCTTTGAACCGGAGCGAATTCCGAAGATCCGTAAAATGATCCTTTCCAAAACCGTGGAAGAGCGCGAAAAGGCGCTGGAAGAACTGATTCCGTTCCAGAAGGGCGATTTCAAGGCGCTTTATGAAGTAATGGAGGGGAAACCTGTTACGATTCGTTTCCTGGATCCGCCGCTGCATGAGTTTGTTCCGACAGACGAAAAGGATATCGAAGCACTGGCAAAGGATATGAATCTTTCTGTTGAGGAAGTAAAGAGCACCTGCAGTGAGTTGCATGAGTTCAACCCGATGATGGGTCACAGAGGCTGCCGGCTGTCCGTTACGTATCCGGAAATTGCAAGAATGCAGACAAGAGCGGTGATCGAAGCGGCGATTGAAGTAAGTAAAGAAAAGGGCTTTGAGATCGTTCCGGAGATCATGGTTCCGCTGGTTGGTGATAAAAAGGAGCTGAAATTTGTCAAGGACGTAATCGTGGAAACTGCTGAAAAGGTTAAGGCAGAAAAAAATTCGAATCTGGTTTATCACATTGGAACGATGATCGAAATTCCAAGAGCAGCACTTCTGGCAAACGAAATTGCAGAAGAAGCCGAATTTTTCTCCTTTGGCACCAATGATCTGACTCAGATGACCTTTGGCTTCTCCCGTGACGACGCAGGAAAATTCCTGGTGGATTATTATAAGAGTAAGATCTATGAATCTGATCCCTTTGCAAAGCTTGACCAAAACGGCGTAGGACAGCTGATCGAAATGGCAGTCACAAAAGGTCGTTCCCAGCGTCCGAACTTAAAGATCGGTATCTGTGGTGAACATGGCGGCGATCCCTCTTCTGTTGCATTCTGCCATAAGGTTGGAATGGATTATGTATCCTGTTCTCCGTTCCGTGTACCGATCGCGAGATTGGCTGCTGCACAGGCTGCAATTGCGGACAAGAGGAATTAGGCAACAATATATTTATTTCTGCAGCTTAACGGTAACGAGAGCAGATGTGCAGGCATTTATGGCTGAACGTCCAGAGTATACAAAAGCGAACAGATTTAAAGATATTGAAGTAAAAGTCTATATATAAAGTTCTGCAAGGGAAAGCATTTATTGCTTTCCCTTGTTTGATGTTTGAGAATAAGCCCTTTTATTTGGGTTTGTTCCCTTTTTTTATTCTAATACCTATAAGGAGGTTCACTATGAACAACACAGCGTTAGGGGCAGAAAACAAAAGAAACAGACAATCAATTTTATCAGCGAAGCACATGAAAAATTCTACTATGAAAAATGAAAAGAGGTACGCTATCAGGATGTGTACCACAAGGCACTTTGCTATTGCCTTGGCATCAGTTGTTGATACGAGAAGAAATATTAATAGCATCTATGATTTTAAGACGGGATGTGTAAAAACTGAGTGCTTGCATGAAGGCTGGCAGACCAGTGGCAGTATGAAGGTGGTGCGAATGGCATTTAACCTGTATTGCAACGGTACACCGAGTGTAGATGATTACACAAAAACAGAGGAACAAACAAATATTACAGAGCTTATGCTTAATGATTTCATTGAAAAGGTTGTAATTCATGAAGCAGAGGGTGGCGGAACAAAAGACCGTATTCAGCAAGTGGATATTTATTTCAATTTCATTGGAAATTTTGTTCTTCCACTCAGTGAGGATGAAGTGGAATCCTTGCAGTCAGAGGAAGCACGCAGAGCGGAAGAGATTGCTGAAAGAAAGAGAAAATCTTCTAAGGAATCTACGCAGAAAAGAAATCAGAAGCGTGCAGAGATCAAGGCAAAAGCAGAAGCCGGAGATCAGGAAGCACAGAGCCAGCTTGCAGAGCGTAAACAGTATCAGGTAAGAGCTACAGTAAAGAGTTGCCGGAAAATGCGTGACAATGCATTAAGCGGAGATCCTATTGCAAAAGTAAGATATGAAAAAACACTGGCTATGAGACGTGAAGCGTATCATTCAAAGAAAAGTGAACAGACAGCCTGACAATATGCATATGATCACGATACGTTAGTTGCAGAATTGATGAGAATAAGCGGGAGCGATGCAATTATTGTATTAGCTAAAGAGATATGGTATTGTATAGAAAGTTCAACAAATTGGGATTGTGCGCCCAGACAAGGGCGAGTAGTCTAGCAGGTGGAATG
>UMGF01086743.1_pt1 | contig 10970 bp, 10 predicted proteins | sample 1965181 | NCBI WGS metagenome assembly UMGF01 (sample SAMEA4836063, study PRJEB28245) | human gut metagenome | biome: gut microbiome; material: fecal sample | place: Denmark | collected 2008 | reverse complement strand
CGGTCAGAAAACCTCCATTTTTCAAAACGCCTACCGCATGGCTAATGCTCGGTTTGCTAAAGCCCATGTGCCGGGCAAGATCAACGGAGCGAACCATGCCCTGTTTCCTTTGAAGAACCAACACGGCCTCTAAGTAATCCTCGCCTGACGCATATAGTTTCATTGCCTCCTCCTTCCCACGGCTATTTTAGTTTCCATCCAATCGCTTTCTTGCGAATACCAATGAAATCTGCATAAATACCAGGCTGCCTTATCAAATCCTCGTGTTTGCCTGTCTGAACAATGTGACCACCAGACAACACTAAAATTTGATCTGCGTTTCTGACTGTTTTTAGCCGATGAGCTATCATAATAACCGTTTTATTCTTTGTCAGTTCTGCAATAGCACCCATCAGAAGATTTTCATTTTCTGGATCGACGCTTGATGTAGCTTCGTCTAAAATGATGATAGGAGCGTCTTTCAGGATTGCTCTGGCAATCGAAATCCGTTGCTTTTCACCGCCGGACAATGTAGCGCCTCCCTCTCCAATTACGGTGCCATAACCATCTGGCAGGCTCATAATAAACTCATGGCAGCAAGCCTTTTGAGCTGCTTTTACAACTTCTTCATGGGAAGCCGCTGGATTGCCGAATTTGATATTATTTTCTATGGTATCAGCGAAAAGATATACCTTTTGGAATACTTCGCTAATATTGGTAAGCAGACTGTCCAGTGTGTAATCCCGCACATCTACACCACCGATTGTAATTTTTCCTCCGTCAACATCCCAAAACCGGGCGATCAGGTTACAAAGCGTACTTTTTCCGGCACCGGACGGACCGACGATAGCCGTTACGGTTCTTTCGGGTATAGTCAGGCTCACATGATCCAGAACCTGGTGTTCGCCATAAGAAAAAGAAACATCATCAAAAACAATATTGTAATTTTCAGGCTTTACGGGTTTACCATGTTCGTCCATGACGGGAGTTTTGTCAATTTCGTTTACTTTGTCAATCGAAACATCCAGTAACCGCAGGAGTGCGGAAGTATTTCCGGCTGACTGAAGCTGACTAAAGAGCATAAATGATGCTACTGTCATAAGCAGGCAAATGGAAAGCGCCATCGTTCCATTCAGGTAAAAGTACAACCCCTCCACTATAACAAGAATACTTGTTCCGTAGAGAATGATTTGTTGCAGCATATTGTAAGGGACGAATGTACGCTCTAATTTCAGATTTTTATCCTTGCTGTCCAGAATTGCCTGTCTCATTTTGCTATTGGAATTTTGACCGAGACTAAAGGATTTTACAATCAGCATCCCTTGAATGTATTCCAGCACATTAGAAACGAGGGCCTCCTGGGCCTGCTGTCTTTGTGGCGAAACCGTTTCCGATTTTTTCTGTAACCGGCCGATGCACCATGTAAAAAGCAGAATCCCGCACAAAATCGTCAGTCCAATCCGCCAGTCGATACAGAGCATAACAATAGTAATAATCGCTGCATGGATATAGCCGCCTAATATGTTGGTTAGCACCATGGACGCATTATTTTCAATATCGCCCATAGTCGTAGTGACGACAGAAGTCAAATTCCCCAAATTGTGATCGTTGAAATACCCCATCGGCATATATTTCATGCGATCTCCAATATGAATCCGTTTCTCCGCGCACATAAAATATCCAATTTGCACCTTGCCGAAATCTGAAATGTAGCTGCAATAAATTTTAAGCAGCATACTTGCCAGGGTGACTCCAAATATCATCCAGATCATAGACGTAGTAAAACCGTCTGTTAAACCCGAAAAAACCATGGCTAATGCTCCAAAGGACATCATATCAAAAAGGGAGTGCAGGACAGAAAAAAGGATAGCTTTTTTCATTGTCCCCTGCATTTTCCCTGAAAACTGATAAATCTTGCTTAATGTCTTTATCATCTTCGCACCTCCTACGCCACATCTTTTGTGTCCATGTGCGCTTTCCACATTTCCTGATAGAGCGTACAGGAAGTCAATAAGTTTTCATGTGTTCCTTCGTCAATAATCTGCCCATCTTTTATGACAACAATTTTATCTGCATCGGTAATCGTAGAAAGACGGTGCGCAATCATCAGAACGGTTTTCCCGGCAATCACTTTTGCCATTGCCTCTTGAATTAAGGCTTCATTCTCGGCGTCAATGTAAGCGGTTGCCTCGTCAAGAATAACAATCGGCGCATTTTTCAGTACAGCGCGGGCAATCGCAATTCTCTGGCGCTCACCGCCCGACAAGTGACCTCCTGCACCTCCGACAACTGTATGGAATCCATTTTCCAGATTCAGAATGAAATCATAGCAGCCACAATCTCTGGCAGCCTGATATACTTCTTCATCCGTTGCGGATGGTTTTCCCATACGGATATTTTCTAAAACAGTTTCGTCAAAAAGATAGTTGTCCTGTGAAATATAAGCGATGTTATCCATAAGCTGTGACAACGGAATTTTGCGAATATCTGTTCCGTCTAACTTGACAGTTCCGTTTGTTACATCCCAAAATCCCGCAATCAGCTTCGTAATGGTAGACTTGCCGCCGCCACTGGGACCGACAAAAGCGGTAATGCTGTTTTCTGGAATAGAAAGGTTGATATTTTTTAGCAACGGCTTTTCGCTTTCATACGAAAAGCTGACGTTTTCTAACACAATATTGGAAGAATGAATAGACACCGGCGTTTCCGGGCGATCCAGTTCTTTTTCATCCAATACGGCGCACAATTCCCCGACTACTGATTTCATTTGAGAAATGCTGTCCGTAAAGTTCATGGCATTTAAAATTGGTGTGATAATACCCAATGACAGCACGATACAGGTAACAAATGCCGGAACGCTCAGGCTCCCGTTCCGGTACAGGACACAGCCAATAGGAAGAACACACACTAACACACTGGGCCAGATTGTAACAAGCATGGATTTGTAAAGCTGCACGCTTTTCATCCAGTTCACAGCATAGGCCGCATTATCTTCAACGGCATCTGAATATTTCTGGTAAGAATTAGCAGACTGATTAAACGCCTTAATGACTTCTATTCCGCCGATATACTCAACCACAGTGCTGGTCATTTTACGCACGCGCATAATAAGACCCTGGAATTTTTCTTCATATCCATTTGCCATTCCCTTATAGCACAACATACCAATCGGCAGGGTAATCAATGCAGCCAGCGCCATTCTCCAATCCAAAAACAGTAGGTAAATCAGAATACAAATCGGAATACAGAGATTCGCTGTCAGCTCCGGTACTAAATGCGCAAGGGTCGTTTCCATTCCCTCCACACGATCTACCAAGACATTTTTTAATTCTCCCGATGGGGTGTTAATCATATAGCCCATCGGAACCCTGGTAAGTTTATCTGCTAGTTTCAGGCGGATCTCCGCCAGAGTTGCGAAAGTGGCCGTATGGGAAACTAAAGTAGAGAAATTTGCAAAGCATACTTTCCCAAGGAAACCAATTCCCGCAATCAGACACCACTCCATATAGACGGACACAGATGTCTCTCCATCCATCAAGAGAATCACAATTTTTGAAACTGCAAAAAACGGCAGCAATCCGGCGGCAACACCCAGGATTGCCAAAATCACTGAAAGAACATATTCACCCTTATATGGAGCGGCAAGTTCCATCAGTCTGGACATGGGATTATCTTTCTTGTCCATTTCACATACGCTCCTTTTCATAAAAATAGAGGTTGGTTAAACACTTCTAACCAACCTCTATTATATCTATTCGGCTATTTTCTGCCACTCTGATAGGGCGTTAAACCCTCCATTTAGACATTGGATTATATTTATTCCGCAGGCTGTACGTTATCGATCTCAAAGAACTGTGGCACGCTGGAGAAAGTATATCCGGCGATTTTGGAGGAATTATATACAACCAGATCCTTAGAATAGGAGATCGGAAGGTCAATCACATTGTCGTTGGAAACATTCAGTGCAGTAGCAATCGCACTCTGAACCACTTCGGGATCAGCAGAGGTGGAGAACGCATTTACCGCATCCGAATAGCTCTGGAAATCCTCAAGTGCCTGCAAGGAAATAGCATGAGGATCAGCACCGAGGGATTCCTGCAGGAACTTGTGCGGTTCAGTATAAGACCCTTCTGTATTCCATGTTGTAATGTCATAATTTCCTGCAACGCCTTCGGTCCACCAGGTCATCTGATCCTGGCCGGTAGTGGTTACGTCAATACCAACCTCTGCAAGCTGGGTCTTAATTGCAAGAGCCATGTCCTGTGCAAGAGAAAGATCAGTCCAATAGGTGTAATTCAGGGAAAGCTGCTGTCCATCTTTTTCACGGATACCAGTGCTTTCATTCATCACCCATCCAGCTTCATCCAGAAGTGCATTTGCTTTATCCAGATCATAGCTCCATGTGCTGTTATAAGTAATGTCTGTGTAGGGCGCTCCGGGTGCAAACAGGCTGGTGGCCGGAGTTTCGTATCCATAGGTCAGGCCCTTGGTGATTTCTTCCTTATTGACAGCGTATGCAATCGCCTGGCGAACCTTAAGATCGCTCAAAATTTCGCTGGACGCATTCAGAACCAGGTTCCGGGTCAGGGTATTTCCATCATTGATTGCGCCCTCGATCCCATCCAGAGAAAGAGCCTGATTATAGTCATCATAGCTGAGAAGGTCAGCACCGTAAATCAGGTCAACCTCACCAGTCTGTAATGCCTGAAGTCTGGAAGATGCCTCCGGGATATACTTTATGACAACTTCATCATAGTAAGGAGCTTCGCCCCAATAGTTTTCATTTCTGACAAAACGGGTGCAGTCACCGGAAATCATTTCTTCGCGGATGTATGGACCAGTGCCGACAACATCTGTGAATGTCTGGAAGTTTTCAGCTTCAAACACATTCGGGGACATCATACCAGCAACATTCTGGAAGCAGAAGTCATTGATATAAGAGAAGCAAGGGGCAGCATAATGAACGGCCACCGTGTATTCGTCAACAACCTCTACGCTTTCAATGTTGTAAATTCCCTTGATACCGCTAAAATTAGGGTTGGAACGGTCAAAGTCCAGAATTTCCTTTACGCTTTCCGCATTAAAAGCGGCTCCATCTGTAAAAGCAACATCCTGACGGAGCTTAAAGGTAAGGACAGTATTTGTCTCATCCCATCCCCATTCCTCGGCCAGTTCGGGAACAATTTCCCCGTCCTCGTAGGCAACCAAAGTCTCATAGACCAGACCGCAGGCGATATTATTCTCCTTGTTCATGGTCAGTGTCGTAAGGTTGTCCAGTTCCTTTGCTGTGACGATTGTCAGCACCTTCGCTTCGTTTTCATTAGCCGCTTGCGTCTGCTCGCTGTCAGTCTGCGTCTGCTCGGAGGTATCGCTCTGACCGCAGCCAACCATGGACAGAAGCATACTCACGCCCAATGCAGCGGCGAGAAGTTTCTTGTAAATCTGTTTCATGTTATCCTTGTCCTTTCTGGTTTGATAATTGATCTATTAGATAACCTTGCTCGGCGATCCGTCCCTCCTGCATGATGATAATCCGATTCGCAATACGCATTGCATCCTTTCTGCTATGCGTAATGAAAATGCAGGAGCTGTCGGATAGCTTCACAAAGTTCTCTACTAAAGTAAGTACGGCGTCTGCCGAAATCAGGTCAAGCCCGCTGGTTACTTCATCCATGATTAAGTAATCAGGTTCCACGGCAATCGCCCGAAGCAAAGAGAGCCGCCTCTGTTCGCCGCCCGAAAGCTGACGGACAGGCGTTTCCAAAAGCCCATAATCCATGTGTACGGCATCCATCAAATCTAAAATATGTTTTTTTCTTTCGGCTCTTTTCTTATCAGTTAAGTTCACCAGTGCTTCTTCTACATTTGCGTATGCAGACCTGGCAGGATTTAAAGTGCCGGAAGAATCCTGAAAAACAGCCTGTATTTTTTTACGGTGCTGTTTCCATGTTCGATAATTCCAACAGGTTATATCTTCACCATCCAGTAATATTTTGCCAGAAGTTGGTTTCTCAATGCCGATCAGAAGTCTTGCCAGCGTGCTTTTTCCCGATCCGCTTTCTCCCTCAATAGCAAGACTTTCACCTTTACAAAGGTGGAGGTTGATGTCCGAAAGCGCATTAAAATCTCCCTGATTCGCATTATGATATACCTGATTTACATTCTGGATTACAATTTCTCCCATTTCCATTCACCCCGACTTTCCCTATGGCTCAACGCGGAAAATTGTTTCATCCAGTCTGTCTGCGGACTTGACAAGAGTTTATCCATCGTTCCATGCTCAATAATTTTTCCGGCTCCCAGAACATAAACGTTCTGACATAAGTTTTTAAGTGCGGCCACATCATGGGATACAAATAATATGCCTTTGTCCTTCATTTGCTCCTGCATGATGAGAAGCAATAAATCCCTGTTTTCTTCATCCAATGCAGCGGTTGGTTCATCGGCTAAAACATAATCCGGCGACATTCCCAATAAGATTGCCGCAGCTACTCGTTGTAGCATTCCGCCTGATAGTTCAGACGGATACGCACCCAAAATCCGATCCGTGTCTTTTAGATTTACGGAAACCAGTTTCTCTTTCGCCAGGTCAGTTGCTTCACTTGTATTCAAATGCAAACGATTGACAAAGGTTTCCCGCATCTGATAACCGATTTTTAATCGGCTGTCAAAAGCCGTCATAGGGTTCTGGGGGATAAATCCAAGCTTCTTCCCACAAAGCTCACGATGTGACTTGCGGGAAAGATGTGATAAATCTATATCGTCCAACAAAATTTTCCCGGCATCAATATGACAGCTTGTGTGAAGCATCCCCAAAATGCTCCGCAGCAAAGTTGTTTTTCCAGAGCCGCTTTTACCTGTAAGTCCAATCACATGGCCTGCAGGAATTTCCATAGATATGTCTTTCAGAAGGTAGCGGCCTGACCGTTCCTTGACATCTAACTGTTCAATTTTTAACATCACTCTGCCTCCTTCGTTGTCAACTGCCTGCCAATGACGTTAAAGCAGAGTGTCGATAAAATTACCGCCCCTATTGGATAGAGAATCATGGTCGGGTGAAGAACCAAAGCACCCCTTGCGTCTAAAATCATACTTCCCCAATCTACTACATTATCACCAAGCCCTAATCCAATAAAGGAAAATCCGGTAATAGCCAGAATCATATCCGCACAGGAAAGGCACAGAAAGCGAATCATTTCGGCAATCAAATTCGGGAAAATATGAATCAGCATGATTCTGAGCTTTGAAGCGCCGGAAGCGATTGCACACATGACATAGGCTTTTCCCATTTCCATGTCGGTACGGGTACGAACCAGTTTTATGTATCTCAAAATGTAAGACACAGTGAGCGCGACAAGAGTAGTTTTCGCTCCGCTGCCCCAGGCTCCAATAAACACAATTAAATACGCAATCGGGGGGATGGCTGTAACAGCGTTAATCAGGCCATCAATAAGTGCATTTTCTTTCATAACGGCCCGGCTTGTCACCATTCCGATAACAGTGCCAAGCAGAAAAACAATAAGAGAGCCTCCTAATACAATCCCCAGCGTTGTCCAGCCACCATAAAGAATCCGTGACAGAATGCAGCGCCCTAAAGCATCCGTACCAAACGGATATTCTGCGCTGGGATCAGCATATCTCTCCAACAAGTTTGATTTCATTGGATCGTTGGGTGCAAATAAAAATCCGGCAAAAAAGAAAATAATCACAAGGGTTGGAATGAAAATCGCACACCATTTCCGAAAACGCTTCGTTTTCATTTACGCCACCCCCTTTTTACGCCCGATTGCCCACTGCACCAAGTCAGCGGCAATGTTGCAAAGAGCAATCGCCAGCGCCAGAAAAAACACCTCGGCGTGTATCATGGGAGTATCGCGATCAAGCACATGGTTTACAATCAGATAACCAAATCCCGGAATTGAAAAAATGGATTCAATCACCGTTGCGTTAGCCAGTGCCAAACCAATGCTTTGTAAAAAGTTTGGAACTAAACCCATCGCTGCCCGCGGAAAAAAATGGCACAGCAAAAGCCTTTTTTCCGAAAGCCCACGGCAACGGGCATAAAATGCGTAATCCTCGTTGCTTTCATGCTCCAGAGCATCCATCAGAAGCGGTGTATAGAAAGAAGCCCCGAATACGCCAATGCAGATTGCCGGAGATATGTAGCTAAGTAGGGTTGTATTTCCTGCCACAGAAATTAAGGACTTTTGAACAGCAAAATAATCCAGATAAACGGTTGCCAAATAGAAAGAGGGTATGGACACACCCAAAATGCACAAAAGCCTGACTGCCTTTTTCGGAAGTTTCCAGGGAAGTAAAAAGGCAATACAACTAACGATTACAATGAAAACAACCTGAAAGATAGATGCCAGAGCTACAATTCCAAGCGTTTTCGGAAAGGCTGTGGCAATATCCGTCCAAACATCATGTCCATTTGCCAAAGAAATGCCTAAATCAAAATGCAGTAAGTCCCATACCCAACGGCCATACTGGACAAGCAATGGTTTATCAAACCCCAACTGAATCCGAATCTTTTCAATCTGTTCCGCTGTGGGGTTTCCGATCATCCTCTTTGCATAAGCTGTGGCTGGATCAACGGATGACAGTCTCATCAGCAAGAAAGACAGTAGAGTTACAAACAATAAAGTAAATATCAGCTCAACCAGTTTCCGTAGGATATATTTTCTCATATCCCGTTTCATAATACCGACTCCTTCGCGGGTTAGAACAATCTAACCTCTATTCAAAAAAAAGAGCGTCTGCACGACGCTCTTAAATCATCTGCTAGTACAGATGATAGTATATTGTATCTGGTATTTTGCCGCCACTCTAAAAAGACCAAACATCCTCTATTTGGACAACTTTTTTCGGAACTCGGAAGGCAGTTCTCCAAATTCCTTTTTGAATACTTCGGAAAATTTACTTGGATTATCGTATCCCATTTTAGCCGCAATTTCTGTTATGCTGTCAGAAGTATCCCGAAGCAAGATCGTGGCAGCCTGCATACGATAGGATTTCATATAAGCATAAATAGAACACCCATAAACGCCCTTGAAGCAAACCTTCATTGAGGTAAGAGGAATTTCAAATTTTTCTGATAACTCCTGCAAAGTATAATGGTTGCGAAGATCAGCTGTCATATATTCCTGCATTTTCTTTATTGTTTGTACTTGATTTCTTGCAAAATATCTTCGTTCTTCCTGGTAATCCTGAAGCGAAACCTGATTCAGAAACATCAGCAATTCCAACACTTTCACTTTTAAATAGTAAGCGATCATCCGAGGCTCCACCCGATAAAGTTCCGAAAAAATATGTTCAATTTCGCTTTGAGTTCTTAATACAATGCAGGTATCATTCTTGCAAAACTTATCTGCAATCGAAAAGACATCTATATTCAGACCTCCAATCACACTTTCTATCCGCTTCATAGTTTGATCTGCCGTAGGCAGATCAATGGTAATAGAAATGCCGTGATAATGCGACAACGGAAAGTAAGTTGATGTAGTTTCGTTTGTCAGGCGGTTAATTGCAAGATCGCCAGCACCGACATACTGATAATCTCCATTGGCAAATTCGCATTCAAAACGTCCCTCCCGGCAATGATTGATTTCAAGTACATCAGAGTGCGGAAGCTTGTTTTGATTCTGTCCATCGCTCATGTGAAAATCATTATAGAATAATTCAATACCCGGAAGAATTTCATAGCGAGTGATAACACCCTCTCCAGTTACATTTTTCATTCTGTAAATGGAGCAGCCATCTTCGCTGACAATTTTTTGAATTTCCGGATCAAAAAAGTCTGTAAATTGCTGTTCGCTCATTTGTATTTCCTCCCTGGTTAGCATAAGCAAACCACGGTTAGTATAGCATATTTTCATGGCCGCAGTCCATGGATGTTTTTTGAATTTTGAAGTATGCGTGTTGATTCTCTATCCTTAATCCTTGCCTGAAAGCATCCGATGAAGCCGCATAGTTTCCATACGGTGGAGCCGGATTTTTTCTTTTATCTTCGCAATCTGCTCCGCATGATCTTCCACAAAAACCTTATCGTGCAGGCAGAAGATAAATTGAAACTTTGAACACCCGTCATGTATGGAGACAAAAATATCTTCCGCCGCTGCGACAATCCTCGAAAACGCAGCCAGTCCTTCTGGATTTGAGCTGCCTAACGTAAGCCCTTCTCCTATGTAAACAAGCTGACCGATCAAGGTATCTTCCTTGATGTTCAATTCCACACGGCCTCCCTGAGTCTTTGCAATCACGCACAAGGCCGGATAAAATTCCTGCTCCAGTCGTTTCCAGCGTTCTTCATTCTTTACCCTGGTATATTGGGATTCCTGGGCATTGACCAATTCCATGGACAGCCGAAACCGCTGCCACTCCCGTTCGCTTGGGGACGTCTGGGGTTCCGCCAGCAGCTCCTTCATTTCTTCATTGTATTCCGCTATAAAATCTACCTCTTTGTGCATCCCTATTTCTCCTATTTTGTTTGTGAAAATGGATTAGTTACCTGACAGCATTTCTATTTCCCTACATAAAACGCTGTCAGAAATATTTTACAACAGAATATCAGACTAGTACAGTTGCAGGGACTAATTTTTTACCGCACCACCATATAATAATTAGTACAGTGACAGGGAATGGTGGTGATGCGGATGCAGCTAAATGAGGCCGTGAGTAAACGGTTGACAGAACTTCTTTCGGAAAGGCACATGACACAGTACCAGCTTTTTATGAAAAGCGGCGTACCGAAATCAACGATAGGGAATGTCATCAACTGTTCGTATGAATCCGTGAAGCTGCGGATCATCCATGAGATGTGCCAAGGATTAGGCATTACGTTGTGTGATTTCTTCCAGTCTCCATTGTTCGATGACTACCATCTGGACCCGTGAACTCCGATACGACCGTTGGGGATGTGTCGGAGTTTTTGTTTGTGGAAATGATAGCAAGCAATGCCTGTGTTAATACACACAGGCCCGCAGAGAAGA
>UMGF01038220.1_pt1 | contig 11008 bp, 10 predicted proteins | sample 1965181 | NCBI WGS metagenome assembly UMGF01 (sample SAMEA4836063, study PRJEB28245) | human gut metagenome | biome: gut microbiome; material: fecal sample | place: Denmark | collected 2008 | reverse complement strand
CGCTCACGCGGCACGCCCCGCATCGCCAACGCCCTGCTGCGCCGCGTGCGCGACTTCGCAATGGTCAAGGGCGAAGGGCACATCGACCTGGGAATCACCAGAATCGGGCTTTCGGCGCTCAACATCGACTCGCGCGGCCTCGACCAGATGGACAACAAGATACTCGGCACCATCATCGAAAAGTTCGGCGGGGGCCCCGTCGGGCTGAATACCATCGCCACGGCCGTCGGCGAAGACGCCGGCACGATCGAGGAGGTCTACGAACCGTTCCTCATCAAGGAAGGGTTCCTCAAACGCACGCCCCGGGGGCGTGAAGCCACCGAACTGGCCTACCGGCACTTGGGGTTCACCCCACCCGGCAACCCCGAAACCCTGCTGTTTTGAGGCATCCGCCCGAACCGGCCGGCAGCCGTCACCGCCGCACTCCCCGATTCCGAACCAGACATTTTTAAAATATGACCCGCATTCGTCCATACCTGCTCACGTGCTGTTGCACCGCATCGCTGTTACTGGCTTCTGGCAGAGCCACGCAACTCAGGGCGGAGACGCCCGGGGCGGAACCCGCGGTACAGGAAGCGCCTTGCGCTGCATTGGGCGGCCCGTTCGCCGCCATACCCGGGGAAACGGCACCATCGGCCGGGAAGCAGGTCGCGCAGCGGGGCAGGGCGCAGTCCCTCCGGGCGCAGCACCTCGCCCCGCGCAACCGCTCGCAGCACACGTTCTTTGCCAACGCGGCGTATACGGCCGTCATCTCGACGCTTTACCTGGCCGAAAGCACCTCCGGCTCGCTGAACGAAGGCTACGACATCAGTGCCGGGTACAACTGGACGTCGCGCCGGGGCTTCGGCGCCGGAATCGTCTACTCGGGCGGATTCATCTCGGCCGAACGCAACGGGATCCGGCGCACGAGCCGTATCCACTACATCGCGCCGGAGTTCGTCGCCCGGCAGCGGGCCGGGCGCAGATGGCTCTTCCGGGAAAGCGCGGGCATCGGCTACGGCCGCTACATCCGCAGCTACGGCGATACATCGGGCAGCAGGGGCGGCGTAGGCATCCATGAATCGGCCTCGGTGGAGTTCATGCTGGGACGCCACATCGGCCTGGGTGCGGGGATCAGCGGGCAATGGCTGATCGTCGACTCGCCGGACGTGGACGACGGCGCCGAACTGAGCCTGTTCGGCATCTTCCGCTTCCAGTTCGGGGGAGGGTTGCGGGTTTATTTTTAACTCCGCCCCGTACGATGCCCGCTCCGGGACGGAAGGGCGCAATAATTGCAGGTTTTTTCACGTTGTGTCTTGTAGACACAAGCAAAACAGTTAGGATAATGAGAAAAGGTAAAATGGATCAGGAGGCTCTGCGCTATCACAGCGAAGGCCGCCCAGGGAAAATCGCGGTCGTACCGACGAAGCCCTATCACACGCAGCACGACCTGTCGCTGGCCTATTCGCCCGGCGTCGCAGCTCCGTGCCGCGAAATCGAAGCTAACCCCGAAGAGGTTTACCGTTACACGAACAAAGGCAATCTGGTAGCAGTCATTTCGAACGGCACGGCCGTCCTGGGACTGGGCAATATCGGAGCTCTGGCAGGCAAGCCCGTCATGGAAGGTAAAAGCATGCTCTTCAAAACTTACGCCGACATCGACGCCTTCGACATCGAAGTCGACGAAACCGATCCCGAGGCATTCATCCGCACGGTGAAGGCGATAGCCCCGACGTTCGGGGGCATCAACCTCGAAGACATCAAAGCCCCGGAATGCTTCGAAATCGACCGGAGGCTGAGCGAAGAACTGGATATTCCCGTGATGCACGACGACCAGCACGGCACGGCCGTCATCTCGACCGCCGCGATGCTCAATGCCGTAAAGATCGCCGGCAAGACGCTCGACAAACTCCGCGTGGTGGTCAACGGCGCCGGGGCCGCGGCCATCGCCTGCGCACGGCTGTTCATCGCCGTAGGCGTCCGCCGTGAGAACATGGTCTTCTGCGACAGCCGCGGCGTGGTCACGACTTACCGTACGGATATCAACGAAATCAAACGTGAATTCGCCACCACGCGCCGCATCACCACGCTGGCCGAGGCGCTGCACGGCGCCGACCTCTTCCTCGGGGTTTCGACGGCCGACGTGCTGACGCCCGAAATGCTGCGTACGATGTCGACCGACCCGATCGTCATGGCACTCGCCAACCCCGACCCCGAAATCGCCTACGACAAAGCCGTCGTATCGCGTCCGGACATCATCTTCGCCACGGGGCGCTCGGACTACCCCAACCAAGTCAACAACGTGCTGGGCTTCCCCTACATTTTCCGCGGGGCGCTCGATGTCCGGGCCACGAAGATCAACGAAGCGATGAAACTCGCCGCGGCACATGCGCTCGCCGGGCTGGCCCAGGAACCGGTGCCGACAATGGTACTGCGGGCCTATGCGCTCGAAAAACTCGAATTCGGCCGCGACTACCTGATTCCCAAGCCGTTCGACCCGCGGTTGCTATGTACCGTAGCGCCCGCCGTGGCACGCGCCGCGATCGAATCGGGCGTCGCACGGCAGCCCATCGCCGATTGGGACGCCTACACGGAAAAACTCCGGACGCTGACCGAGATATAGTCCCGGAAGGGTATCGTGCAATAAAAGGCCCGGCCGAAAGCCGGGCCTTTTTATTGCACGATGATGCCTGTACCAGCCGGGTCACGCAAACAGCGCCGCAAACTCGTCGTGCGACATCCGGCGCACGTCGCAATCGCCGATGCCTATAGGCACCACGATACGCAGCATGCCGTCCTCATTCTTCTTGTCCTTGCCCACCTCTTTGAGCAGCCGCTTCACATCGACGGGCGGCGTGAGGTCGAACCCCAGTTTTTTCAGCACCCCGGCGATCCGGTCGCGGTCTTCCGCCGTCAGTACGCCGAGCTTCACCGAGGCATCGGCGATCAGCGCCGTGCCCACCGCCACGGCCTCGCCGTGGTTCAGGCGGTTGGTACACTTCTCGATGGCGTGCGCCAGCGTATGCCCGAGGTTGAGCTTGCGGCGGTCGCCCGACTCGCGCTCGTCGCGTTCGACAATGTCGGCCTTCACGCGGATCGACGCCGAGACGGCATCCGTAAGCAGGTCGGTATCGGAACGCAGGTCGTCGAAAGTCGTGGCTTCGATCCGCGCGAAGAGGTCGGCATCGGCGATGATGGCCGCCTTGACGACTTCGGCCAGCCCGGCGCGGAACTCCCGGTCGGAGAGCGTGCGCAGCATCCCGGGGTCGCAGATCACGAACCTGGGCTGCGAGAATGTCCCCGCCATATTCTTGTAGCCGTCGACATTCACGCCGTTCTTGCCGCCCACGCTGGCGTCGACCTGTCCCAGCAGAGTCGTCGAGACGAACCCGAAATCGAGGCCGCGCATGTAGGTCGCGGCGGCGAAACCCGCCACGTCGGTCACGATACCGCCCCCGATCCCCAGCACGAAAGTCGACCGGTCGACGCCCAGTTCGATGAAGCGGCGGTAGATCGATTCGACGGTTTGCAGGGTCTTTATACTCTCCCCGAGGCCGATCAGCACCGTATCGTAAGGAGCCAGCATCGGGTGGTAGAGCCGGTCTATCGTGGCGTCGGATACGACGACCACGCGTCCCTCGGGCAGTACTCCCGGCAGGATGTCGGACGTGGGCCCGATATAAATCCCGCTCTGCTGCCGGACGTTGAAGGTGGGTTCCATAATATTAAACATTTTTAATAAGACAACAAATTTAGTATATTTTCCCGAGAAATTGTTACCTTTGCACCACAAATTCTTTTCACATGCAAAAACTACGCAATATTGCAATTATTGCACACGTGGATCACGGCAAGACCACGCTCGTAGACAAGATGATCCTGGCCGGCAACATCCTGCGCGACAACGCCAAGCAAACCGGCGAGCTGATCCTCGACAACAACGACCTCGAACGCGAACGCGGTATCACGATCCTCTCGAAGAACGTCTCGGTAATTTACAAGGATTATAAAATCAACATCATCGACACCCCGGGCCACGCCGACTTCGGCGGCGAGGTCGAGCGCGTGCTGAACATGTGCGACGGCGTACTGCTGCTGGTCGACGCCTTCGAAGGCACCATGCCCCAGACCCGCTTCGTGCTGCAAAAGGCGCTGGCGCTGGGCAAGAAGCCCATCGTGGTAATCAACAAGGTCGACAAGCCCAACTGCCGTCCCGAAGTGGTCAACGAACAGGTTTTCGACCTGATGTTCACGCTCGACGCCACCGAGGAGCAGCTCGACTACAAGACTATCTACGGCTCGGCCAAACAGGGCTGGATGTCGCACAAATGGAACGAGCCGACCGACTCGCTCGTCCCGCTGCTGGACGCCATCATCGACGAGATACCCGAACCGGCCGTGGTAGAAGGCACGCCCCAGATGCTCATCACCTCGCTCGAATACTCCTCCTACACGGGGCGTATCGCCGTGGGCAAGGTGACGCGCGGCTCGCTCCGGGCGGGACAAAACGTCACGCTGGCCAAGCGCGACGGCACAACGATGCAGAAGACCAGGATCAAAGACCTGATGGTCTTCGAAGGTCTCGGCAAAAAGAAGGTCGACGAAGTGCCGTGCGGCGAGATTTGCGCCATCATGGGCATCGAAGGGTTTGAGATCGGCGACACGATCTGCGACTACGAGAACCCCGAACCGCTGCCCCCCATCGCCATCGACGAACCGACGATGTCGATGCTCTTCACGATCAACAACTCGCCGTTTTTCGGCAAGGACGGCAAATACGTCACCTCGCGCCACATCAAGGAGCGCCTAGACCGCGAACTGGAGAAAAACCTCGCGCTGCGCGTGACGCCCGGCCCTTCGGCCGACAGTTTCAACGTATTCGGCCGCGGCGTGCTGCACCTTTCGGTGCTGATCGAGACCATGCGCCGCGAAGGATACGAATTGCAGGTCGGACAGCCCCGCGTGATCGTCAAGGAGATCGACGGCAAGAAATGCGAACCGGTCGAGGAACTGACCGTCGACTGCCCCGAAACCTGCTCGGGCACGGTGATCGAACTGGCCACCAAGCGCAAAGGCACGCTCAGGAACATGACGTCGAACGGCGACCGCGTGCGGCTGGAGTTCGACATCCCCTCGCGCGGCATTATCGGCCTGAGGTCGAACATGCTGACGGCAACGGCCGGCGAGGCGATCATGACGCACCGCCTGAAGGATTTCGAACCGTGGGTCGGCGAAATCGAGATGCGCACCAACGGCTCGATCATCTCGGGCGAGACCGGCACGGCCTTCGCCTACTCGATCGACAAGCTGCAGGATCGCGGACGCTTCTTCATCAGCCCGATGGATCAGGTCTACGAGGGGCAGGTGATCGGCGAGCACACGCGCCAGAACGACATCACGGTCAATGTCACCAAGGCCAAGCAGCTCACCAACATGCGCGCTTCGGGGTCGGATGACAAGACCTCGATCGCCCCGCCGAAGGTCTTTACGCTCGAAGAGGCATTGGAATACATCCAGGCGGACGAATACGTCGAGGTTACGCCCCACGCCATGCGCCTGCGCAAGATATTGCTGCACGAGGTAGACCGCAAACGCGCTTCGAAGTAAACGGCCGCCGCATAACGCATAAACCGAACCCTGAAAATGGATCATTTCACCTTATCGCTGGCCGTCGGCGCCGTCGCAGGGACACTGGACATCATCCCGATGATTTTCCAGCGGCTGCCGTTGCGTTCGTGCCTGTCGGCATTCTTCATCTACTTCTTTGCGGCGGTCATCGTCTTTTACAGCAACCTGCCCTACCTGCCTTGGTGGGCGGACGGCATGGCCGTCACGCTGATGCTGATGCTCCCCGTACTCTTCACCTTCTCGGGCAAGGAGCGCAAAGCCATCCCGGTGGTGCTGTTCAACGCCCTGCTGTTCGGGTTCCTGATCAGCACCGCGGAAAAATACCTGGCCTGAGGCATCCGGCCGAAAAAAAACGGGACGGCATCCGTTTTTTTACCTATAGCATGCAGTATCAGGCAATTTCTCCGTTTATAAAAAGGAAACGAACGGAAAAACGACAGAGATGAAAAGATATATACTGACGCTCCTGCTGGCGGCCTTCGCATGCACGGCATGCGACAAGGACGACGAATACGAAATCCGCGAATGGACGGTCGCCTCGCAACTGGGAATCGCCCACGGGCCGCATACGCTGCAACCCGTGCTGCTGGTCAAGGCCAACGACGACACGTCGTGGCGCGCACTTTACGGAGGCATCGAAGGGTTCGAATACCAGCCGGGCTACGAATACCGGCTCCGCATAAAGGCCGAACAACTGCCCGATCCGCCCCAGGACGGCTCTTCGATCCGCTACACCCTGCTGGAGCAAATTTCAAAAGCCCCGGCGACCTCGGTCATCCCCGAGCGGTTCTTCCCGGCTTTCACGATGGAGGTCGCTCCGCAGCCGATGAATTACCGGGGACAGCGGTTTCTGGGCGTACGGTTCCCTGAGTCCGGGCTGAACGAATGGCAGCCATGGCCGTTCCGCATCGAAGGGTTCGAATACGAACCGGGATACGTCTACCGGCTCCGCATCGGGACTTCGGTCGTCCCGGCGCCGGACAGCCCTGCGGGCTATTACTCCGTCCGCTACTCGATGCTCGACATGGACAGGCAGCCCGCAGCGGACTAAACGCAAGGGAAACCGGACGAAAAATGCCGACGATTCTGAACACACAAACGACCCTTCCGGGTCGTTTTTTCATGCGGGCAATCGTTCCACTCTCGTGAACCCCCTTCAGCCGCGTTTCCACCCCTTGCGGCGGAGGTTATTCCCCTTCGGGGTCTTCCTGCACCAGCCCCCCTTTTTCAGGGTGGCGAACGAAAGGATATGCCACGTCACGCCAATGGCGACGGCAAGCAGGGCCGCCTGCGCCCACCACCAGGCGGTAAGCAGCGCGAAAATGCAGTAAAGCATCGTCCCCCACATGAGCGTCAGGGAAATGATCTTGGCACGGAGCGGTATGGCGCGATTTTCGCGGAAGTTCCGTACATACTCGCCGAAACAGGGGTGTTCGAGCAGCCAGCCGTAAAGCCGGGGCGAAGAACGCACCCAAAAGGCCGCCGATAGCAACAGGAACGGCGTGGTAGGCAGCAGGGGGACGAATATGCCGACGATGCCCAGCACGCACGAGATGCATCCCAATACGACGAGAAGAATTTTCATGGGGCAAAAATAGCACAAATTCGGGAGCCGGAAGCACGGCGACGGTTATTTTTCCTTATATTTGTAGAATAGAAACGGAATACGATACAAAACCAAAATACGATGATTAAAATAGGTATTGCCAGCGACCACGCAGGCTATGAAATGAAAGAATTTCTGGTAGGTTACCTCGACGCCATGGGTTACGAGGTGCTCGATTTCGGTACGCATTCGCCCGACAGCGTCGACTATGCAGACTTCGCGCATCCGCTGGCCGAGGCGATCGAAAACGGCGAACTGGAACGCGGCATCGCCCTCTGCGGCTCGGGCGAAGGGATGACGATGACCCTCAACAAGCACCAGGGCATCCGCGCCGGCCTGGCCTGGGAGCCCGAAATCGCGTCGCTCATCCGCCGCCACAACAACGCCAACATCATCGTCTTCCCGGCGCGCTTCATCTCCAACGACGAAGCCGTGGCGATGCTCGACGCCTATTTCTCTGCCCAGTTCGAAGGCGGACGCCACGAGCACCGCATCGAAAAGATGGCGATCCCCTGCTGCACAGCCGGAGAAACGGCAAAATAAGGGACAAAACCTGCGGGCGCGGCCATTCCGCACGGCAGGCAACCTGCCGGTCTCATACGGCATCACCGGGGTACTGCTGCCACTGATCCCGACCGTGGGATGCTGCATCTTTTACGCAATCCCGACAGCAGTATAACAGAACGAATATGCCCAAACACCAACTCTGCCGCAACTGCGGCTACGAAATCGACCATAATTACTGTCCGGCATGCGGACAACGCACGACGACCGACCGGCTGACCTGGGCGTCGCTGGCGGAGAGCGTCAGCTCGACCTTCATCGGCGACGAAGCGTACGGCCTGCGGGGCATCAACATGCGCAAGGGCGCCGTGATGACATGGCTGGCGATCCTGATACATCCCTATGCCTCGGTCTCGGAGTTCATCCTGGGGCACCGCCGCAAATATTTCAACCCGGTGGCGATCCTGCTCATGCTCTCCACTTTCTACGCCGTCGTGTTCGCCCTCGTGGGCAAGGAGTTCACCCCTACGGCCCGGGCCGACTACCCCTTGTTCCGGTGGCTTATCTGTTCCTACTACGACTACGCCACGCTGCACCCGGCGGCCAACATGCTGCTGATGCTGCCGTTCTATGCACTGGCGATGAAAACCGTGTTCCGCAGGCGCTCCGACCTCAAATATGTGGAATACCTCTACATAGGCATCTTTCTGTCGGTGTTCGAAATCACGCTGATGATCCTCGCGCTGCCCGCCGAACTGTTCATCCCGTGGTACAGTTCCTTCTACATGCAGATGCTGCCCGTTTTCATCTATACGGGATTCGTATTCTGGAAACTGTTCGGACTGAAGAAGAAAGGCGCCGTCCTGCGCACGCTGCTGGTCGACATGCTGCAATATGTCTATGCCTTTTTCGCAGCCCTGGGCCTGTTGACGCTGTCGCTGGGCATCTATTATCTGGTCGCCCCCGAAAAGTTCAAGGAGGAACTCAATATCCGCAACAGGGACGCCATGACCGAACAGGTCGAAGGGGCGCAGCCGGGAGAAGGCGCGCTGAACGACATCCTGGACGGGATCATGGATGTGTTTTCGGTCGACTCGGAGGATCGCAAAGGCGAAGCGGACGGCACGCCCGATGAAGAGGAAAACGCAACAGCCCCGGCGGCGGAACAACCCGAAAGGCAATAAAGGCGCCGCCCGTCGTTCGGGGTATGCGGCCGATTCCGAAAATATAATTTATACCGCTTTTGCCTGTGCGTATCGGGCAAGGGCGGACAGACACGCAAGAGATGAATTCACCCGAAACGTCCCGCACCTGCCTTAACTGCGGCACACAGGTAGACGGCCGATACTGCCCCCGCTGCGGGCAGGAATACGGCTCGACACGGATCACCTGGCGGTCGCTCTACGACGAGGCCGTATCGATCTTTATCGGCGACAGCATTTTCAGCGAAAAAGACGCCGTCGTGCGTTACGGCATCCTACGCACCCTGTGGAGCATTTTGATCCGCCCCACAACCACCGTCAGGGAATACCTGGCGGGCAAGCAGTGCAAATACGTCCCGCCGCTCACGCTGCTGATGCTCGTCTGCACGATCTGCCTGCTGCTGCTGAACTGGTTCCAGGTTAAACTGCTGGATTTTTCCTTTTCGGCCGAAGACGACGATCCGATATTACAGAACATAAGCGAATTCCTGAATTACTACTTCAACAACCACCTCGAACTGCTCGCCATGTTGAAGATCCCCTACATGGCCCTGGCCTGTAAATGGATTTTCCGCAAATGCTCGTCACTGCGCTACATGGAGTATTTCTACATCGGGCTTTACCTGGCTTCGCTGCACATCATACTGCTTTCCGCCGGCACCATCCTGACACAGGTGTGCGAACTTCCCCCGGACAGCCTGGTCGCGAACATCCTGTCCCGTATCGCCAAGGTCACGCTTTCCGTCTACAACATCGTCATCCTGCGCAACCTGTTCCGCATAAGCTGGGCCGGGGCGTCCGTCAGGTATATCCTCTGCATGGCGATTACCACCGCATGCATCGTATCGACGCTGGTAGCGATCGTAGCCGGGATGGCGATCTTCGACGAATTATTCTGACAAGCGGCGCTATAAAGCGAAAACATAGGGGAACCGCGGGCGCAGCCGTCCGGCATCAGCCCCGGCAAAAAGCCCGAACACGGCCGAGCCGCTGCCCGACATCGAGGCATAGACCGCTCCGGCCGCAAGCAGGCTGTCACGGGCTTCGCGGATGGCGGGATGCGCCGTGAAGATATGCGGTTCGAAATCGTTGGTCACCACACCCTGCCACTCCGCCACAGGCCGCCGCAAGCGCTCCGCGAGGGGTACTTCGGGCACATGCGGACGTACCCCTGCGTAAGCCTCGCGCGTCGAAACGCCCACGTCGGGTTTCACGACAACGAGCGTCATTCCCGCCAGGCAGAGCGGGTAAGGCTCCATGATCTCGCCCCTCCCGGTGCAAAGCTGCGGGGTATTGCGCACAAAAAAAGCCGTGTCGCTACCCAGCTCGGCGGCAAGGGCGACCAGCTCCGCCTCGGCAAGGCCCAGGCCGAAAAGCCCGTCGAGCGCCAGCAGTACGGCGGTGCCGTCGGACGAACCGCCCCCAAGCCCGGCACCGAAAGGCACCCGTTTGTCGAGGCGTATCTCCACGCCGTCCACGCCGTAGCGCTCCCGCATCAGCTGGAATGCCTTGATGCAGATGTTCTCCCCGGGGGCGCAATCCACCGCCAGCCCTTCGGAGAGGAACCGCACGCCGGGCACGGCCGTGCGCGTCACCCCGACCACGTCGTACAGTCCCCGCACGGGGAACATCACGGTCGACAACTCGTGGTAGCCGTCCTCACGGCGGCGCAGGACATCCAGCCCCAGATTTATTTTGCAGTTTGCATGCAGGATCATACGGCAAAGATATAAAATTTGTACTTTTGCCCTATGAAATTCCGCACCGAAATCGACATTGCGCCCCTCGGGGTGAAAATCGGATACGGGAACCGCATCCTGGCCCTCGGTTCCTGCTTCGCCGAACACATCGCGGGACGGCTCGCCGAAGCCCGGTTCCGCATCGTCACAAACCCCACGGGCATCCTGTTCAACCCGCTCTCCATCGCCGCCGCGCTGCGCAGCTATGCGGACGAGGCGCCCGTACAGCACACCGAGCTGGACTTCGACGGCGAACTGTGGTTCCACTACGGGTTCCACGGCTCTCTCTCGGCCGCGTCGCCCGACGAGGCGCTGTCGGCGATGAACGCCGCCCGCAAGGCAGGCGCCGA
>UMGF01075246.1_pt1 | contig 11021 bp, 9 predicted proteins | sample 1965181 | NCBI WGS metagenome assembly UMGF01 (sample SAMEA4836063, study PRJEB28245) | human gut metagenome | biome: gut microbiome; material: fecal sample | place: Denmark | collected 2008 | reverse complement strand
CGCTGGGCGGGATCGCAGCCCGGCGCAGCCTGCCGGACGAGGTGCGGCACGAGGCCGAACGCCTGCTGCGCACGAGCATCGAATACGCCTTCACCCATCCCGAAGCTTCGCGCACCTATATAAAACAGCACGCACAGGAGCTGGATGACAAGGTGATCGACGCACATATCGCGCTCTTCGTGAACGGGTACTCGCTCTCACTGGGCGACGAAGGCCGCCGTGCCGTCGAGGCGCTGACGGGAGTGATCCCCTGAGCAACCGCCGGCCACCTCCAATACGTTCCGTTATGAAGTCCGTTTTATTATTGTTTCCGCTCCTGATCGCCGCGGTTCGCGCAACGGGCGAGACGCCCCTGCGGCAGGCCGCCAACGGGAGCCGGGTACGCTTCCTCGGGCTGCGGACATTCGACAATCCCGTCGTCGTAGGGATGGAAAAGAACGGCAACAAAACCACCCTCCGCAGGAAAACAGCCGGCGGGGCGGGCGGTTACGAGCCCGGAAAAATCGCGGCGGACGAGAGCAAAACCCTCGGCAGGCAGGCATGGCTGGAGTACATGGCCCGGTTGCAAAAGGCCGGCTGCAGGCAGATGGATACGACAGACAAAGGCCTGATGGGTTTCGACGGCTCGCAATGGATCCCAGGAGTAAATCCGAACGGACAATATCTCGTCATCGACCGATGGCGCGGATGCGGTATCCGGGAATTGTGCCTGCCGCTCTTCCGGCTGACCGGAATGGAAATACCCGGCAACGACATATATTAGGAAACGCCCCGGCAACCCGGAACATACAGCCTACGGCGACAACGAACTATTACGAAGCAACCCCAAACCCCGCAATATCCCATGTACCGCACGACAAACCGACCCAACACCCGTATCGAAGTGGCCGACGCACTGCGCGGCATCGCCGTGGCAGGGATCATCCTGTTTCACGCCCGCGAGCATTTCAACCTCTACTGGAGCGCCCTCGACCTGCCCCGCGCCGGATTCGGCAGCTGGGAACAGCCCGTGGCCGATATGCTGGGATTCCTGCTTTCGGGCAAGATGTACGCCATCTTCGCATTGCTGTTCGGGCTGAGCTTCTTCATCCAGAGCGACAACCAGGCACAGCGGGGCAACGACTTTTCGCTGCGCTTCGCATGGCGCATGGTGCTGCTGTTCGGCATCGGGCTGGTCAACGCGGCGATCTACAACGGCGACGTACTGACCTACTACGCCCTTTTCGGGCTGCTGATGATTCCCATCGGCAAGCTCCCCAACCGATGGGTGTGGGTCATCGCGGCCCTGCTTTTCATCCAGCCGCTCGAACTCTGGCAGTATTTCAGCGGACATACGCTCTCGATCCGCGGCATCGAAGGCATGGAGACCCTCTATCCCACCCTCGCCACGGGCACCTTCGCCGAGAGCGCCCGCGTGAGCCTGCTCTACGGCCCGCTCAGTTCGTTCGGCTGGGGACTGGAACACGGACGCGGCACGCAGACGCTGCTGATGTTCGTATTGGGCATGCTGGCCGGCCGCTACCGGCTCTTCTACGACGAAGGGCAGCACAGACGCATCTGGGGCGGGCTGCTGGCCGTGGGCATCGCGGGCACGTGGCTCGTGCCGTTCGAAGCGATGCGCAACCTGATGACGGCCACGGCGATCGTTTCGACGGTCGTCCTGCTGTGGTACGGCTGGCCGGGGTTCCGCCGGGCGCTGCACGGCATGACCTTCTTCGGGCGCATGAGCCTGACCAACTACCTGCTGCAATCGCTGCTCGGCACGGCGCTCTTCTACAACTGGGGGCTGGGGCTTTACCGCCACGTGGACGTGATCTACGGCACGCTGGCAGGCGTGGGAATCATCCTGGTACAGTATCTCTTCTGCCGCCTCTGGCTACGGCGCCATACGCACGGCCCCGTCGAATGGGTGTGGAAAAAGCTCACATGGATCGACCTCCCGCTTTTCGACCGTAAAATCGCCTCCTGAGGGCGATTTTTTCGTGTCGCCGTTTGGTTATCCCGATTTTTTTGTATATTTATAGTCGGCTAATCGGAAAATGCTCCGCAGCACGACTTTCCGTTCCGGGAACCCGGCTCCGCGAAGTACTCCCGACGATGCCCCGCACCACCGCAAAACCTTAAAACCATACGGGAATATGAAAAACTATTCAGCAAAAGAAATCAAAAACATCGTACTCATCGGCGCGCCCGGCACGGGAAAAACTACCCTTGCCGAAGCGATGGCCTTTGAGGGTAAGGTCATCGACCGCAGGGGTAGTATCGAGGCGAACAACACGCTCTCGGACAATACGGATATCGAGCACGAATACAAACGCTCGATCTATTCCACGATCCTCTTTACCGAATTCATGGATCGCAAGCTGAACATCATCGACTGCCCGGGCTCGGACGACTTCTGCGGAAGCCTCTTCTCGGCATTCAAGGTAGGCGACGTGGGCGTATTCCTGTTCAACGCACAGAACGGCTGGGAAGTCGGCAGCGAGATCCAGGCCCGCTATGCACGCCTGCTGAAAAAGCCCGTCATCGGCGTGGTGAACCAACTCGATGCCGAGAAAGCCAATTTCGAAGCCACGATCGAGTCGATCAGGGCCGCATCGCGCGTGAAGCCCGTCATCGTACAGTACCCCGTCAACCAGGGGCCTGAGTTCAACGCCTTCATCGACGTGCTGCTGATGAAGATGTACCGTTTCAAGGACAACGACGGCCACCGCGAGGAGCTGGAGATTCCCGCCGACGAGATGGACAAGGCGCAGGAACTGAACAAGGAGCTGGTCGAAATGGCCGCCGAACACGACGAAGCGCTCATGGAGCTCTATTTCGACAAGGGTACGCTCACGCAGGACGACATCCGCGCCGGACTGAAGATCGGCTTGGCCAAGCGTGAACTGATGCCGATTTTCTGCACCAGCGGCAAGCGCGACATCGGCACCAAGCGCCTGATGGAGTTCATCATCAACGTGGCACCCGGCCCGCTGAAGGCTCCGTGTTTCCTCTCGACCGAGGGCGAGGAGATCGCCGCCGACGAGACGGCACCCGCCGTGGCGTTCGTCTTCAAGAGTCAGGTCGAACAGCATATCGGGGAGATTACCTATTTCCGCGTCATCCGCGGCAGGATCGCCGAAGGTACCGAGCTGGTAAATACCCGCACGGGCAACAAGGAGAAGATTTCGCAGTTGTTCGCCGTTGCGGGCAAGAACCGCATCAAGGTCACGGAGCTGTCGGCCGGCGATATCGGCTGCACGGTGAAGCTCAAGGGCACGCGTACCAACGACACGCTCTCGGCTGCTTCGGCACCGGTCAGCATCGAACCCATCGTCTTCCCCGAACCGCGCTACCGCGCCGCCGTGAAGGCCAAGGAGCAGGGCGACGAGGAGAAACTGGGCAAGGTCTTGAACGATGCCAAGTTCGAAGACCCGACGATCCTGGTTGAATACTCCAAAGAGTTGAAACAGACCATCATACAAGGCCAGGGGGAACATCACCTGAACATCCTGCGCACGCGCATCGAAAAGGAGAACAAACTCTCCTATGACTATATCGCACCGAAGATCCCCTACCGTGAAACCATCACCAAAGTTGCGCAGGCCGATTACCGCCACAAGAAACAGTCGGGCGGCGCCGGACAGTTCGGTGAGGTGCACATGATCATCGAGCCCTACTACGACAACATGCCCGAACCCAAGAACTACAAGGTTCCCGGCAAGGGCGACATGGTCGTGAACCCCAAGACCAAGGAGGAGTACGACCTGGCATGGGGCGGCAAGCTGCAATTCTACTCGGCGATCGTGGGCGGCGCCATCGACGCACGCTTCATGCCCGCCATCCTGAAGGGTATCATGGAGAAGATGGACGAAGGCCCGCTGACGGGTTCTTACGCCCGCGACATCCGCGTGGTGGTCTACGACGGAAAGATGCACCCGGTGGATTCGAACGAGATTTCGTTCAAACTGGCGGCGCGCAACGCCTTCAAGGAGGCTTTCCGCAACGCGGGCCCCAAGATCATGGAGCCGATCTACAATGTCGAGATACTCGTCCCGAGCGACTACATGGGCGCCGTGATGTCCGACTTGCAGAACCGCCGCGCGATGATAGCCGGAATGGAGTCCGACAAGGGCTTCGACCGTCTGAACGCCATGGTTCCGCTGGCTGAGCTGTACCGCTACTCGACGACACTCTCGTCGCTGACGTCGGGGTCGGCCACCTATACGATGAAATTCTCGTCCTACGAGCAGGTTCCGGCCGATGTGCAGGACAAGCTGCTGAAGGCTTACACCGACACCGACGAGGAGTAATCCCGGCAGTGGGGCAATACGGGGGGGGGTATTCCCCCTTCCGGACAGGGGCGGGCACGATTGCCCGCCCTTTTTCGCCGCCGGGAACCGGCAGTCCCCGCCTCCGCCCACCGGCGCTCCGCACGCCCTGCGGTATGGCGTATGCCCCAATCCGCCCGGCATCCCGGCATATCCCGCGCGGCCGCAACGAACAGAGCCGCCTCATGTTAAGTTAATGTTAACAATCGGTGCCAAAACCGTTTCATCGGAAAAAATGGCGTAAATTTGTTCACAATTTGCACTAAACCCTAACATGAGCGAAATCTACACCGTAATCGTAGTTATTCTGGGAATCCTCGCCATTTCAGGTCTTTTCGTCGGCGTCACGAACGACGCAGTCAACTTCCTCAACTCTGCCATCGGCTCCAAGGCCGCTTCGATGCGGGTCATCCTCACCGTCGCCTCGGTCGGCATTATCGTCGGCGTAGTCACGTCGAGCGGCATGATGGAGGTGGCCCGAAGCGGCATGTTCAATCCCGGACTGTTCACATTCCACGAGGTCATGATGTTATACCTGGGCGTGATGTTCGCCAACATCATCCTGCTGGATCTCTACAACTCGTGGGGCCTGCCCACCTCGACCACCGTCTCGCTGATCTTCTGCCTGCTGGGCTCGGCCATCGCCGTGTCGATCTACAAGATCTCGAACGACCCCGCGCTGGGCGTCGGTTCGCTCGGGCATTTCATCAACACCTCCCGCGCCATGGGCATCGTTTCGGCAATCCTGCTGTCGGTGGTAATCGCCTTCACCTGCGGTACGATCGTCATGTATGTTTCGCGTACGATCTTCTCGTTCCGCTATACGGTGGTCTTCCGCCGCTTCGGGTCGCTGTGGTGCGGCGCATCGCTCACGGCAATCATCTATTTCGCCGTCTTCAAGGGGCTCAAGTCGCTGCTCGCCGACCATGCCTTCATCGAAATGGTCGACCGGCACCTGCTGCTGTCGCTTTTCATCTGCTGGGTGGCATGTTCCGTGCTGCTGTTCTTCATCCAGCGGTTCAAAATCAACATCCTGCGCATCACGATCCTGTCGGGTACGTTCGCACTGGCACTGGCCTTTGCGGGCAATGACCTGGTGAACTTCATCGGCGTGCCCGTCGCCGGGTTCGACGCCTTCTCGATCGCCAAACATTCGGGCGATCCGCAGATGATGATGGGAGCCCTGAGCGAGAACGTCCCGGCCAATTTCCTGATCCTGCTGGCCGCGGGCGCCATCATGATACTCACGCTCTGGACTTCGAAAAAGGCCATGCACGTCTCCGAGACAGAGTTGTCGCTCTCCGCAGCGCAGGAAGACGAAGGCCCCGAACAGTACGGCTCGTCGGTCATGTCCCGTACGATTGTCCGCGCAGCGCTCAATATCAACGCCGGCATCGAACGGATCATCCCCGCACGCGTACGGGCAGCCGTCTCACACCGTTTCGAATACGAGGACATCGAACATAGCGGCGCCCCCTACGACATGATACGCGCTACGGTCAACCTCACGACCTCGGCCATGCTGATCGCCATAGCCACCTCGCTCAAACTCCCCCTTTCGACCACCTATGTCTGCTTCATGGTAGCCATGGGTTCGTCGCTCGCAGACCGCGCATGGGGCCGCGAAAGCGCCGTGTACCGCATCTCTGGCGTCATGACCGTCATCGCCGGGTGGTTCATCACGGCGCTGGGCGGATTCCTGATCGCCTTCGTCGTCGGACTTACCCTGATCTATGGCGGCACGATGGCCTTCGTTATCGTCACGGTACTCTGCGGCTACATGCTCATCCACAGCAATTTCCTCAAGAAAGGCAAGACATCCGCCGCCCCAGCCGCAGCCGGGGTGAAATCCCAGAGCACGGAAGACATCATCATCAACCTGCGCGACGAGGTGTGCCGCACGATGGAATCGGCGACAAAAATCTACGACCGTACGCTGATCGCCGTATTCAAGGAGAACCGCAAGGTGCTGCGCGACATGGTCAAAGAGTCGAACGACCTCTTCTACCAGTCGCGCGAACGCAAATACACGCTGCTGCCCACGCTCAAAAAACTCCAGAGCAGCGACGTCAACACGGCCCACTACTACGTGCAGGTGGTCGATTACCTCAACGAAATGACCAAGGCGCTGATGCACATCACGCGCCCGGCGTTCGAACACATCGACAACAACCACGAAGGGCTTTCGAAGGAGCAGGCCAAAGACCTCATGTCGATCAACGACGACGTGGAGTCGATCTACCGACATATCAACCAGATGCTGCGCGACGGCGATTTCTCGGAGATCGAGATGGTGCTCACGCTGCGCGACCAACTGTTCGAGTCGATCGCCGAGGCCATCAAATCGGAGCTTTCGCGCATCAACGAAGCCCGCTCGAATACCAAGGCCAGCATGTTGTACCTGACGATCCTCACCGAAACCAAGAACATGGTGCTGCAATCGCGCAACCTGCTCAAATCACAGCAATACTTTCTCAAGCACCGCACGGGGCCGCAGAAGTGGATTAAATAACGACTACGTATAAATCCCTGCATTCCGTTTGCAGCGGGATAAAAGCAGACGCGGCAACGGGCGCCCGGAGCAGGCGGGCGGAAAGCGCAGCCGTTCGGGAAAAACCGCGAACGCTCCCCCCAAAACAGCTTGCAGATGGTTTTAGCTACCTTTTGTCACCCAAAGGTACTCGAGATTGCTTTTTTGCAGAGAAAACACATAAGCGCATCCTGCACGAAAGCACACGACAGGTTACACAAAAAAACGCATACGACATGGATATAGCACAGGCCAAGCGGCGGGAGAACATCGCCGAATACATTCTTTACCTCTGGCAGTTGGAAGACCTGCTGCGGGCGCTGCAATTCAGTCCCGAGGCGATCTTCTCGACACTGATCGCCCCCCGCAAGGACATCGCCGAGGAGCAGAAGCACGTCTACCTGCTGTGGTACATGGACATCGCCAACCTCCTGCACCAGGAAGGCAAGGACGAGAAAGGGCACCTGGAGCATACGCTCCACCTGATCGGCGACCTGCACGACCTGCACCTGCAATTGATGAAGCTGTCCGTCGGCGAACATTACCGCCAGACCTACGCGAAACTGGAGCCCGAGTTGCCTCGTCTGCGCGCCGTCGTGGGCAATCCCGGCATGAACGACACGGAACTCTGTTTCCGGGCACTCTACGCGGCGATGCTTTACCGCATCAAGGGCGAGGGTGACAAGCAGGCCGTCACCGACACGCTCGAATACATCTCGCCCGTCATCGCCAACCTGGCAGACATGTACGGCAAAGTCGAACGCGGAGAAATCGACCTGTTCAAGACCGACACGGCGAAATAGGCCGTTCCGGAGGCAACGCAGCCAGATAGCGCGCCCCGGCATCAGGGGAGCCGGATGCCGGCATCGGGCAACAGCCCCGCCACCGAAGACTCCGGCAGCCCGGGAGGGGCCAAGAGCCGCGCCAAATCACCTGCGACCGGCCTCCAAGCGAAAAAACGGACACCCACAAAGGCATCCGTTTTTATCTTGCGAACCGCAGCAGCGACGCGCCGGCCCTACTTTATATCCAACCCCATGATATAGTCGTTCATATAATATCCGTCACCGATCGGGAAATCGCCTTCGCGCAGTTTGCGCATCCCCATCCGCTCGTAAAAGTGCAGCGCCCGGTTGTTGCGGTTGACGTTCAGCTCCATGCGGCAAGGCGCAGGATGCACCGAACGGATATATTCCACGGCATGGCGGAACAGGAATTCCCCGGCGCCGATTCCCTGGAAGCGGGGAAGGACATAGATTTTCTGCAAATGGAAAAGGTCTTCGGCCTCGTGCTGCACCGAAAGGTAACCGCACGGTTCGCCGTCGGCCGAGGCGATGAACCAGGCGAACTCCCCGCACATCTCGCGCGCAAGCACCTCCGCCCCATACATCCACTCCATCATATACTCCATCTGCGACGGGGTGATGATCCCGCGGTAGGTCGCAGGGAACACCTCGTCGGCAAGGCAGCGTATCAGGGCGCAATCGGCCTCACAGGCCCGTCGTATCGTCAGCATCATCTGAAACAATAAAAAAAGGCCGGCACGAAAGCCGACCTCTTAGTCATTTTCCCGCAGGAATTAAGCGTACTTGAACGTCGACTCGTCCGATACGGTCAGCTTCTTGCGACCTTTTGCGCGACGTGCAGCCAGCACCTTGCGGCCGTTCGCCGTAGCCATACGGCTGCGGAAACCGTGCTTGTTGATTCTCTTCCGGCGCGAGGGCTGGTAAGTTCTCTTCATTGCCATAGCTATATAATTTTTGTTGTTTCAGACATTTTTACGGATTGCAAAAGTACAACAAAAAAGTTATCCACAAAAATTTTTCAAGAAAATATTTCAAAAAGCCGGGTAAAAAGCATGAAATCTTTTTATCTTTGTCAACGAGAGAGTGGCCGCCGACAAAGCCGCATGTCCGCACGGGACATGTCCGCACGGCAAGGGGCGGCTTACGGCGGGAAACGGTTCCTGCCGTTAATTTTCACGGATTATGGCGATTTTCAAAGTCGAAGGAGGCCATCGGCTCCACGGCAGCATCACGCCCCAGGGCGCCAAGAACGAAGCGTTGCAGATACTCTGCGCCACGCTGCTGACCCCCGAACGGGTTACGGTGCACAACATTCCCCAGATCCTCGACGTCATGCAGCTCATCGAACTGCTGCGGCGCATGGGCGTCGAGGTCGAACAACTCGCGGAGGATACATACAGTTTTTGCGCCCGCGAAATAGATTTCGACTACCTCCGCACGGAGGACTACCGGCAACGCTGCACGCGCCTGCGCGGCTCGGTGATGCTCATCGGCCCCATGCTGGCGCGCTTCGGCGTGGGTTACATACCCAAACCCGGCGGCGACAAAATCGGCCGGAGGAGGCTGGACACCCATTTCCTCGGGTTCCAGAAGCTGGGTGCGAAGTTCAATTTCGACATCGCCGACGAATTTTTCATGGTCGAGGGCCGCGAGTTGAAAGGAACCTACATGCTGCTGGACGAAGCATCGGTGACCGGTACGGCCAACATCGTGATGGCCGCCGTGATGGCCAAGGGCTTCACGACGATCTATAACGCCGCTTGCGAACCCTACCTGCAACAGTTGTGCAAGATGCTCAACCGCATGGGCGCACGCATCTCGGGCATCGCCTCGAACCTGCTGACCATCGAGGGCGTCGAATCGCTCGGCGGCACGGAGCACACGCTGCTGCCCGACATGATCGAGGTGGGCAGCTTCATCGGCATGGCCGCCATGAACCAGTCGGAACTGACGATCCGCAACGTATCGTTCGAGAACCTGGGCATCATCCCGGCGCAGTTCGCCCGCATGGGCATCCGTTTCGAGCAGCATGACGATGACATCTATATCCCGCAGCAGGAACATTACAGCATCGACACCTTCCTCGACGGGTCGATCATGACGATCGCCGACGCCCCGTGGCCGGGGCTTACACCCGACCTGCTGTCGATCTTCCTCGTGGTGGCGATGCAGGCCAAAGGTGCCGTGCTGATCCACCAGAAGATGTTCGAAAGCCGCCTGTTCTTCGTCGACAAGCTGATCGACATGGGGGCGCAGATCATCCTCTGCGACCCGCACCGTGCCACGGTCATCGGCCACGACCACCGCATCCGCCTGCGGGCCACGCGCATGACCTCGCCCGACATACGTGCGGGTGTGGCGCTGCTGATCGCCGCCATGTCGGCCGAAGGGGTTTCGACGATCCAGAACATCGACCAGATCGACCGCGGCTACAAGGACATCGACGGGCGTCTGAACGCCCTCGGCGCACGGATTACCCGCATCGACGACTGCGAATAAGAGGGAAGCCAAACGGCAGCGCCGCAGCGGGGAACAAGACTGAAACAAGATTAAGAAACACGATTGGGAGCTTATGTTTTTGGAAAATGCCAGCCGCAAGGGCTGGATCGAAGTAATCTGCGGCTCGATGTTCTCGGGTAAGACCGAGGAGTTGATACGCCGCCTCAAACGCGCCAGGTACGCAAACCAGAAAGTCGAGATATTCAAACCCCGCATCGACGTGCGCTACTCGGAGGAGGAGGTCGTTTCGCACGACGCCAACGCCATCCGCTCCACGCCGGTCGACTCGCCGCGCAACATCCTGCTGATGACCTCGGAGGTCGACGTCGTGGGCATCGACGAAGCGCAATTCTTCGACGACAGCATCGTCGAGGTCTGCCGCGAACTGGCCGACAGCGGCGTGCGGGTCATCGTCGCAGGGCTGGACATGGACTACACCGGCAAACCCTTCGGGCCGATGCCGGCGCTGATGGCCACGGCCGAATATGTCACCAAGGTGCACGCCATCTGCGTCCGCTGCGGCAACCTCGCCCATCACTCGCACCGCCTCACACAGGACGAAAAGCTGGTCGTACTGGGCGAAACGGACTCCTACGAAGCCATCTGCCGACACTGCTTCAAAGAGCTGGTACGCGACAAGAAAGAGAAATAAGCGCAACGGGCTCGCACGGGGAACCGGGCACCTGCCAGCCTACACCAAGAAAAGCACACCGAGGGCTACAAACGCGCCACCGAAGGACATTTCAAACGTCGCATAGCCTATGCGGATCGCAGCCGGCAACAACCCCGCCCTGCCGAAGCCTGCGAAGAATAGCGGACACACCTGCGGCCTACTGCGCAGCCTGCAGCGCAGCGATAAACCCGGGCCACAAT
>UMGF01024701.1_pt1 | contig 11028 bp, 8 predicted proteins | sample 1965181 | NCBI WGS metagenome assembly UMGF01 (sample SAMEA4836063, study PRJEB28245) | human gut metagenome | biome: gut microbiome; material: fecal sample | place: Denmark | collected 2008 | reverse complement strand
TGAAAATTTTTTGCAAGTCGAATTAATATTATACGTAAATACAAGGAAAGTCAATGTGAAGTTTTGCAATTTCCAGCCTAATTTACATAAACTTTACCCTGTGGAAAAAACCGGAGTATTTTTCGGGAATTTTGCAGAAAAAATGTTTCACAATTTTCAGAATTGTGCTATATTTATAAACATAAAAAAAGACATAGAACGCTAAGGAGGATCCGGTCATGAGCAAGGAAAAATATGTTGCCTACATTTCCAGTTACACACAGGGGGACAGTCATGGCATCAGAATATATGATGTGGATATGAAAAACGGCCGTTTCAAGGAGAAAGATAAGGTAGAGATCACGAACTCTTCCTATCTGACCATTTCCCACAACGGAAAGTTTCTTTATTCTATAACGGATTTTGGTGTGGAGGCTTATACCATCCAGCCGGACGGAGATCTGGAGCTGATCAACTTTGCACCAATCAATGGTATGAGAGGCTGCTATGTTTCTACGGATTATACGGATCGGTATCTGTTTGTAGCCGGTTATCATGACGGTAAGCTGACAGTACTCAGACTGAAAGAGGACGGTTCCATCGGCGAAATCACTGATGAAATCTACCACAAGGGTCTGGGCAGTATGGCAGAGCGGAATTTCCGTCCCCATATCAACTGTGCCCGCATGACACATGATAATAAGTATCTTCTGGTGGCAGATCAGGGTATGGATCATGTCAATGTATATCGTTTTGATGTGGAGAAGGGCAAGGTAAAGCTGGAGGATATCATCCGCAGTGAGATGGAATCCGCACCCCGTCATATCAAGATTTCCGAGGATGGCAAGTATATTTACATTCTCCATGAATTAAAGTGTTATATTGATGTATACGAATATGCGGACAATAATAACGACCCTACCTTTGAGAAGATCCAGACGGTAGAGCTGATCAAGCTGACCAGAGGCAACACCAACAGTGCCAGCGCCTTCAGTTTTTCATTGGATTACAATTATCTGCTCAGTTCCATTGCAGGGGATAATTCTGTTATCGTATTTGATGTAGACAAGAAGACAGGACTTTTGAAGAAGAACTTCCTGCTGCCGATCAGCGGTGAGTATCCCAAGGATGCAGAGTTCTTCCCGGACAATAAGTTTCTGGTGTCTTTGAATCATGAAAGTAATACGATGACCTTCTTCCATATTGATCTGGAGCATGGAACGATGATCATGAATGGACCGGCAATGAAGGTCAATATGCCCAACTGTATTTTGTTCCATAAGTTGGGGTAGGTATTATTTTAGTAATAACCCCCCGCAGCCTCGGCTGGGGTAAGAAACGCGGCACGCTTTCGCTCTGTCGCAGAGCGCAACGGCACATAAGCGGTCAGAATACGCCCGCTAAGTGCCGACGTCTGCTTACGGCCTGCTTATTCTTACACCCATCCGGGGCTGCTTGCTTATTTTAATAACCTTGTGATATGAGATGGGATTTGGTAAAATAAGAACATATAGAAATTGGGAGGTAGGAGTATGGCACAGATCAGACCATTTAGGGCATATCGTCCCTGTCAGGGGATGGAGAAAAGGATTGCGGCGCTTCCTTATGATGTATATAACAGGGAGGAAGCGTGTGAAGTGGTGAAGAAGAATCCGGACTCTTTTCTGGCGGTTGATCGGGCGGAGACGCAGTTTGGCGAGGAAGTAGACACATATGCGGACTGTGTGTATGAGAAAGCGGATCAGCTGCTTCGGGAGAAAATTCAGGAAGGAAAATTTGTACAGGATCCGACGCCATGTTTCTATCTGTATGAACTGACCATGGACGGGAACAGCCAGACCGGTGTAGTGGCTTGTGCCTCTATTGACGATTACCGGAACAATGTGATCAAAAAGCATGAAAATACCAGAGCGGATAAGGAGGAAGACCGTATCCGCCATGTAGATACCTGCAGCATGCAGACGGGGCCCATTTTCCTGGCATATCGGGCAAAAGAGGAACTGCAGAACAAGATCGGAGAGATCAAAACACAGACACCGGTATACGATTTTGTCAGTGAGGACGGCATCGAACATCGTGTGTGGGTGATTTCGGAGGCTGCGGATGTGGCAATGATTGAAGAGGCGTTTGCAAAGATCCCGGCTATTTATATTGCGGACGGTCATCATCGTTGTGCCTCAGCGGTAAAGGTGGGATTAAAGCGCAGAGAGCAGCATCCGGATTATACGGGAGAAGAGGAATTCAATTATTTCCTGTCGGTGATTTTCCCAGATGAAGAACTGCAGATCCTGGATTATAACCGGGTGGTGAAGGATTTAAACGGTATGGATGTCGATGCGTTCCTGGCAGCCATCGAAGAACATTTTATGATAGAGAAAAAAGGACGTATTCCTTACCGGCCGGAGAAAAAAGGAGCTTTCGGTATGTTCCTGGAAGATGAGTGGTACTGTCTTACAGCGAAGAAGGAGATTCGGAGCGAAGATGCTGTGGAAGGACTGGATGTATCTCTTTTACAAAATTACCTGTTGAATCCTGTTCTGGGAATCGAAGATCCAAAGACCGATAAGCGGATCGATTTTGTGGGAGGTATCCGGGGACTTGCGGAACTGGAGCGGAGAGTACATACCGATATGAAGGTGGCATTTTCCATGTATCCTACTTCCATCGGGGAACTTTTTGCAGTGGCGGATGCGGGACGTCTGATGCCTCCGAAGTCCACCTGGTTCGAGCCGAAGCTGCGCAGCGGTCTGTTTCTGCATGAGATAGAGCGGTAATACCTACGACCGGATAAGCAAAATAGTGACAGAATAGAATGCAGCAGACTACACGCCGCAGAAAAGAGGGAATATGACAAACAAACTTTATAAACTGATGAACTGGGCAAAGATAGAAGAAATCACTTATTCTGAATGTGATAATCCCCATGAACTGTTAGGACCTCATAAGCAGGGAAGTAAAATGCTGGTACAGGCATTCTTCCCGGGAGCAGAAAAGGTGACGATCCACTGGAAGAAGACAGGACAGGTAGGCGAAGCTTTTCTGGCAGATGTCCCTATGGAACTGGCAGACGAAGAAGGTTATTTCGCAGCCCTGATAAATGCCGGGAAGATGGCACCTTATGAATATGTGGTGGAATATGGAAAGACAGAAGAGCGTGAAGCCCACAGAATGATCTGCGGCGATGCTTACCGGCATGTTCCCCAGATCACGAAGGAAGATATGGATCGTTTTGCAGTCGGTGTTCATTACACCATTTATGAAAAACTGGGCGCACATCCCATGGAACTGGACGGAGAGAGTGGAACCTATTTTGCCGTCTGGGCACCGAACGCCATGCGCATCAGTGTAGTGGGGGATTTCAACGGATGGGACGGACGGATCCACCAGATGAGACGCCTGGGAGATTCCGGTATTTTCGAATTGTTCATTCCCGGCGCAGAAGCAGGAGACTGCTATAAATATGAATTGAAGATCAAAGGTGGACTGACTTATCTGAAAGCAGACCCTTACGGCAACGCCGCGCAGAAGAGACCGGAGACAGCTTCCGTCATCGCTGACCTGCGAGATTTTTCGTGGGATGACAGCGAATTCTTGAAAAAAAGGGAAAGCTACCAGTGCGGAAATGCTCCGGTCAGTGTGTATGAAATGTATCTGGGAAGCTTTGTGACGCCGGACGAGGGACAGGATTATGCGAACTATCGTGAGATCGCTCCGAAGGTCATTGACTATGTAAAAAAAATGGGATACACCCATGTGGAACTGATGCCGGTTATGGAACATCCTCTGGATGCTTCCTGGGGCTATCAGGTGATCGGTTATTATGCCCCTACCGCCAGATACGGTACACCGGAGGACTTTATGTTCTTCGTGAATGAACTGCATAAGGCGGGAATCGGCGTGATCCTTGACTGGGTACCGGCACATTTTCCCAGAGATACTTACGGATTGTCCGGCTTTGACGGCACCTGTCTCTATGAGCATCAGGATCCCAGGCAGGGAAACCATCCTCACTGGGGAACGCTGATCTACAACTACGGCCGTCCCCAGGTATCCAATTACCTGATCGCCAATGCTTTATTCTGGGTGGAAAAATATCATGCAGACGGTATCCGGATGGATGCGGTAGCCAGTATGCTTTATCTGGACTACGGCAAACAGGACGGGGAATGGATTCCCAATATGTACGGTGGTAATGAGAATCTGGAAGCCATCGAGCTGATCAAACACTTTAATTCAATCCTCAAAAAGAGAGATCCCGGGGTATTGTCCATTGCAGAGGAAAGCACGGCATTTCCCATGATCACCGGATCACTGGAGGAAGGCGGACTGGGATTTGACCTGAAGTGGAACATGGGCTTCATGAATGACTATCTGGATTATATCAAATACGATCCCTATTTCCGCAGCCACCACCACGGAGAGCTTACTTTCAGCATGATCTATGCCTACAGTGAGAAGTTCATGCTGGTATTTTCCCATGATGAAGTGGTACACGGCAAGGGAACTCTGCTTGGTAAAATGCCTGGAGACAGGGCACAGAAGCTTGCTAATTTACGCCTGACTTACGGTTATATGATGACCCATCCCGGCAAGAAGCTTCTCTTCATGGGACAGGATCTGGCGGAAGAGAAAGAATGGAACGAAATGCGTCAGGTAGAGTGGCAGCTGGAGGAACAGAAGGAAAATGCCGGTGTCCAGAAACTGGTGAAGGATCTGAATGTACTTTACAGAGAGAATAAGGCATTGTATGAATGCGATGATCAGGCCAAAGGCTTCCAGTGGATGAACGAGATCTCTGCCAATGAATGCTATGTAAGCTTTGTGCGTAAGGGAGAAGAGGCAGAGGAACTGCTTCTGGTCGTAGCAAACTTCTCCGGAGTACCCAGAGAGATCACCACAGGTGTGCCTTACGAGGGAAAATACAAGGAGATCCTGAACACGGATGCTGTGCAATATGGCGGTACCGGTGTGGTCAATGACCGTGTGAAACGTGCGGAGGACGTGGAATGGGATGACAAAAAGCAGTCCGTTACCGTGAAAATGGCTCCCCTTTCCTTAAGCATTCTGCAGTTTATTCCTTATACCGAGGCAGAACTGGAAAAAGTGATCGAGAAGCGTATCCGCAAGAATACACCGATCCGCAAGACCGCAGGCAAGACTACAAAAAGAAAACAGGAGAAATAAGGCAACATGGATCTGACAGATAACGTAATTGAAGAGGTGCAGAAAAAAGAAGGACTGATCGCATCTTTCCTGGATACCCTGCCGGAAAAGGCACTGAATCTTGGCATCCGGATCGGACTGGCACTGGTATTCTTTTTCATTGGAATGCAGCTGATCAGGCTGATCCGCAAGATCATCCGTAAATCTATGAACCGGGCGGGAGCAGAGATCGGTGTGATCCAGTTCGTGGACTCTTTTGTAAAAGCTTCTTTATATATAATACTGATCCTGACACTGGCGTCCTCCTTCGGCGTGGACGCAGCCAGCATTGTTGCGTTGCTGGGATCGGCCGGCGTGGCCATCGGTCTGGCAGTGCAGGGAAGTCTGTCTAATCTGGCGGGCGGTGTGCTGATTTTATTATTGAAGCCGTTTAAGGTGGGAGATTACATTGTGGAAGGCTCCTCCGGTAAGGAAGGTACAGTAAAAGAGATCCAGATCTTCTATACAAAGCTGTTAACCTATGATAATCAGACGATTATTCTTCCAAACGGCAATCTGGCAAATAACACCATTGTGAATGTCACTGCTGCCGAATCCAGGCGATGTGATGTGAAGGTGTCTATTGCTTACAGCGCAGATATTAAGAAGGCAAAGGAAGTTCTGACAAAGGTTCTCTCTGAAGATCCCGATACTATAAAGGAAAGAGAGCATTTTGTATTTGTAGATGAACTGGCAGACTCCGGAATCAACCTATGTGTACGCTGCTGGTTCAAAAATGAGGATTTCTGGCAGGGAAAATGGCGTATTACCGAACAGTGTAAGTATGCACTTGATAAAGCAGAAATTGAAATACCGTTCCCGCAGATGGATGTGCATATGCGTTAATTAAAAATAGATATTGAATTTTACAGACTATAATGATAATATTACCGTTGTGATTCAATGTTTTAATATTTACATTTTTAGGAGGAAAAAATTATGAAAAAGTTTCTGGCACTTGCACTTGCATCTGTCATGGCTGTTTCTCTGGTAGCATGCGGCAGCACCAATGCTGACACCAATGCAGAATCCAGTGCGGCAGCTACCACCACTGCAACAACTGCAGAGAGCAGCAGTGAAGAACCCGGTCTGAAGATCGCTATCGTATCCAGCCCCTCCGGCGTGGATGACGGTTCCTTCAACCAGGACAACTACAACGGTGTTCTGAAGTTCATTGAGGAGAATCCGAATGCAACCGTAACCCCCATCCGTGAGGAGACCGGTGACAGCGCAGCAGCTGTTCAGGCTGTAGCTGATGTTGTAGCTGATTATGATGTTATTGTATGCTGTGGTTTCCAGTTTGCAGGTATCGGCAATCTGGCACAGGAGAATCCGGATACCAAGTTCATCCTGATCGATTCCTGGCCTACCGTTGATGGTACCGAAGTAACCGCAGATCAGGTGATCGACAACGTATACGCTGCTTACTATGCTGAGCAGGAGAGCGGTTTCTATGCAGGTATGGCTGCAGCTCTGTCTACCACCACAGGTAAGGTAGCAGTAGTAAACGGTATTGCATATCCTTCCAACGTGAACTACCAGTATGGCTTCGAGTGCGGTGTTAAGTATGTGAACGGTACCGAAGGCATGAACGTAGAAGTAGTAGAGCTTCCTTCTTACGCAGGTACCGATGTTACCGGCGCTAACGTAGGCGGTAACTATGTTGGTAACTTCTCCGATGAAGCTACCGGTAAGGTACTGGGTAATGCTCTGATCGCTGAAGGCGTGGACATCCTGTTCGTAGCAGCAGGTGGTTCCGGTAACGGTGTATTCACCGCTGCAAAGGAAGCTGAAGGCGTTAAGGTGATCGGTTGTGATGTTGACCAGTATGATGACGGTGCAAACGGTGACAGCAATATCGTTCTGACCAGTGGCCTGAAGGTAATGCATGATACTGTTTACAACGTACTGAACGAAGTAAAAGACGGTTCCTTCAAAGGTGCTAATGTGACTCTGACCGCAGCAGATGATGCTACCGGTTTCGTAAGTGAGGAAGGCAGATGCCAGCTCACCGCAGAGGCTATTGAGAAGATCAATGCAGCACAGGCTCTGTTAAAGGAAGGCAAGATCGTTCCTGCGGCAAACTTTAACGGTGTAACTCCGGAGACCTTTACCTGGTAGGAAGAATGGATTCACAAGAAGGTGATGGTGAGGAACTGTCACCTTCTTCTTGTTTAAACTGCTGTTTAGGCAGGAAAATGTACAGAAATGAGGATGAACATGTCGGAATATATTGTTGAGATGAAACACATCACCAAACGTTTTCCCGGGATCGTAGCCAATGACGATGTGACGATCCAGATCAAAAAGGGAGAGATCTTTGCCCTTCTGGGAGAAAATGGTGCAGGAAAATCCACCTTGATGAGTATGCTGTTCGGAATGTACGAACCGGATGAAGGAGAGATCTATATCCGGGGTGAAAAGGTGAAGCTGGAATCCCCCAATCATGCCACCAAATTAAACATCGGTATGGTACACCAGCATTTCAAACTGGTATCCAACTACACCATTGCTGAGAATATCGTAATGGGTATGGAGCCGGTGAAGAAGGTGCTGGGATGTATTCCGGTAGTGGATATGAAGAAGGCCAATCAGGATATCCGGAACCTTTCGGAAAAATACGGACTGGCAGTGAACCCCACCGATGTGATCAGCGACATTAATGTCTCTACACAGCAGAGAGTAGAGATCTTAAAGATGCTTTACAGAGAAGCGGAGATCCTCATTTTTGATGAACCCACAGCGGTTCTGACACCGCAGGAGATCGATTTCCTGTTGGATATTATCAAATCTCTGCGGGATGACGGCAAGACTATCATCCTGATCACACATAAACTGGAAGAAATCAAACGGATCGCGGACAGATGTGCCATCCTGAACCACGGACGTCTGATGGATGTCATGGATGTGGCTACCACGTCCACCAAAGTCATGGCCAACAAAATGGTAGGCCGTGAAGTGAATTTTGAGACAGAAAAAGAGCCTGCAAAACCGGGTAAGACCATACTCAGTATCGAGAAACTGAATGTTTACAATAAACAGGATTTCCAGGTGGTAAAGGATGTATCTCTGGAGGTACATTCCGGTGAGATCGTTGCGATCGCAGGTGTGGCAGGCAACGGACAGGTAGAAATCGCAGATGCTATTGCGGGACTGGTACCGGTGCGTTCCGGCAAGATCCTGTTAAACGGCAGAGACATTACGAAACTGTCTATCAGAGAACGAACGACCGAAGGAATTTCCTATATTCCCGAGGATAGACAGAATTACGGACTGGTCATGGATTTTACCCTTTCGGAGAATCTGGCGCTTCGTAATTATTACAAAGAGCCGTTCTGTCATAAGGGAGTACTGGATCAGAAGATTTTTGAAGACAACAGTGAAAAACTGATAGAAAAATACGATATCCGAAGCGGCCAGGGCAGCAAGACAGTGGTACGTTCCATGAGTGGTGGTAATCAGCAGAAAGCCATTATTGCCAGAGAAGTGGAACAGGATTCCCCCCTGATGATCTTTGTGCAGCCCACCCGTGGACTGGATATCGGTGCCATAGAGAATATCCACAAGCAGATCATTGCAGAGAGAGACAAGGGCAAGGCAATCCTTCTGATCTCTCTGGAATTGGATGAGATCATGAATTGTGCAGATACCATCGCAGTTATTTATAACGGAAGCATACAGAAGATTGCCAAAGCCAGTGAACTGACCACCAATGAAGTGGGAGAGTTCATGATGGGCGTAAAAAACAAGGAGAAGGAGGCATAAGACCATGAAAAAATTTACAAAATTATGGAATGCGGTAAAGATTCCTCTCCTTGCGATCCTTTGTAGTCTTGTGGCAGGTGGTGTGATCATCGCTGTGACCGGTTCCAATCCCTTTAAGGCTTATTACGCACTTCTACAGGGAGGCGGACTGGCACCCAAGTCCTCCTACGCCAGCTACAAGAGTATGCTGACGGACTTTATGAGTTATGTGAACTATTTTACCCCCATGATCTTCGCGGCACTGGCTGTGGCGGTAGCACTCCGCGCCGGACTGTTTAATATCGGCGTCTCCGGACAGATGCTGGCAGCCGGATTTACCGCAAGCATCGTTGTGGGCTACAGCAGTCTGAACGCCGTGCTGGCAAAGCCGCTGGTAGTGATCATCGGCCTGATCGTCGGTGGTCTGGTGGGAGCACTGATCGGCTTCCTGAAATACCGGTTTAATATCAATGAGGTCGTTTCCTCTATTATGTTAAACTATACGTTCCAGTATGTGATCAGTTTCTTCATCAATACCTTTTTCGTGGATCCGGTCTCCAGACAGTCAAAGGAAATCTCCGCAGCTTCCAGACTGACACTGATGGATACCATGGTGGGCAATCTGAAAATGGATATTCCGCTGGGAATTATTCTGGCTCTGCTTACGTTGGTGGCTGTATGGTTCCTGTTAGAGAAGACAAAGCTTGGTTATGAACTGAAGGCTGTGGGCTATTCCCGCAGTGCTGCAAAATATGCAGGTATCAAGGTAGGCAGAAGCATGGTACTGTCCATGACGATTTCCGGTGCACTGGCCGGACTTGCCGGTGTGACTTATTATCTGGGCTATGTGGGATCCATTCAGCCAAAGGTATTGATCAGTACCGGATTTGATGCCATTGCGGTATCCCTGCTTGGTAACAACAATCCCTTCGGTATTGTATTTTCTACTATGCTGATCACCCTGATCAGCAAGGGAAGTACTTATATGAAATCTGCGGCCGGCGTGGATGCGGAGATTGCATCCGTTATCACCGGTATCATCCTTTTGTTCAGCGCATGTAATGCTTACATCAAGTGGAAAATGGAGCGAAACAGAAGAGAGAAAACCAACAAGACAAAGGAGGACAAATAAATGGATATTGTGATCATTGACGGTTTATCCTTTGCACTGCCTTTATTTATTATGGCCATCGGTGGCATCTACTGTGAGAAATCCGGTGTGACCATGCTGGCGGTAGAAGGCTTACAGGGTTTTGGCGCCTTTATCGGTGCATTCGTGGCGGTTGCCATTGCGGGAAACTTTGCCGGAGACTCTCCGGCGCCTTTCTACATTGCCATGGTTATGGCGGCTGTGGGCGGAAGTCTGTTTGCACTGATCCATGCCATGTTATGTCTGAAGTTCAAGGCCAATCAGGTTATCAGTGGTGTGGTAGTCAATATTCTGGCCATGGCGCTGACCGCATATTTAACGAAGCTGTTCAACAGAGTGGTATTTGGTGCTACGTCCGATAAGTTCGTACTGACTGTTTCTTCCAGAATTACCATCCCGGGAATCTCTAAGATTCCGGTACTGGGAGCGGTATTTACCAATCTGTATCCTTTTGAACTGGTGATTGTGGTAGTGGCTTTCGTGGCGTGGTTTGTGATGTATAAGACCCGCTTCGGCATGCATCTGCGTGCCTGCGGTGACAATCCCCATGCAGTGGATGCGGCCGGAAGACAGGTGGGACAGATCCGTCTGGCAGCCATTATGATCTGTGGTGCGTTGTCGGGACTGGGAGGTATCTGTTTCGCGTATTCCATTTCCGCAAACTTTTCTTCCAGTATTTATGTAGGTTACGGTTATCTGGCTATTGCGGCACTGATCTTCGGCAACTGGCGTATCCTGCCGACTCTGGGAGCGTGTCTGTTGTTCGGATTTGCCAGATCCGGTGGATATCGTCTGGTACAGGTACTGCAGATGCCCAGCAGTTATCAGGATCTGGTCATGATCCTGCCTTATGTACTGACTTTGCTGCTTCTGGTATTCTTCTCCAAACAGAACGGTGCACCGAGAGCACTGGGAGTGATCTACGACAAAGGTGCAAGATAAGCAGACATTTG
>UMGF01020973.1_pt1 | contig 11454 bp, 4 predicted proteins | sample 1965181 | NCBI WGS metagenome assembly UMGF01 (sample SAMEA4836063, study PRJEB28245) | human gut metagenome | biome: gut microbiome; material: fecal sample | place: Denmark | collected 2008 | reverse complement strand
TTCTGGGCGGTCTTCAGCTTTTCAATGGCTTCCTTGACGGGGGCCTTCTCAGCCTCTGTGACCTTGTCGCCCATCTCGTTCAGGGTCTTTTCGGACTGGTAGATGATCTGGTCGGCGTTGTTGCGGGTGTCGACCTCGTCCTTGCGGGCCTTATCCTGCGCCGCATACTGCTCCGCTTCGCGGACAGCCTTGTCGATATCCTCCTTCGAGAGGTTGGAGGAAGCGGTGATGGTGATCTTCTGCTCGGCGCCGGTGCCGAGATCCTTCGCGGAGACGTTCACGATGCCGTTGGCGTCGATGTCGAACGTGACCTCGATCTGCGGAACGCCTCTGGGCGCCGGAGCGATGCCGGTCAGCTGGAACACACCGAGCGTCTTGTTGTCGGCTGCCATCTCACGCTCACCCTGCAGGACATGGACCTCAACGGAGGTCTGGCTGTCAGCGGCGGTAGAGAAGACTTGGCTCTTCTTGGTCGGGATGGTGGTGTTGCGGTCGATCAGCTTGGTGAACACGCCGCCCATCGTCTCGATGCCGAGAGACAGCGGAGTGACGTCCAGCAGCAGCAGGCCCTTGACGTCGCCGCCAAGCACGCCGCCCTGGATCGCTGCGCCGACAGCCACGCACTCGTCGGGGTTGATGCCCTTGAAGCCTTCCTTACCGGTCAGCTTCTTGACCTCGTCCTGCACAGCCGGGATACGGGTCGAGCCGCCGACCAGCAGAACCTTGGAAATATCGTTGGCGGTCAGACCGGCATCGGCCATCGCCTGCTTGACCGGGCCTGCGGTCGCTTCGACCAGATGGGCGGTCAGCTCGTTGAACTTTGCACGCGTCAGCGTGACGTCCAGATGCTTCGGGCCTGTTGCGTCAGCGGTGATATACGGCAGGTTGATGTTCGTGGAGGTCACGCCGGACAGCTCGATCTTGGCCTTTTCGGCGGCTTCCTTCAGTCTCTGCATGGCGACCTTGTCGTTGGACAGATCGATGCCCTCTGCCTTCTTGAATTCGGAAACGAGGTAGTTCATGACGCACTCGTCGAAATCATCGCCGCCGAGGTGGGTGTTGCCGTTGGTGGCAAGGACTTCGATAACGCCGTCGCCGATGTCCAGAATGGAGACATCGAACGTGCCGCCGCCGAGGTCGTAGACCATGACCTTCTGCTCGGCTTCCTTGTCAACGCCGTAGGCCAGAGCGGCTGCGGTCGGCTCATTGATGATACGCTTGACGTCAAGACCCGCGATCTTGCCTGCGTCCTTGGTGGCCTGACGCTGTGCGTCGTTGAAATATGCGGGAACGGTGATGACGGCTTCGGTGACGGTGCCGCCCAGATATGCCTCGGCATCCGCCTTCAGCTTCTGCAGGATCATCGCGGAGATCTCCTGCGGGGTGTACTTCTTGCCGTCGATGTCGACCTTGTAATCGGAGCCCATGTGACGCTTGATGGAAGCGACGGTGCGCTCGTGGTTGGTAACGGCCTGACGCTTTGCGACCTGACCGACCATTCTTTCACCGGTCTTGGAGAACGCGACGACGGACGGGGTGGTGCGGTTGCCTTCGGCGTTCGCGATGACGACGGGTTCGCCGCCTTCCATAACGGCGACGCAGCTGTTGGTAGTACCAAGGTCAATGCCAATAATCTTACTCATAATAATTTCCTCCTATATGAATGCCTGTATTTACAAATTTAGATGCTGCCGGATCCCCGGCGTGGGTGCTTTTTAATTTGCGACCTTTACCATCGCGAAGCGGACGACCTTTTCGCCGACCTTGAAGCCCTTCTGGAAGACCTCCGCAATGACGTTTTCGCCAAGCGCTTCGTCCTCGACGTGCATGACCGCGTTATGAAGCTGCGGGTCAAAGACCTCGCCTGCCGCGCCGAAGCTCACGACGCCCAGCTTTTCCATGACGGAGACGAGCTGGTTCATCGTCATCTCGACGCCCTTTTTAAACGCGGCATCCTGCGTCTCCTGCGCCAGCGCCCGCTCGAGATTGTCGTACACGGGAAGGAACTTCTCGACCGTCTCCGAACGGATGTCGGTATAGAGGCTTTCCTTTTCCTTCTGGCTGCGCTTGCGGTAGTTGTCGTATTCGGCGGCCAGCCGCAGATAGCTGTCATGCTCCTGTGCCAACGCCTGCTGCGCCTTTTCAAACTCGCTTGCCTCCTGCTGCTTGGCTTCCTCGGGCTTTTTTTCCTCGGACTGCTTCGCGGCTTCGGCTTCGGTCTGCTGCGCAGCTTCTTCTGTCTGCTCGGCTGCGGAGGCGGCCTGTGCCTTTTCCTCCGAAGCCGGATTGCTGTTTGTTTTCTTACTCATATCTATGCCTCCGGGTCATTGTGCTTATTTTCCGGCCCTTCGATCGCCGGGGTCTGGTTTTTCTGGAACATCCGACTCAGGTTCTCGGCGAAGTAGCTCAGCCGGGCGGTGATCTGCGCGTAATCCATTCTGGTCGGGCCGACCACGCCGATCAAGCCCTGCATCCCGTCGCCGATATCGAACTTCGTCATGACGACGCTGGTGTCGCGCAGCTCCTTCGACACGTTTTCCGGGCCGACCAGGATCTGCGTCCGGCTGTCCGGGGAAAGCGCGGCGGGAAGATTGGAAACCACATCCTCGTCAAGTGCGGAGAGCATTTTCTGCGCCTTGTCAATGTCGTGGTACTCCGGCTGGCCGAGAAGCTTGGCCTGTCCGGTCATGTAGACCTCGCTGTGCTCCTGGTGCAGAAGCGACGTGACGAAATCCATGATGACGGGCACGAGGCTGGCCGCATTTCCGGCGCTTCTGGTCACGCGGGACAGAAGCTCTGGGCTGAGCTGTTCGGCGGTCAGCTCCGTGACGCTTGCGTTCAGCACTGCGCCGAGAAGCTTCAGATCCGCCTCCGTCAGCTCGACCGGGAGCCGGATGAGCTTATTCTTGACGGAGCTGTCGCTCAGCATCACGACCAGAATAAAGCTGCCGCTGTCCGCGAGGATCAGGTCGAACCGCTTGACTGTCAGCCCGGCGGCACGCGCCGCCATGGCGTAGGCGGGCAGATTCGTCATCTGCGAGACAAGCTTGCCGACCTGCGAGACGACCTTGTCGAGCTCCTGCATTTTCAGCTCCATCGCCTGATTGATCGACTTCGTTTCATCGGTCGACAGGCGGTAGTCCTGCATCAGCTCGTCGACGTACAGCCGGTACCCGGCAGGCGACGGGATGCGTCCGGCGGAGGTGTGCGGCTGCTCCAGATATCCGAGCGTCGTCAGCTCCGCCATCTCGTTGCGGATGGTCGCGGAGGAAAAATCCATGTCTGGCATCTGCGCAATGGTCTTGGACGCCACCGGCTCCGCCGTGCGGATGTAAAGATCCACGATCGCACGCAGGATCTTCTTTTTCCGGTCTGAAAGCTCCATGGTTCATTCCTCCTTTCGACTTAGCACTCTTTATCCCTGAGTGCTAAACGCAGTGTACCACCGCCTGCCAGCGTTGTCAATACCTACAGACTTAAATTATTTGTGAACAATTCATATCTTATGTATGAATGCCCTGGCGGGGCGCTTTTATCAGCCGCGGCGCCCGGATCCGCAGCATCAGCCGGCTTCCCGGACAGCGTTCCTGCCCGTCCGGCGGGGACTGCAGGGCGGGCTTTGTCTGCCGTTCAGGGATTATATAGACAAAATCCACAAAAAATTCCCGGTAAAATTTACGTAAAATCGGTAAAATCTTCGTTAAGGCACTGGATTTTAACGGGTGGAACTGCTATACTATGAAATACAGAACTCTGCGACTGCGGCTCCCGTGACCGGCAGCCGTTTTCGTTTCTGTATCAATCCGCAGAAGGAGGGTTCAAAAAGGTACTTCGCGCGGGACAGGCCCGCGCACGACACGAACATTCGAATTCTGAAAGAAATCAGGAGGAAATGCAAGCATGAAAAAACGCACAACGCGGTGTCTCGCGCTGCTGCTGGCCGTCGTCATGGTCCTTTCGGTCATGCCGGTCGCCATGGCGGAGGGGACAACGCAGACCTACACCAAGGTCACAAGTGCAGCCGAACTGACGACCGGCAAGTATGTACTTGTGACAGATACGGATTATGCGCCGGATTATTTTGACAACGGCTGGGTTCTTGCAACACAGCCCAGCGTTGTTGACGGTAAGATCGAAAATCCGACTGCAGGCGTCTGGACGCTGACCGTCGATACGGACGGCGTCGTTATGACGGACGCGAAGGGAACTTCGATTGCGCCGAAGGGCGGCAACACGAACGGCATCCAGTCTGGCAGCTATAAATGGGCAGCCAGCTTTGCCAGCGGCAAATTTACCTTTGCCGGAACGGGTGACGATACTGTCACGCTCGCCAGTAACAAAGGAAACGGAAATAAGTTCAGAGCGTATAAGAACTCAACTGTAAACGGCGGCTATCCGCATGAGTTTACGCTCTACAAGCTCGACGCAGCCAAGGAGAAGGTCGCGGCCCCGACTGCGAACGTAGCGGACGGCGCTGAGATCGAGGTTGGCACGCAGATCAAGTTCGCGTGCGCAACTGACGGCGCAACGATCTACTACAAGACCGCGGGCACGGACTATCAGGAATACACCGACCCGATCTCGGCTTCGCAGATCGAGACGTACACCGTCATGGCCAAGAAGGACGGCATGAACGACAGCGAAGAGCTGGTCGTTTCCGTCAAAGTCTATGAGCTGGTCGACAAGTACGTCAAGGCTGAGACCATTGCGACCGATGACAAGGTCGTGATCTACAACGCTGGCAACGGCTATGCTGTTGCAGGCGAAGTGAAGTCCAGCTACTATCTCACCCCCGCCGCAGCGACGGTCAATGAGAATGCCCTGACGGCGGACAGCTTTGAGAATCTGGTCTGGACGGTCACGAAGAACGAGGACGGAACATATACGTTCAAACAGGGAGCGAAGACTCTCACGATGGGCATGAACGGCGACAAGTTCAACCTGAACCTGACCGGGAGTGACACGGCGAAGTGGGACGTGGAAGTCTGCAATGCAGAAAATGCATCCTACTATATGTCCGGCAATGGCTTGACCGGTCAGTATGGCAAGGTCTACATGGAATACTTCGCCAGATATGACGAGTTCAGCGCCTACTGCACCAGCACGGACCGTCTGAAGGAAAAAGACTTCGGCATGACGTTCTACAAGCTGACGAAGGAAAAGAACTTCATCGGCGGCCTTGTGCCGCCTCCCACACCGACCCAGAAGGTCGCGACCCCGACGGCCTCTCTGGCTGCGGGCGAGGTAGCCAAGGGCACGGAGGTCACCTTCTCCTGCGAGACCGAGGGCGCGACGATCCTCTATGCGACGGACGGCACGACCTTCACCGAGGGCACAACGGCGACCGTGAATGAAGACGTCACCTTCACCGTCAAGGCCACGAAGGCCGGCATGGACGACAGCGACGAAGCGACGTTCACCTATACGGTCAAGAAAGAAGATGGAGAGGACAAACTTGGAAAGCTAACCTCTGCTGACCAGTTGACAGACGGCTCTTATGTCATGATTGTTTCCACCGGCTACGCACCGCTGGAACTCAGCGGGAAGTGGCTGACGGTTGTACAGCCGACTGTAGCGGAGGACAAGGTGACGAAGACGGAAGGCGCGGTTTGGACGCTGAAGGTAAGCGGACAGTCTGTTACGCTGACTGATAAAAACGGCATGGCCATTGCACCTTCCGGTGGAAACAGCAATGGCATTCAGTCTGGTAATTATAGCTGGGCGTGGTCGTTCAGCGCAGAAAATCAGACCTTCAAATTTATGGGTGCCGGTGATGATACTGTTACGCTGGCCAGCAATACCAGCACGGATTCTACATACGGTGGTTTTAACAAGTTTAAAGCCTATAAGAACAACACGGTTGCAAGTCAGCAGTATCCGTGCGAGTTCACGCTCTACCGGGTCGACCCTGCATCTGCTGACCAGCCCTCCGGCGATCTGCCCAAGCCCGGCGACAAGTTCGTGATCTACAACCAGAACGCACAGGCAGTCCTGGCGGCGGAGAACGATTCGAAGTCCATTGATAAGGCCGACACCGAAGTCAAGGACGGCAAGGCCACCCCGGCGAACGGCGCTGTCGTGTTCACCGTCGAGAAGAACGGCGAATACCTCCGCTTCAAGAGCGAAGCCTATGGCTACCTCTGCTCCAACGGCACCGGCAGGAATGCATTCTACAGCAAGGACTTCACCGAAGAGGGCGTTACGACTGACGACGCCGACTGGCTCGTCCGCACCTGCTCCGGCGGCGTGGGCGGCTATGAGCTGGAGAGCCGCACGGCGAAGTACAGCGGCCACAGCCAGTGGCTGGAGTATTTCTCCGATGTATTCCAGACCTATAGCATGTACAGCTCGACCGGCGATCTTGACTATACGATCTACTCCTTCTTCTTCTATCCCGTGGCGGACGGCGTGACTGTGACCGATGGCATTGTCAACATGCCCGCAGTCAACTTCGGCACGATCTTCGATGCGTATGTCGGACAGGCGTATACGCTGAACTTCACCGTTGACGCGGTATTCGGCGTTAACACGCTGACCGCCAAGCTGGGCACGGAAGCTCTGACCGTCGATACGACGGAGAACGGCTATTCCGTCACCATCCCGGTGGAAAAGGTAACGGGCGACAAGCTCACCGTGACCGTCTCCGGTCAGGATGCGAAGGGCGCAAGCTTTGAAGGCATCGCCGTGATCACTGTGCTCGACGAGCCCGTGATCTCCAACGTAACGCCCGCGCAGGGCGCGCAGACCGGAGCCGAAAAGCGGCCGACGATCTCCGCGGAGATCTCGAACGCTGGCGAGAACGCCAGCGTAACGATGACTGTCAACGGCGAAAAGGTCGATGCTGCCTACGCGAACGGCGAGGTCACCTACACCCCGGCTGCCGCTATGGCGGACGGCAAGGTCACGGTAACTGTGACGGTCAAGCGTGCTGATAACAAGGAGACCAGCAAGACCTGGTCCTTCACCATCGGCGAGGCGACCTTCCAGCGCTACTTCGGCCAGCTGCACTCCCACACGCAGTATTCCGACGGCGCTGGCTCGCTGGAAAGCGCACTGGCGTATATCAAGGCGCTGCCTGACAGCGCGAACGTTGACTTCGTCGCGTTCACCGACCATTCCAACTACTTTGACAAGTCCGACGCAGCCAACCCCGAGGGCGCGCTCTATGACATGAGCCTTGCCAGCGCGGCGAGCCAGAATCTCTGGAATGAGTATAAGAACGCGGCCGCTGCGTTCAATAAAGAAAATGCAGGCAGCATGGTCGCCATTGCGGGCTTTGAAATGACGTGGTCCGGTGGCCCCGGCCATATCAACACCTTCAACACCCCCGGCATCGTCTCCCGCAACAACACGACGCTCAACAACAAGACCAAGGACGCGGGCCTGCAGGCCTACTATAAGCTCCTGTCCCAGCAGGAAGGCACCAACTCCATCAGCCAGTTCAACCATCCGGGCACGACGTTCGGCAACTTCATTGACTTCGGTTACTGGGATGCTGTCGTTGACACCCGTATGTACATGGTCGAAGTCGGCAACGGCGAAGGCCAGATCGGCGCAGGCGGCTATTATCCCAGCTACGAGCAGTACATCATGGCGCTCGACAAGGGCTGGCACGTCGCCCCGACCAACAACCAGGATAACCACAAGGGCCGCTGGGGCAACGCCAACGACGCCCGTGACGTCATCCTGACCGACGACTTTACCGAAGACGGCATCTATGCAGCGCTCAGAGCGCGCCGTATGTACGCCACCGAGGACAAGAACCTCGAACTGGACTACACGGTCAACGGCAACATGATGGGCTCCATCATTGACGTTCCTGAGAAGCTGAACTTCGAGATCTCCTTCAACGATCCCGACCGCACCGATTCCATCGCCAAGGTCGAGCTGGTCGTCAACTCCGGCAAGGTCGCCTATACCTGGGACAGTGCCGCAGATCTCGCCAAGGGCTCCGTCAGCGTGGAACTGGCGCCTGAGTACACCTATTACTTCGTCCGCGTCACCGAGGGCGACGGCGATCTGGCCGTGACCGCTCCCGTCTGGGTCGGCGAATCGCTCAAGCTTGGCATTTCCAAAGCTGAATGCGGCACGTCTACCCCTGTCACCGACGAAGAACTGACCATCACCACCACGTTCTTCAACAGTGAGGCAAAGCCCGCTACCATCAAGTCCATCACCTATGCCATCGGCGGCGAAACCATCGGCACCGTGACGGTTCCCATCGCGCTGGCTGCAAGCAGCACGCAGGATGTGGAATTCAAGTATACCCCGACCAAGGCCCGCATCATGACGGTCAAGATCACGGCTGTGATCGAGCAGGACGGCAAGGAGTACACGTTCACCAAGGACGTCACGCTCGATGTGCTTGACGCGAGCAAGCTTGTCTACATCGGCATTGACGCCTCGCACTACAACGAATATGTTGCAGGCAACTATAAGGACTCCATGGGCAACTTCGGCGAACTGGCTGCGGCCTATTCCGTGCGTACAGTCACGCTGAAGACCAGCGAGGAACTCATCGCGGCCTGCGGCAATTCCAAGTACAAGGCCATCATCCTGACGGCTCCGTCCCGCCGTCTGGAAGCGGCCCAGAAGGATCCGAAGACCTATTCCACAGAAGAACTGAACGCCATCAAGACGTTCAACGACAACGGCGGCATGGTGATCCTCGCCGGTTGGTCTGACAACTACGAGAATTACCCCATCATCCAGAACAACCCGGACATCAAGCATATGGCCGCGACGCAAAACGAGGTTCTGGCCAAACTCGGCTCCAGCCTCCGTATCTCTGACGACGCAACGTATGACGATGAACGCTCCGCAGCCGACGGCGTCGACAAGTGGAGACTCTACTTCTCGTCCTACAACATGGAGAACCCGCTTCTGAAGGGCGTGGAATTCGATGCAGAGCATCCGTATGACAAACTCTACACCGAACGCTTCAGCCACTACGGCGGCGCGTCCATCTACGCAGTTGACGCAAGCGGCAATGCAACCTCCACGCTGCCCGCAACGGTCAGCCCGGCAGTCTACGGCCATGCAACGACCTACTCTGTGGACGTTGACAAGGACGGCCTCGGCGGCGCAGGTATCCCGAAGTACACCTTCGCGAAAAACGATGACCGCCTGATGGTCATGGCGTCTGAGCAGCTCGAGGGCAAGGGCCTCATCATCGTCTCCGGCGCAGCCTTCATGTCGAACTTCGAGGTGCAGTACCAGGTCTCCGACAGCGGCGCGGAGAAGAACTACTCCAACTACAAGATCTGCCAGAATCTCGTCTCCATGCTCAACCAGACCGAGATCACCAAGATCGCGGATGTGCAGGCAGAGACAGAGGAGGGCGTCAAGTTCACCGTGGAGGGCATCGTGACCTCCAACGCCTCCGGCTATAACAAGGATACCGCGTTCTTCGACTGCATCTATGTGCAGGACAACACCGCCGGTATCAACGCCTTCCCGGTCGCAGGCAACTTTAAGATCGGCGATAAGGTTCGTGTCACCGGTACGACGTCCTCCTATCAGGGCGAGCGTCAGCTGGCTGTGACGAAGATCGAAAAGATCGCCGACGCAGCGGCTCCGGCTCCCGTGGAAGTCACCGCCGCGCAGATCAACGACGGCTCCGTCCTCGGCAGCCTCGTTAAGATCAAGGGCACGATCACCAGAGTGGAAGAGGCCGAAGGCAAGATCCAGACCATCATGGTCAGGGATGCAGCCGGCAACGAAGCCCGCGTCTTCATCGACGGCTACATCACGAAGGACAAGGAAGTCCAGAACGCCATCGTCGGCAATCAGGTCGAGGCGGTTGGCCTTGCCTCCTATGACAACACCTTCGTCCTCTCGGACGGCACGCCCGTCTATCCGCGTATCCGTATCCGCGACCGCGCTGACGTCGTCTGCACCGCAGGCGAGACGCCGGTCGAGACGTGGAGCATCACCTATGTCACCGATGGCGGCACGATCAACGGTGAATACCCGACGACCTACACCAAGGGCACTGTGACGGTTCTCCCGACCGATGTGACCAAGCCCGGCTATACCTTCCTCGGCTGGTTCACCGCCTACATCGGCGGCGTACAGGTCAGGCAGATCGAGGCGACGGAAACCGGCGACAAGACCTTCTATGCACATTGGCATAAGACTGTCCTGCCGCCTCCGCCCGTCACCCCCGGCACCCCGGTCACCCCGGCCAGGCCCGCTGCCCCGGTAGGGCTCCCGTTTGCCGATGTGTCCAGCAGCGACTGGTTCTATAACGATGTCCGCTACGTCTACGAGAAGGGCATCATGGACGGCACGGGCGCCGATCGCTTCTCTCCCAACGCACCGCTGACCCGTGCCATGATCGTTACCATCCTCTACCGCATGGCGGGCAGCCCGTCCGTTTCCGGCTCGTCCGACTTTACGGATGTGGCCGCCGGCAAGTGGTTTGCCAAGGCGGTCGCATGGGCGGCGGCCAACGGCATCGTCAACGGCTACGGTTCCGGCCTCTTTGGCCCGAACGACCCCGTGACCCGTGAGCAGCTTGCGGCGATCCTGTACCGCTACGCAGTCTACGGCGGCATGACGGCTGTGACGCTCGAGGAAAATCTCGGCAGCTTTGCCGACACGGCGCAGCTCTCCGCCTACGCCATTCAGGCGATGAACTGGGCGGTCGGCCAGGGTCTGATCAACGGCTCCGGCAGCAACCTTGTGCCGAAGGCACAGGCGACCCGCGCACAGGTCGCGGCGATCATCCACCGCTATCTCGAGCGCTGAGTTCCCCAACAGTACAAAGCTGCCCCGCCGGGTCTTCCGGCGGGGCAGTCCCCCATCATTCAAAAACTGCGCATCCTGAAGGAGAATCCATGAAAAACTTACAATGCAAGCTGACGCGCAAGCGCTGGCTGGAGATCGGCGTGAGCGCGCTGCTGTTTGTGCTGATCATCGCGTGGGCGCTGGTCCTGGAATACACGGAGCCTGACCGCGAGGCGACTGCCGCGCGCAAGCGGTTTTTCGCCGTTGCGCGCGTCACGGACATTCTGGACGACAACGCGGAGACCCAGGACTGGACGGAGGGCCGCCGCATCGGCCAGCAGTATCTCGAGGTCGAGATCCTGAACGGCCCGTGGAAGGGCGAAACGCTCGAAGCGATCAACTATCTGACCATCTATACCAACGTCGACGCGAAGATCGGCACAAAGATCGTCGTCCGCCTTGATCTGGACGACGAGGGCGCGCCGTATATCATATCCATTCCGAATTATAACCGCGCGCCGGTTCTGATCGGCCTGCTTGCCATATTTGCGGCGCTGCTCCTGCTGATCGGCCGGAAAAAGGGCCTTACGGCCCTGCTGGGGCTTTTGTATACGCTTGCGTGCGTCTGGTTCATTCAGGTACCCATGATCCTGCGCGGCGCGCAGCCGGTCGTGGTCACGGTTGTGCTTGTCGCGCTGACGACGGCAGCCTCGCTCCTGTTCC
>UMGF01103930.1_pt1 | contig 11660 bp, 8 predicted proteins | sample 1965181 | NCBI WGS metagenome assembly UMGF01 (sample SAMEA4836063, study PRJEB28245) | human gut metagenome | biome: gut microbiome; material: fecal sample | place: Denmark | collected 2008 | reverse complement strand
ATGTCGTCAGTTCGCCAACCGAATGTTTGCTAAACAACAATTCCCCTACTGTATAATATGCACATCCATCTGATTAAATGGTATTTCAATTCCATTCTTATCAAACTCTGACTTGTAATTTTCAAGAAGTGTAAACTTTGTATCCCAGTAGTCTTCTGTTTTAACCCATGCTCTTGTTTCAAGTGTAACACATGATTCATCAAGACTTTTAACAATAACCTTTATCTCTCTATCCTTTATTATTGCAGGATTTGCATTGATTATATTGTTAAGAAGTGTTTTTGCAAGCTTAAGATCAGATGAATAACCTATAGACATCTCTATATCAAGTCTTCTGTAATCCTCTGCACCAACATTAATTATGTTAGAATTCGATAATGTACCATTAGGAAGCATCACAACCTTATTATCAACTGTTGTAAGCTTAGTGTATAATAACTCAATAGTCCTTACAGTTCCTTCGTAATTTCCAACTACAATATAATCACCAACCTTAAACGGCTTGAATATAAGTATAAGCACTCCACCAGCAAAGTTAGAAAGTGATCCCTGCAAAGACATACCAACAGCAAGTGCTGCGGAACCAAACACTGTTATAAGTGATGTTGTCTGTATACCAAGCTCATCTATAACCATAAGTATAAGTACTGCATATAATGCAAACTTTATAATAGACATTGTAAAGTTTATAACACCTGCATCAAGACTTCCCTTATCAAATATTTTCTTTAAAAGCCTGAGACTTATGGATATAACTTTCTTACCTACGAACCAAATAATTACTGCAAATACCAGTTTCCACAGACCAGTAAGACCCCAGTGTGTAATCTGGTCGATTATTGTATTTATCTCCGCCATATATTTTTCCTTTCACACGATATTACGCCGCATAGATGTTATTCAGATTTTAATTCCTGCAGCCTCTTACGCATATCTTCATCTATCCTGATGCTTTCCTTTACCGCTTCCTTAGCCTTTTTCTCAGCTTCATCCCTCGCCTTTTGTGCAAGCCTTAAGCTTTCTTTTGCTAGTTTTTCTGCATCTGCTGCCTTCTTAGCTTCCTCATCTGCCTTAATTGCAAGTTCTTTTGCCATTCTGGCTTTCTTTTCTGCTTCTATCTTAGCAGCTTCTGCTTCGTTTTTAATCTTAAGCTCCTTAATCTCTATATCACTATAAGCTTCATATTTATATACAACTATTGATGATGATGGAATACTTATGCTTAATTCATACTTATCATTGACATCAGTTTCTATAGAAGAACATATAACTTCTTTACTATCATGCATGTTTTCACCACCATCTCCAAAACGACTGCTGTCTAACAATATTCTATATCTTCCCATGACTGGAACATGCAATATATATTTTTCTCTTGTAACCGGCGTAAAATTAACCGCTATAAGAAGTTTTTCATTATCTTTACTGATTCTTTCATATGCAAGAACCGTTTCAGCAGCATTATAGTTGTCTATCCAGTTAAATCCTTCTTCTTTATCATCAAGCTCATACAAGGCTTTCTCTGACCTGTACATTCTATTAAGCTGTGAAATATATATAAGCATATCCTTATACTCATTCTCCTGGAATCTGTTCCATGCTTCTTTTACGCTTTCATCTCCTGTCATGAGTATGCCTGTATCATTTCCTAAAGAAATGCATTTGGCTCCTGGATACGTATATATATATCCAAGTGCTGCTCTTATATCAGCAAGCCTGCTATTTTTATTGTTACCAGCTGCAAGCTCATATATTGATGAGCCATCAAGTGCATCATAAGATACAGATGTCATAAACCGTTCTTTATAATGATAAAACATCTCATAAGTAAGCTTATTATATACACCTTTTCTAAACAATGGATCCTGCTTTATAAACTCCCTGAATTCCTCTGCCAGACCATCATTCAGTTTATAATCAAACCCTAATGTCTCATTGTCTGTATCTGTTACGCCTGGCCATCTGCTTGTTTCATCAGCTATGCTTATAATGTTTCTATTCTTTGAATGTATATATGCATTCATCTGTTTTATGAATTCTATTGCATCCAGATTCTCGTTTCCACCATACATATTCGGTGTCCATTCACCAGGTCTCTTTCCATAATCAAGATAAAGCATAGTCGCTGTATCAGTCAGTCTTATTCCATCAATATGATATTCGTCAATCCACATTGAAAGATTAGATAAAAGAAAGCTCCTTACCTCACCCTTATCATATGCAAATGTCGTTACGTCCCTGTATGGCTTTTTATCCAGCCCAGGCTTAAGATATCCATAACAGCTTCCACCATCAAAGTTAACGATTCCATGCATATCGCTTCCAAAATAAGCACCATTCCATTCAAGAATAACACCTATATCTGCATCATGCATTTTATCTATGAATTCTTTAAAATCATGTGCACTTCCATATTTAGTTACAGGAACATAGTAACCTGATGCTGCATAACTGTATCCCTTTTTACTGAATACACTATCATCACTCATAAGCTGGATATGCGTATATTCTGTTGCCTTGACATATTCAATGAGCTTATCTGCCATAGTTTTATAATCAGCTTCACTACCAATAATATCCGCTACATCCTTTAGTCTTACCTCTAATATGGATAATGCTGTAGCACCAGCATTATTCACTCCTGGTGTTGTTCTTTTTGTTTTTCCATTCTGCGAAGCTTTTGATGATACTGTAGTAACAACAGAATGTGCATCTGCATATCTTGTAGCTTCCATAGCATACGGATCAGCCTTTAATACTGTTTCCCTGCTATGAAACTTAACCTCATACATATACTCGGTCCCTGCTTTAAGTCCAGGTATAAAAAGCTCATACACTCCATGTTCAGTAATTCTCTCCATCTGATGTATACGTCCATCCCAGTTGTTAAAATCACCAACAACGCTCACACGAAGAGCATATGGTGCCCATGTTCTGAACAATGTACCAGCAATTCCATCCTTGCTGCATTCGTGTCCACCAAATATCTGATAAGCCTTATCCTGTGTACCATCCATAAACTTATTAAAAAATGTATCATATTCATCATAATCATCAAATGAATATGGGTCAGAACAAACATTTACAATTCCATTTTTATCTTCAATATTAAGAACATACTTAACATTTTTCCTTAATGGTATAAGTGTTGCAAAAAAACCTGCATCATCAACCTTTTCCATCTGTATTTTCTTTTTTCTTTCGCTTACAGATATACTGACCTGAACAGCATCAGGTCTGAACACCTGGACAAGAAACCCGTCTTTAGTACGATGACCACCAAGTATTCTTTTAGGATGACTGCTCTCTGAATATACTATCTCTTCTATAGCAGGCCAGTCCATAAGTTTATACAGTTTATTATCCATACTTATCCCCTTCCCGTAAACATATATGCACATTATATGTTCTTTATTTTACATCAGGCTTTATTTATCATATCTGTCCATCCACTGCTTAAAAAGGCTTGTCCATGCATATACCTCTGGCTGATAGTGTTTGCCACCCTTTGTAGTAGTTTCCTTAGTTCCTAGTCCTAGTCCATGACATCCATCTGGAAATACATGATATTCAAACTTAACATTATTCTTTCTTAATGCTTCTACAAGCAAAAGCGTATTCTCCAATGGAACAGAATTATCGTCAAATGTATGCCAGATAAAGCTTTCAGGTGTATCTTTTGACACCTTATTCTCCAGTGATATATCATCTATATATTTTTCATAGTTTTCACCAAGAAGTTTTACAAATGAAGCTCTATGTGCATCTTTTCCAGATGTTATAACAGGATATCCTAAAAGCAGTCCATCTGGTCTTACATACTCTTTATCACATCCCAGATATTTCTTTGCAAATGATGCAACCATGTCACCGCTCCACATAGTACCAAGACATGCTGCCAGGTGTCCTCCGGCTGAAAAACCTGCAAGTATAATTCTGTCCGGATTGACATCCCATTCCTTGGCATGATCTCTTACCCACTTAACTGTATAAGCTGCCTCATATACCTGTGTAGGGTAAATATATGGTGCAAGACTATATCTTAATACTACTGCATTATATCCAAGCTCAAGCATTTTAACAGCCACAGCCTCACCTTCCCTTGGTGAGTGATGATCATATCCGCCACCAGGACATATTATAACAAGCGGTCTGTTGAAGGGATCCTGATAATCAGGATACATTTCCTTGATATAAGTTGTTATTGTAGCTTTTTTCTCAGGTGTCTTTAAGCCAAGTTCTTCATATGGAAGTTCAATATCGTACACTTTATGTAACATAGTAATCCTCTTTTCTGATGAATCTGCTATCAGCAGCCATGTGTCATACCGTATTAATCAAATGCACATCCTGCCAGTAGAATATCATCCTGTATTCTTTACATATATTTTAAAAACTGTACTTATTCCTCAATCCTATGTATAAACAATCCGCTTCTTAACTTTGGCTCAAACCATGTAGACTTTGGTGGCATAAGCCTGCCAGCATCAGCTACTGCAAAAAGCTCCTCTATAGATGTCGGATACATTGAAAATGCCAGCACACAATCATCCTGACATCTTCTTTCGAGTTCTGAAAGACCTCTTATTCCACCAACGAAATCTATTCTTTTATCAGTCTTAGGATCATGGATTCCAAGTACAGGTTCTAACAGATTATCCTGAAGTATGGCAACATCAAGTCCATCAACAGGATCATCTGATATTATATCCTTTTTTGCTATAAGTTTATACCATTTTTTGTCAAGATACATTCCAAATACTGATTTTTTGTCTGGTGAAACCGCACTATCACTTTCTTGTATATCAAACTTTTCCGATACAAGCTTCTTGAAATCTTCAACACTATATCCATTAAGATCTTTTACAACTCTGTTATATGGCATTATCATAAGCTCTTCATCCGGAAAAAGTACAGAAAGAAAATAATTAAACTCCTCATTTCCTGTATAATCAGGATGTGAAGCCCTTCTCCTTAACCCAACCTTAACAGCAGAAGCAGCTCTATGATGTCCATCTGCTATATATATGTCATCTATTCCTGCAAATGCACTCTTTATATTGTCAACAGCCTCTTTATCTGCAATCTTAAACACCCGATGTTTTATACCATCTGGCGAAGTAAAGCTGTACAGCGGCTTTTCCTGCTTAGCCTTTGCTACCTCTTTCCTTATGACATCATCAGCCCTGTAAGCTAAGAATATAGGACCTGTCTGTGCAGAACATCTGTCAACATGATTAATTCTGTCCTGTTCCTTATCTGCCCTTGTATTCTCATGCTTCTTTATAATGTTATTCTGATAATCATCGATGGAGGCGCAGGCAGCTATTCCTGTCTGTACTCTGCCATTCATAGTAAGCTCATACACATAATATGCCTTATCAGTATCAGTAATAAATGTTCCATCAGCTATTCTTTCATCTAAAAGCTGTCTTGCCTTATCATATACTTCATTGGCATATGTATCTACTGACGAATCAAACTGGGTTTCAGCCCTGTCTATGGCAAGAAACGAAAGTGGTTCCCTCGCCACCTCACTGCATGCTTCTTCCCTGTTGTATACATCATATGGAAGAGCCGCTACTCTGTCAGCCACGTTCTCATTAGGTCTTATACATTCAAATGCTTTAATAGTTGCCATCGCCACATCCATCCTTTCTTTATCTTACATAAGCATAGCTCTTTTAATATGCTTACTTTACTACGTGTTTAGTATGCAGTAATTCATGTGCCTTTTCTGATAATGGTTCTTCAAAGTAATCTTTATAGCACTGGATAACCTCTGGATTCTCATGAGAAAATCTTAAGTTATTCACCTTATCAAGTCCATAAAGCACCTTCGTTCTTGCCGCAACCTTATCATAATCATCTTTTATAGGCTGTCCGCCTCCATTAATACAACCGCCAGGACACGCCATCACTTCAACAAAATCATACTTTACCTTTCCTGCTGCTATTGCATCCATAAGCTTTCTTGCATTAGAAAGACTGCTTGCAACTGCTACCTTAAGTATATTGCCATTTATAGTGAACTTTGCCTCTTTCCAGCCTTCAAGTCCTCTTACACACTGGAAAGCATCTGGTTCAGGATTAGTCTTATTGACAAGAAAATAAGCACTTCTTAATGCAGCCTCCATAACTCCACCGGTAGCACCAAATATAACGCCTGCACCACTTCCCATGCCAAGTGGATTATCAAACTCTTCTTCCTGAAGCTCCTCTGTCTTAATAAAGAATGACTTAAGCATTCTTTCTACTTCTCTGGTAGTAAGTACCGCATCTACATCGCCTCTGCCATCCCACGTAATCTCATCCTTCTTTGCAAGACATGGCATAATTGATACACAGAATATCTTTTCAGGCTCCACGCCAAGCTTTTCAGCATAATATGACTTCGTAACTGCGCCAAACATCTGCTGTGGTGACTTCGCTGTTGAAAGTCTTTCAAGATACTGCGGATATTCCTTCTTCACAAAATTAACCCATCCCGGACAACATGATGTAAACATAGGAAGTCCTGATTCTTTAATCTCCGGAAGTCTGTGAAGCAGCTCACTTCCTTCCTCCATGATAGTAAGATCTGCTGAAAATGTTGTATCAAATATATAATCAAAGCCGACCTTTCTTAAGGCTGATACAAGTCTTTTAGCTGTTGCGAATTCCTTGCTTAATCCAAAGCCTTCACCCCATGCTGTTCTGACAGCCGGCGCAATCTGTACAACTGTTATGATATCTTCATTCTCTACTGCATCAAGAACATATCCAACATCATCTCTTTCCCTTAATGCACCTACCGGACAATTAACAACACATTGTCCACACAGCGTACATTTAGTTTCCTGTATTGTCTTATTCTTAGCTATATTAACAGTAGTTCTTGAACCTGTATTAACAACATCCCATACATGCATTCCCTGTATGTTATCACATATCTGAACGCATCTCATACACTTAATACATTTGTCATTGGCCCTTAGAAGTGGAAAATTCTTATCCCACTTATTCTTTTCAAGTATTGAATCATAAGGCATCTCTGATATGTTAAGTTCATTAGCAAGTGACTGTAATGTACAGTTTCCACTTCTTACACATGAAGCACATTCGTAGTCGTGCTGCGAAAGGATAAGCTTAACATTGGTCTTTCTTGTAGTACGGACCTTTCTTGTATTGGTTCTTATAACCATACCCTCCTGTACTACATTGTTACATGCTGTAACACATCTGTCCTGACCTTCTACTTCAACTACGCATACACGGCAGGCTCCTATTTCATTCACTTCCTTCAGATAGCACAGAGTAGGCACATCAACTCCAACTTTACGTGCAGCCGCAAGGATAGTTGTTCCGTCTTCGACGGTTATATCTATTCCGTTAATTGTTGCATTTACCATTGTTCTTCTCTGCCTCCTCTAAAAGCTCCGAATCCGAAATGATCACATCTTAAACAGCGTCCAGCCTCCTGGCATGCCTCCTCACATGAAAAACCATATTCAATAGGTTCAAAATCATTCTTTCTTTCAGCTGCCTCCCTGAGTGCAACTTCAACTCTTCCGCAGGCTACTTTATCTTCATTACTTGCATATGGTATCTCAACATCGCATGTAATCTCATGGTTAAAGCCAAGATACTCATCTATGTTAGCTGCCGCAACCTTACCTGCTGCAATAGCCTTTATAACTGTAGCCGGACCTGTTACACAGTCACCTCCTGCAAACACTCCCTCAGACATTTCACCATCCTGCGGCGTAATATTACCTGTATTAAGTGCTGAGATAACACCTCTCTGAACCTTGATTCCATGTTCCTCAAAGCTCTTAGTTTCTATACCCTGACCTATGGCAACTACTATCAGATCACTTTCTAAGAGCATTTCATCCTTAGATGCTGCCTTAGGTGCTGGCCTGCCATGTGAAACCTTTGATATCATCTGTGGCTTTACTACAAGTCCTATGGCATTGCCCTCTTCATCCTGCTTTATACGTACTGGTGACATAAGCTCAAGAACATCGCAGCCTTCAGCCTCTGCGCCTACAACTTCCTCTTCAAGTGCTGTCATATCAGCCTTACGTCTTCTGTATACAATACTTACCTTGCTTGCGCCAAGTCTTATAGACGAACGTGCAACGTCCATTGCAACATTACCACCGCCGATAACGATAACTCTCTTTCCTGTATAATCAGGCATATCTCCATCGCCTATTGCACGAAGCATCTCAACTGCAGATATGATACCTCTTCTGGCATCTTCACCTTCAATCCCCATCTTCTTATCTGCATGGGCACCGATAGATATATATGTAGCATCGTACTCATCAGTTATATCATCAAATGATATATCCTTTCCTACACTTATATTCTTCTTAACCTCTATTCCAGTTGAAAGGATAGAATCTATCTCTTCATCAAGCTTCTTTCTTGGAAATCTGTAGTTAGGAATACCATATCTTAACATACCACCAAGCTGTTTTCTTTGTTCAAATATAGTTACTTTATGTCCCATAAGGGCAAGATAATAGGCAGCACTAAGACCACCTGGTCCACCACCGATTATAGCAACCTTCTTTCCTGTATCTGGTTCACACTCTGGTACTGGAACTATACCAGCATTATCTACCGCCATCTTCTTGAGTCCTCGTATATTAACAGGTGCATCTATTATAGTTCTCTTACATCTGTTCTCACATGGATGCTCACATATGTAAGCACACGTTGTAGGCATTGGATTATCTCTTCTTATAAGCCTTACTGCATCAGCATATCGCTTCTGCTGCACAAGTGCTATATACCCCGGAATGTCAACACCAGCAGGGCATGACTTAACACACGATACCGGCTGGTTACTGTTACATGAACAAAAACCGTTATGTATATGTGACTCAAAGTCATCTATACAGCCATCTACTGACTTAAGTGCAAGCTTTGCTGCCTCATAACCTATGGCACAATCTGCTGAATAATATATACCTTCTGCTGTAAGCTTTATATTCTCAACTGTTTCCTCTGTTGCCTCACCATCAAGCACATTATCAAAAAGTCTTGCAAGCTGTCTTAAACCAACACGACATGGAACACACTTGCCACAAGACTGTGCAAGGCACATTTTTATAAATGATCTTGTAAGGTCAACCGGACATAATCCTGGTGGAGATGCCACTATTCGTCTTTCAAGATCCTGATACATCGACTCCATTGTAACCTGAGCCTTATCCTTAGTTAATATAGTTAATCTACTCACTAAAAAAAGACCTCTCTTTCCTGAATTTAATATGTTATTGTCTGTAACGTCCTAATATTCTGAATATGAAATAATATTCTCATAATCAAATCATCTGTTCCTGCTGCATTAAAAACACACGCAATACAATACCCTTAAAAGTTAAACAAAATATTAATATAACCAAACTATTATAGTGTAACATTACCGTTAATAATTGACAACAAAGGTTATTTCTTTAACAAACTAACGCAAATATCAGAATTCACACACAAATCATTAATATGCCGTAATTACTATGCAAACTTTCACAACGCAGTCCCTTATTATCCAAATAATACACGATATCACCATAAATACACCATACAATTAACTTAATCTAATATTATACTGACACGCTAGATTATGCAAGTGGAAACGGTTATAAGTTTAGTATTCATATGCTTAGAAACTTTAAAAAGGACAGTCGATTTTCTCGGCTGTCCCTTGCAGTTTTGCTTTAATTACTTTTTAAACTTATATTTTCCTTTTCCATAACCGGATACTGGTTCAATAATATCTGCCTGAACCAGATTTGAAAGGAACTTAGACGCACCTGAACCTTTCAGTTCCAGAAGTTCCATAACTGTACTTCTGCCAAACACTTCATCAAAACCAAACTTCTCAAAAAGTCTGTAAATATGGACTGTCGTTTTTATTGAGAACTCATTACCTTTTTTGGAAAGGATACTTTCAATATCCACTTTTTTGTCTTGAATGTCCACTTTATCATTCTCAATGTCCACTTTTTTGTCTTGAATGTCCACTTTTTTATTATTCAAAAGTTCACTTATATGAAGATTTCGATTATGGAGTTCATTTTTCTCATTCAAAAGTAGATTTCTTAAAAACGCCTCCAGATATTCTGTTGTTTCATAAATACCTTCTTGCAGGTTCGTATAGTTTGCACGGACAAGTGCATTTCTGAAATACCAAGCATTTTCCGCAAAAATATCATTGGTTGCAGAAAAGCCAAGCATTCTCAAATACTTAATAAAAAACACTGCCGTTGTTCTTGTATTGCCTTCACCAAAAATATGAATTTGCCATAACCTAGAAATAAATACCGCAAGATGATGAATAATCTCATCCATTGAAAGCCCCTTATAACTAAAAGCTTTCTCCTTCGAGAAATCATACTCAAGCGTTTCTCTCAATTCAGAGGCACTACCATACATAACCGTTGCCCCGTCAAGTACCCATTCTTTCTTTGTAATGTTGTAATCTCTAATCTTTCCAGCATATTTGTAAATTCCATGAAAGAGTTTACGATGGATAGCGATATATTCATTCGGAGAAAATGTAAAAGCTGTTTCAGAAAGAATTTCCGCAATACGTGAAGAAACCTTATCTGCTTCTTCAGTACGCTCATCATCTGACAAATGAACTGGTCTTTCTTTATAGTAACTGTCGATAAGACTCTGTGCCTCTTTCATTGTGATTTTGCCTTCAATATTCTGAATAGCAGTATCAACCAGATATTTAGAAGGTTTGAGTCCGTCCACCGCCTGCAGTCCGACTGCTGTACTCCAGACATAGCTCTTATGTGCTTTATCCGGTTCAGACTCTCTCAAATATTCTTTAAACGGGTCTTTTTCCATATTCCCCACCTCGCTTCATAGTTTTTTACCATAATTTTTATATATCACTCATCAATAGTATTTGTCTGCTATTTCTTTTTAGACCTTCTTTATCGGGTGTCTTATTACCGTTTTGCATTTTTCTGGTGCAGTTTTTCTTGGGTCTGATAAATAAATTTCGTGATGAAGCCGTTCATCAGTAAAATCTTTTACATAGCCATTTTCTTCAAGATATTTATCCATTAGTGCCACTGTTTCTGGCTCATCATCAAAAGCACCTATATGCATTATCTGTACGCACAAGCCTTCGTAAATGCTTAGGAACTCAGCAACATAGCAGTCAATCTTTTTCTTTTTTGAAGCAGTTTCCACCGCCCAGTCAAAATCTTTCTTTGTAATAAAATCCGGCAGACGAATAATTGAAATCCAATTGAAAGCTGATTTATCAGTATAATCTACACCCTCAACATTATCCTGCCACCAAAAGCCCTCAAGTGGCGGTACAACATATTCAAAAAAGCCTTCTATTTTATAATCTGTCTTATAGCTCATTTTTAGAGTATAGGCAACCGCATATAAAACGCTAATCGTAGCTTTATATTCTCCGCCTTCTTCATTCGGATTGCCTTTACCTCTTACGGCTATATAATTTGCCTTTGGGATTGTCACAATCTGTGGCTTGTTCTTTGGCATATAGAACTCTTTGTATTCTTTCTTAAAATCAAATGCCATTCGTCATTTTCTCCATAATCAGTTTGCATATTTCTTAAAATTCTCTGCCTGTTCAAGAACTTCCTTGTAAACATCATCAATGGTTACTGGCGGAT
>UMGF01083748.1_pt1 | contig 11769 bp, 10 predicted proteins | sample 1965181 | NCBI WGS metagenome assembly UMGF01 (sample SAMEA4836063, study PRJEB28245) | human gut metagenome | biome: gut microbiome; material: fecal sample | place: Denmark | collected 2008 | reverse complement strand
GGTTTAGTGATAGATTTTGGGGAAGAGATGAACTTATAAAGGTATATTATAAAATAAAAAAGATAAACAAATACACCATAACAGCAAAAGCATCTAAGCTTAAAAATGATTGGTATTTCAACGATAATGAATTATCAACTCTTACCATATCAGAAAAGCAAAAAGTGCAATATAAAAAAAATATTCAGTATCTACTGCAATTTTGTAAAGAAAATAATATTAAATGCTATATGGAAATTGTACCTGCTAAAATATATTACGCAAAAGACGGATTGATAAATAATAAACTAAAAGAATATAATGATACTCTACCTCAATTTATCAAGTATATAAAAGAAACTTTAAATTTTGAGATTATTTATCCGCTTGATGAGTTAAAAGAAGCAGATAAGAGCGATTATGTATATTTTAAAACAGATCATCATTGGACTGATTGGGGAGCATATATAGGGTATCAAGCTTTATTAAAGCAGTTAAAAAAAGACTTTCCTGATATTTATGAAGCAAAAGAAGGAGATTTTGATATTTCTTATAGTAAAAAAGTCAGAGCGGAAGCAGATAGAAAGTATTGGCAAGGATATACTTGCAATTTGCTACATCAAAATCAAGATTGCTCCCTTAATATTGATTACAAATATTATGATGGCAAAAATAAACATATTAATGCAATATCATATGGAGAATTTCACAATTCTGATGGTAAATATAAGGCCTTATTGATAGGGAATTCTTTTACAGAAAATTTTAAGCCTTTTCTGGTTTATTCATTTAAGGATATAAAAAGATTTCGTTGCAATACTGCATCATATGACGATCTAAAATTATCGCGCTGGAAAAAAGAAATTTTAGAATTTAAGCCTGATGTACTCATACTACTATTTCAAGAAATCTATACCGATAAACTGCGAACCATAAAGGACTAAGCCATGCTATTTTCATCGATGACATTTGTTTTTATGTTTTTACCGATTGTTTGTGCCATTTATTTATTGGTGCGTCCGGAGATAAGAAACTATATTCTTCTTGCTGCCAGTATGCTGTTTTACGCTTGGGGAGAGCCGAAATATCTGGCAATTATGATTTTAACAATACTTGTGAATTATACGGGGGCAAATTATATCAGCCGCAGCCGTAACCTTATACATCGCAAGTTGCTTTTGGTTGCGACGATTTTGGTAGATTTGAGCTTTCTGTTTTATTTCAAATACTTTAATTTTGTACTGGATAACATCAATCATCTTTTTCATACGCATATCGATTTTATTGATGTCATCATGCCGATTGGAATATCATTCTACACATTTCAGGCACTCAGTTACGTAGTTGATGTATACCGAGGGGAGGTCAAGGCACAGCGGGATATTTATAAGCTGGCTTTATATATAACGCTTTTTCCGCAATTGGTAGCTGGTCCGATTGTCAAATATCATGATGTGGCTGAACAGATTTCCTGCAGAACGGTTACCTTCGATAAAGTTGCGTATGGGGTGAAGCGTTTTATTATCGGATTGGCAAAAAAAATGCTGATTGCTAATACATTAGGAGCTGTTGCCGATAAAATTTTTGCGCAGCCGGTAGAACAGTTTGACACGCTTACCGCCTGGATTGGTGCCATAGCTTACACTCTGCAGCTTTATTACGATTTCAGCGGTTACTCGGATATGGCTATCGGATTAGGTTCCATCTTTGGGTTTAAGTTCTTAGAAAACTTCAACTATCCGTATATTTCTAAGTCTATCACCGAGTTTTGGAGAAGATGGCATATCTCCCTTTCTACATGGTTTAAAGAATATTTGTATATCCCGCTGGGAGGAAACAGAGTTTCCAAAAGGCGCAATTTGTTTAATCTTTTTGTGGTCTTTTTAGCGACGGGAATTTGGCATGGCGCAAGTTGGAACTTTGTCTTTTGGGGATTGTGGCACGGGATATTTATCATTTTTGAAAAAATTACCGGTTGGCATAAAAGAAGTGGTGGTTTAAAAATCAATATAGCGCAGCATCTTTATACAATATTCGCATTTGTTATAGGATGGGTGATGTTCCGCGCCGATAATATGGCGTACGCGTGTGAGTATATCAAGAATATGTTCGGTCTGATTGCAGAACATCAGATTACGTATAAATTGCCTTATTATATTGAAATTATAGCCTTTACGGCGGCTGTCTTTTGTGCCATGCCCTTATTCAAAGGGATGCTTGATATCAAATATAAACATAAAGTTCTGCGGACACTGGTGAACGTATGGCTGATTTTATTATTTGTCCTGTCTTCGGCGGAAATTGCAGCATCTACTTATAATCCTTTTATTTATTTCAGATTTTGATTTAAGCTTTGCCTTCTGTCGTATGAAGATGCGTTTAAAGCACCAAAGTTCCCCTTGCTATTTTAGCCGCTCCGGTCTATATTAAACGGCATAACAATCGGCAGACGGAGGGAAATATGCAGGAAAACGCTTTATATACGATAACGAACGGTCTTTATGTATTGTCTGTACAAGACGGGGAGGGGTACGCCGGCTCTTTGGTCGATGCCGTAAGTCAAATCGCCGTTTCGCCGTACCTGATAATGGTGTCATGTATGAATAACAGCCATACCAAAAGCTGCATTGAAAAAGCCGGCGAGTTCGGCATAAGCGTTCTGGCGAAAGAAACCGACCCGTTTGTCGTGGCAAATTTCGGCTATCAGAGCAGCCGCGACGTCAAAAAGTGGCAGAACATACCCTTTGCGGAAATCGATGGCTTGCCGTATATTTCGGATGCTTTGGCCAAAATCAGGGTACGGGTTGTCAACAAACTGATATATGCGAGCAATACGGTGTTTATTGCCGAGGTTGTTGATGCGTTTGACAGCCGCTCCGGCGAGCCGCTGACCTATAAATATTATCGCGACGGGTTTAAGGAACAGGTTGCCATTGCTTTCAGCGCGTATAAAGCCGGGCGTTCGGCCGGTAATGCCGCTTGTAAAAAGTCCCAAACGGCAATGTCTGCGTCATCTTCATCATCCGCAGCTCAGCCGTCATCGCCGGCCTCTGCCGAAAAACGCTGGACATGTACGCTTTGCGGCTATGTTTACGAAGGAGATATCCCGTTTGAAGAACTGCCGGATGATTGGCGCTGTCCGTTATGCGGTGTCGGCAAAGATATGTTTGAACTGCAATAGCCATGGCCTCAAAAGAGTTGACAAAAAACAAGATGATGCTATAATCAACCCAATTTAATAATTATTAAAATATAATTTATGGAAACAATCTTCATTTTTGCCTTGTTTATCTTGGCAGTATTTGGCAGAGTGGTGCACAGAAAAATGGATTCCCGCAAACGTCAGCAGAAGTATGCGGAGTATTGTCGTAATCGTGCGGAGTTTTATCGCTTGGAACGGTTAAAGATTATCAATTCGTTTTGGCGAAAGTATCGCAGCGGCACATATCCGGTGGATGTTTTGCTGCATCGGCTGAAGGAAGGTCTTTGCTTTAACAGCGGCGGTTCAACGGAATGGCAGGAAGAGTTTGCGCAGGTCGTCGACGAATTAAACAGGGAAAGTGCTGACGAACAGCAGCGCTTTTATCAGGAGAGCCAAACGGTTTCTCCTTATACGGACGGCATAAACCTTGATGCTTATTATCGGATTTTCGGGCTGACTCCGGAAACGCTGACTGCGGAAAGCCTGAAAAAGGCGTATCGCTCCTTGTGTCTGCAATATCATCCCGACCGCAACAAACAGCCTGATGCCGCCGTTAAATTTGACAAGGTGCAGCGCGTTTATGAAACCCTGCAACGGGAGCTGGCGCATAAAAACGCATAACGTCAACCCTGGCCAAAGCGTCTGTTATGTCCCAAGCACTCTTCCGGACAAATGTTCGCACAGCCCCAAACACTCTCACCAATCGAAACGCCCGCGATAAAATCACGCGGGCGTTTTTTCTTGTCGTCCGGGAGTTGTGCCGTTTCCCGCCCCGGGCTTGATTTGGCAGCTTAAGGCCGAGGAGCAGGATATTCCGGCTTACTGTGCTTTCGGGTATCCGGCGGCTTCGGTCATCACGACTTCATAATCGCCATCAAGACCAAGCGCCTGTTTGATTTCCGCCCGGTCATACAGGCCGCGGACGACGCATTTCAGCCCTGCTGAAGCGCAGTACAAACTGGCGTTTTGGTACATTGACCCGGCGTGCATTTCGCCGTATTTCTTGTCTTTGGTAACAAACAGCAGGTGAACCGGCGCATCGCCCGCGAATTTCTGCTCTTTTGCCAGAATCGGGCGCAGGTCTTCGCTGCCGAGCTGAACCAGCGTGTTCTTTGCCGCGTCGTAACGGTAGGAACCTGTGGGCAGCAGGATATACAGGTCGATATCCTGCCGGTTGCGCGCCGTCGGGACAACGCGTTTGCCGTCTTCGGAAGAAATTCCCCATGTTGCCCACAGCAAATCTGCCAAAACCTGGTCGGAAAGCATCTTGGTGTCAAAGGTTCTTCCCGAACGCCGGGCCGCAATCGCCTCCATCAGGGGCATACCGCCGTTTGCCGTATGTTCCGGCAGCTTAATGTCCGCCGCATTGGCTGTTCCCGCTGCTAACATCATCATTGCTCCTAAAATAACTTTTTTCATATCGCCTCCATAAAATAATTCAAACGCCTTTAAAATATAATCCCGGGAATAAAAAAAATCCTTCTCCGTTTCTGTTTTTTCCACAGCAATCGGCGTTTTCTCCCGTTGTGGCCGGTTTCTTTGCGCAACAATCCGTCCCGCCGTCATAACTTCGGCTCTGTTTCGGTTTCTGCCAATGCTGTCAAGCCTCTGTCTTTTTTGAAATTTGTCAAAAAATATTGACAAAATAAAAACGCATTTTATAATAAAAGCAATTTTTTAATTATTAAAATATCATTTATGGAAACATTTAGCTTAGATTATGCATTATGCACGTGCCTGTTGTTTTTTGCATTAGGCTGCGGAGTATGGTTTTATTTCTTCTGCCGGGCGCAGAGAATAAAAAAGGTTTTACAAACTCTGGGCAGTGCTGCCGAGGTATATGCCGGCATTCTCCGGCAGGAAAAGCTGCGGCGCGAACAGGCGTATCGTGAGCAGCTCCGCCGCGAAGCAGAAAGACGCCGTCAGGAAGAGATTCGTCGTGAACAGGCTTTCCAGGAGGCTGAACGGGCCAAAGCTGAACAGGAAAAAAACGAAGCTGAGATTAATAAAATCAAGGTGCTGTTTAACGGCATTTGGCTGACGCCTCAGCAATTCGGTTTTTTGCAGCAAAATCCGGTGGGAAACCTGCGCGGGGCTGAATTACGCCGTTATCTTGCCAGGCTGGCAGAGTGCAATCCCTTGTTTGCCGAATACCGTCAGGAAGGCAGTTGCGGGCAGAAAGGCGGAACCGAAAATTCCGGCTCCGGACAAAACCGTGCGGGGCAGGGAACTTCGTCTTCGCAGAATTCGGCGCAGGGCAAAAGTTCCGGGACGTCTGCGGCCGCACCGAACGCATATTACCGCATTTTCGGGTTGACGCCGGAAACATTGACTGAAGGCAGCCTGAAAGCGGCTTATCGCGATTTGGTCAAGAAGTATCATCCCGATACGAACCGCAGTCCCGATGCCGCGGAAAAATTCCGCAAGGTAAAGAAAGTGTATGCCTATCTTCAGGAAGAGCTTCGCCGCAAGGAGTGCAGCAGGAGCTATGCCTGCTGATAATCGGACGCTTGCCGTCCGCCGGGTGTACGACACCAAAAAAAAGAGGCGTTCCCATAAGGGAACAGCCTCTTTTGTTTTGGAATAAACCACCTTCTTTACCAATCAAAATCACCATAGGATCTACCCGAATAATGGATACGTCCGGTAATACAACCTCTTCTTGTCGGAGCCGATAAATCTGCACCTTCACTGGCATAGGTACCTTCAAACTGGTAAGCGATTTCGTCAAAAGCAAAGCTGGCAAACTTGCAAGCGTTTTGTGCCGTTATAACGCAGCTTGCGCCGACAATTTTCGCTGCTCCCAAACCGATTTTAGTCGCAGTTTTAACGCCGAATCCGGCAGCTTTGGCAAACTTTTTCAGCGTTTTAAACTGTTCCAGTTCTTGTCCCGAAACATTACGGATAAAGTCGTTGCCGTAAATGCCGTAGTCGAACGTGCGTTCTTTTGCCAGAAATTCCAGCATCTCGGAAGAAAAGTCCTTTCCCCATGCTTCGTAGACATTGTCCGGCAGCAGGATAATGCGCTGTCCGCCGGGTTTGAAATTCCGGCTGTTGACAACGTTCCGTGCGTTAAGCACGTTTCCGTCGGCGTCAACCGAAAACAGCCTTTCGCCGCGGACATAACGGTGGCGGAGTTCTGTCTGGTTCTTGGCCAGCAAAATAGCCTGTTCAAACGGAATGTCCGCAAAGCCGACTTTCAATTCCAGTTCGGAAACGCCGGGGTACAAGCTCCTTTCGCCTGTTTCGCGGGCATAATAGCCTCGTTCAAAGCAGCGCAGTTTTTTGTCTTTGGCAATTTCGTGGTAATGCCCGTTGGCAAGCAGCGTCGCAAATTCGTGGAACAGCGGCTGCAGGTTGCCGTAGCCGTTAAGTTTTCCCAAAATCGGGTCGCAGTAGTCAAGGCTGACCGGCGAACCATTCATCACGCAGTGAAACGGAATAAAGTGGTCGTACGTTTCGTCTTGCGCCAGAACCAGCGTTTCCACGTTGGCATCGGTCAAAAGCCGCCAGTTCTTAGGGCTGATGTCGGGATAACCCCGTCTCAGTTTTGCTGTTTCTTCGGGGAAGAAACGGGCAGCGGCTTCAAAGTCAATTCTCATCCAGTCGCGCATCGGCGGCGTGCGGAAACGGTTGACCAGCGCAATCGGGTCGGCTTTTTGCATAACGCGCCGCCCGTTGGCGTAGTAGCAGATAATCCGGTCGGAATAAACCTTTGCCATCGGAATATTGCAGGCAAAGCCGAGCAGCGATTGCAATGAGTAGTTTCCCGCGTCAAAAACCAGCATGTTGCCGATTTTCAATCCCCAGACGCGTTCGCGCAGCACCAGCAGGTTTCCCTGGCCGGTAACGGAAACGGGCAGAAGGCGGGTCTTGGTTCCCGCTCCAAGTTGCAGTGCCCGGTCTCTTAAAGTATTGACAAGTTCCGGAGATTTGCACTCGGATTTGATGACGGCAGTATTGCCGGCAGCTTGGTGAAGCTGTTGCAATTGCAAAATCGACTGGACACACATCCAATGTGCCTGAGCCAAAGTTAAGGATGTTTTTTCCATAAAGAATAATTTTAAGAATTAAAAAACATAAATTTATAAAATAACAGCCTGATTATATCCAAAATAGCAAAAGAGTCAATACTTTTGTCTAAAAAAACTTTAACATGTGCGTTGACAAACGTTCAAAAAAGCGTCACAATAACTTCTATAGGAGAATACAACCGCGCATGGCGCTCATAACCGCTCGTCGGAAAAGCAAAAGCGCAAGGACAGGGAGAAGAAGAAATGGAGCAGAAAGTCTGTTTGATAACCGGAGCAACGGGATTTGTCGGGCAGTATATCCTGAACGAACTGATTGCATCGGGACGCAAGGTTTTGGCTTTGGGCGATTCTGAAGACGCGTTCAGCCCGTTGGCTGCCAACAACCGCCTGATAAAGGCGACGTCGGCGCTTCCCATTTCTGCCGCGGCGTTTAAGGAACATAACGTGCAGTTTTGCTTTGGCGACATCGCCGACATTTCTTTTCTGGCTTCAATATTCAATACAGCCGCCAAGAACGGGATAGAAATCGAGTTCGTCCTGCACCTTGCGGCCGTCCGGAAAGGTCGCCGGGCCGTCAGCAGCGACGGCACAGCCAACCTGCTGGAAGTCTGCCGCGCCTACTGGCAGAGCAATCCCGATACGTTTAAGGGCTTTTTCTATGCTGCGGGCGAGGGGGATTTGATGCGCAAATTCTCGCAGAAAGACGGCTTTCCCGTTAAGTTCTACCAGCTGCGCCACAGCTTTGCCGAAAACGGCGGCAAATCCGATACCGGAGAAAATCTGTACCGCCTGTTCACGCCGGTGGACATCCCGTTTCTGAAAAAGTATCAGAGCCGCAGCGTCGGCAAAAGCGCGCCGGTCAGCGACAACGATTATATCCGCGAACTGTCGCAGGCTGTGGGGCGTTTGCTGAACAATATATAAGGCAGCCGCCGGCGCAATGTATAAGCGTTTTTCGGTCGAGCAATAAGCCTGCAACACATCCGCACGCCGTCAGTGCATCTGTAAGTCGCCAGCACATCATATAAGCCATCGGCGGATCGGACATATATAAGCCGCCTGTACGCAGAAGGGCATAGCCTGTTAAACACAGGTTAGGAAAATTTTTTTATTGCCGGTAACTGCTGGCAAAATCCGCATATGTACCGCAGCACTATAATTTTCCGTCCGTTTCGCAGGAAAGCGTAAACGCGGATTATAAAACGCAAAAGACAAGGTATTTTAAATAAAAAATCCTGCGGCGAACTAATCAGCCCCTCGGGACTTTTTACACATGCAGCTTTTCGGGAACATTTCAACCGGGAACATTTTAACCGGGAACATTTCAGTCGAAAACACTTCTACCGAAAACATTTCAATCGGGCGGGGAGTTATTATACTAAAGATTTTTGACAAAAAGTCAAATGTTTTTTCTTTCGTTAATAAAAAATTAAGCATTGACGCTCCAAAACGCTCCGGTTATATTTTTTTTCGTGAGTTGCAAATCTTTGCCGAAGGAGGAAAGTATGAAATTAAGCAAAGTTACGGCAGAACTCCTGGACTATATTCAAAAAGGCGTGTTATCGTCGCCGCATACGGTTGTTCGCACTGTAAACGCGTTGGGCAGCGGACCGTTGGCATATCGGACTTTTGGCGGCAATGTGCAGAATTATGCCGCTATTGACGAACAGGCGCTTGAAAAGGCGTTCGGCAGCCACTACCTGCTGACCATGATTGCCCAGGGATTGATAATCCGCCGCATTTTATATCCGGAATCCGGCAGCTGCCATACCCTTTATTGCGATAAGGCGATATATGGCTTTTTCGCCCGGCACGGGCTGTTGGACTGCGGCGTTTGGAGCCATGTCGATTACGAAACGCTTGAAAGGAATATTACGCCGGAAAATACCGATTACCGCATATATTATTCGTATTCCAAACCGGATGCACTGTTGAAAGAAGCTGAACTGGCGGGGGAACAAGTCCCCGTTTTTTTTGTGGATACCGACCTGATTTTAAAGAAACGCCATGACGTGATAATTCCCGGTGCAGCTTCGGTCAAAGCGGCCTATTCGCATCTGGAGCAAATCGGCGGGGAATGCTATCCGCCTTTTGCGTCGCTTCATTTTCCCGAAGGCTGCAAACTGCCCCCGGTCAATGAATCGCTTCCTGCTGTCAATACCTGTCTGATGTTTTTTAATGATAAGGGGCTGCTCCGGGAATGGGGACGTTTTTTCAAAGAACTTTTCATTAATAATTGGATAAGGGGAGAATTGGCACCGGAAGTCATTTCCCGCCAGTTGCTGGGGATTGACCAGCGTACTTTTCCGTTTGTCTGCGATTGGCGCGGTATATGGGGAACGCCCGCAGTCGTGCCGTTTCTGGACATAATCTGGGAACCGCCGTTTTTTATTGACTGCAAAACCGGCCGCCGTGCCGAATGGCATTATTATACGCTGGAACACCATCCCGAACGCCCGGACTGGCATCAGGATATTATGCATACCTGGATTAACAAGAAGAATGTGGAACGCGATGCAAAATTCCGCCGTTATCAGGGGCTGATGATGCTGGAAATTATACTGGCTCTTAATCCCGAAGCCGAAAAGCCGCTGCGTGCGTTTGCCAGTCTGCGGGAATATTTCTCCCTTTATGATACCGGAAAGGGAATAGAAACCTTGCTGGCGGAAGGTGTTGTCTCGGCAAAGATGGATAAAAGCCTTTAACCGCGGAGGGGGAGATGGAAAAAAGGATGAAAGTATGTCTGGTAACCGGAGCCACCGGTTTTATCGGGCAGCATATGTTGGCGGAACTGGCCGCAGCGGGGCGCAAAGTGCTGGCGCTTGGCAAACCGGAAGAAGTCTTCTGCACCGCCGTTTTGCGGGATGCCGGGATTCGTACTGCGGCAGCGTTCCCGGTTTCGGCAGCGGCGTTTGCCAAAAGCGATGTACAGTTTTGCTTTGGCGACGTGGCGGACGGAAAATTTATCGAATCCGTTTTTGCTGCCGCGGAAAAAGGCGGGATGGATATTGAGTTTGTCCTCCATTTTGCTGCCTGCGCCACGATTCAGAAAGCGCAGGAAAACGAAAGGGAAGCCTGGCGGACGAATTATGACGGGACAAGGAATGTCCTTGCAGCGGCGCTGCGGCGCTGGCAGCGGCACGACAGTTCGTTCCGGGGATTTTTTTACGCTTCTACGGATAAGGTTTACGGCGAAGGCAGCCGCAGTTCGTACCATGAAAGCGATGAACTGCGTCCGCTGTCATGTCCGTATGACGCCTCTAAGGCGCGCGCCGATGAACTGGTGCGCTCCATTGCCCGGAAGAGCGGTTTTCCGGCGGTCGTATACCGCTTTTGCAATGTTTACGGCCCGGGCGATTATCACAAGAGCCGGGTTGTTCCGGGGACGCTGTATCGCCTGCTGTATACCCAAACCGCTCCCGTGCTGAAGAAGTACCGGACACCGTCGGGCGGGGCAGAATCTTTTTACCGTGATATGATTTATGTCCGCGATTTAACCCGTGCCGTCGCCATGCTGCTTGACCGGTTGGAACGGGGAGGAAGTCTGGGGCGGATTCTGGGCGAGGCCTTTAATCTCGGAACGTCCAACAGTTATGCCATGGGCGAGGTAATCGGCCGGTTGTCCGAATATGCCGGCAGAAAAATCGCTCCGCGCGAAGAAATTGTCACGGCAGGCGAAATAAAGAACCAGTGCATGGATTACGGAAAGCTGAACCGGGAACTCGGCTACGCGCCGCGTTACACGCTGGAAAAAGGGCTTAAGGAAACCGCCGCCTGGTATATAGATCATAAGGAGGAAATTGATGGCCATTTTGTCTGAACCTGGAAAAATTCTGATTACCGGCGCCACGCACGGTATCGGCAAAGCTGCCGCCGAATTGTTTTGTTCCCGCGGCTGGGAAGTGTATGGCATTTCGGGAAACGGGGAAGACGGCCGCGGCGCCGCGATGGAAAAAACGCTGCCCGGATTTCATTACCGCGTTGCCGATGTCAGCAATGAGCCGGAAATTTCCGCTTTGCTCGGCCGTATCGGGCAGCTTGATGCCGCGTTTAACAATGCCGGCACGGGAATAGCGCCCCAAAAACTCCCTGAGGCGGATATTGCCCGCGCCCGCCGCGTGATAGATGTCAATCTGGTCGGAACCCTGATATGCATGAAGTATGAAATTGCGCACATGCCCGGTTCCGGGGTGGTGGTAAACAACGCCTCGCTGGCAGCGTTTAAGGCGGCAACCGGCGCCGATATGTCGTACAGCGCTTCCAAAGCAGGCGTTTTGGCATTGACTGCCGAAGCAGCCGCCAATCCGGAATTTGCCGGGCGCGTTTCGTTTTTTTCCATAGCGCCCGGTTATATTGAAACCCGGATGACAGCCGCTGACGATAAAGAGGCGCAGAAACGGAGGCTGCCGTCGCGGCGTTTGGGACAGCCGGCGGAAGTGGCTGCGCTGGTATATAATATTATAACCAATCATTATGCTTTTACATCGGGACAATGCTTTAATTTTGACGGAGGAGCGTTTTTAATATGAGTTTTGATTTGACCGAACTGAACGG
>UMGF01058513.1_pt1 | contig 11773 bp, 7 predicted proteins | sample 1965181 | NCBI WGS metagenome assembly UMGF01 (sample SAMEA4836063, study PRJEB28245) | human gut metagenome | biome: gut microbiome; material: fecal sample | place: Denmark | collected 2008 | reverse complement strand
CTTCACGTCCGGAGTTTGCCAGTTCATAGAAACCGGCAGTAGAAAACTCAGGCTGGTAGGCTGCTTGCATCTCATAGAGAGGAAATAGCAGCAGGGCGATGAGATAAGATAAAAAATGTTGTTTCATAAAGTAGTGTTGTATTATAAGGTTCATATTATTTTTTATATTAAAGTTTCATTCGTTGTTTCTTATGGAATGTTTTTCTGTCGGGCGGTCTGAGAGTTCATCCATGTTCTTGTCTTCCTTATCATTGGAATTTCATAATAATACCACCAGTCGCTGTTGTTGGTTTTGGCGGCAAGATGGTTGTGGTGGTTTTGGTCAGCAATGTAACCGTCAGGTTGTTCCATAAAACGGGTCTGTGAATAGGTCTCTTCCAATTGTTTTCTCATGGTCTGAAAGTCATTGCACACTTCATTTATTTGTTGCAATGCTGTCTGTTTGTCTTGTTCATGTATAGTGATATCATAGTTGTGCAAGGCTAGAATCAGACGGACGGGGAAGTTGAACAAGTGGTTTGTCTGTTCGTATACCTCTAATGTATAGCGGTTGCGTAAAGCATGTTGTTTAGCCTCTTTTATGCTTTGGCATATTTTTTCATATCGTTTTTGTTCCACCTTTGCTTGGGCTATTTTTTGTTGGTAGGTACGGCTCCATGCTCCCGGTGCGTCTGGATCCGGTAGGCTGATTAAAGTAAAATCAGTAGTTCCCCATGCCGGATTGCGCCTTCCCGAATTGACCAGGGCATCATCAAAGAAAAATGCTTCTTGTTCCAGTTCATCCAGAAAAGCCATATGGTTGTCATTTGGATGAAAGCCAAATTCTCGTTGGGCATGTGCGGCTTTGAAGGCTTCGACTGTCCGTGCTGTTGGGTTCCAGCCATATTCTCCCTGTGCGATGTATCCACGCCACACCGTTTCAGAGTGTGGGGAACCATCATCCCATGCTGTGGCCAAAATTCCTTCCAGTTGATTTTGAGCAACTAATTTGCTGAATCCTTTGATATAGCCGGCCAGTGAATTTTCACGCGGTATAAATGGAGAACTGCCACACGAAGCAGCGGTAGCTCCCATTACTTTCAGTCCTTTGTCATGATACCATTGTAAAATGCGTTGATGCCCCGGTTGGGTGGCATCTTTGTAGTTCCATCGCATATACACACATTCTTTGGGGAATAATTTGATACTTTCATTCAATTTTTTATCGTTCCATTTTGCTGCTATTTCATCCTGGGTTTCATTACTGTTGACCAAATCCCATACACCGCCGTATTTTAATGGCATATCATCCCAGAAAATAGGAATGCGGTTGTGAGCTGTTGCGAAATCGCATACTTTTTTCAACCAGATCATTTGTAGTTCAAATGGAGTTTTTCCGGTGGCTTTACAGCGTTGGTCTATGCCTATGGCGGTAATTTCATCTCCTCCTATATGTAAGTATTTGCTGTAAGGCATGGCTTCGATAGCATCCCGGTAAAGGTCGAATTGCAAATCATAGGTACGAGGGTCAGATGGGCAAAACTCCCAGTCGCTGTCGGGGTTTTCACGTAGTTCCCAATGATGTTTTAAAATAAAACCGGCATGTCCCAAACCTTGGACCAAGGGGGTTATTTCAATATTCCGTTCTTTGGCATAGCGGCATAAGGCTTGCATTTCCTGCTTGCTGATGGCATTGGGGGCACCTATTTCGGGGCGTCGGGTATAACGTAGTTTATCTTCCAGCTCCCAAATAACTGCGTTTATTTTGTATCGGGCCAGTTTGTCTATTTCCTGATAATAATACTCCATGCGGCCTAAATGATGTTTTACATCAAAGTGCACGGCCCGATAGGAAATGGCCGGATAATCGATGATTAGCATGGCTGGAATAAGTATGTTGAAATCCCGGCTGTCTTCCATTAATTGTTCTAAAGTTTGGCAACCGTAGAAGATACCTGTCATGGTTCTGGCTGATATACAGACTCCTTTTTCATTAATTTCCATCATGTATCCTTCCGGAGAAGCAGGAACATGCTGGCTGGTGAGTTGGAGCCGGATGGGTTTCCCTTTTCGTGGGCAACGGGGAAGTTTGTTGAGCATATCTCCCAATATGGGGATGGAAGTTGTGTCTGATGACAGAATATAGGATAACTCCCAATAATTGATTCCTTTTCCAGAAGTCAGTTCTATGGATTGTGGTTGTGGAAGCAACTGGAATGTCTTGTCTAATTCTCGAGAAGCAACCTCTTCTATGAATAAGCATAAACAGAGTAATAAAAGAATTTTTTTCATATCACTTCGATGATTAATTTTTTTTCTACTAATTTTGTTCCTTGTACAGTCAGGGTTCCTTTTCCTTTTTCTTCGTCAGATTGTAATAATACTACACATTTTCCCCGAAAGCAACGGCAGTGGGGCTGTTGGTATGGAAACATATCTGTAGGGTTTCCGTTGTCTACCCCCAATAGCCGGAGTGGTCCACTTACGTGGAAACTGAGTTCATTGGAGGCATAAGGACAAGGAATTCCGTTTTTATCTGTTATGTCGATCTCTATGCGTATGACTTCATCCGAACCGGCTTTTACAGAATACTTGTTACTGGCAAGGGCGACAGAATGAGGTGCTTCTGCACTTTGATAACAGTCTGTTGCCACGATTTTTCCTTTTTTTATGCCTCGGGCTTCTATTTTTCCGGGCGAATAAGGAACTAACCATATCAGTTGCTCCCCTGTATAAGGTTTACTGCCCAAAGATACATTATTTATAAATAACTCTACTGCATCACAGTTGGTATAAATGACTACGGGAATTGTTTTTCCTTCTTTTCCCGGATGCGTCCAATGCGGAAGAAGGTGTACCATTGGTTTGTCGGTCCATAAACTTTGGTAGAGGAAATAGGCGTCTTTCGGAATGGCAGCTATGTCGATAATACCGAAATTGCCACATCGTTGAGGCCATTCGGCTTCACCTAAATAGTCAAAACTGCCCCATCGGAATTCTCCCATTAACCAAGGGAAAGAACAGGTGCGTTGCCATGATTTACGGGCGCTGATACGTACAGAAGCATTGTCGTAGGACGATTGATAATAGGGATAATCGGATTCTTCGGGGAAGCATTCTTTTTCCGTCAGGTCAGGTATAGGAAAGACCCGATGTTTAAATTGTTCCCAGTTTATGTTTCCTTTTTCCCAAGGAGCGGGGAAATCCCGTCTTCTCCATTGTGTCTGGCTTCGGTATACGCCACGGGTTTGATAAGTGTGGGGTACCTCTGTAGCAATGGCACAAAGTGTTGGGTAGTTTTTGTGGAAGTGTTCTAGTTCTCCTATTTCTTCTCCATTTCCATTGAAGCCGATAATGTCTAGATAGTTGAATTTTTTTTGATAATCGGTCTTCATACCTTTAGTAGGATCAGTTCCTCCTTGAGTGACAGGACGGTCAGGGTCCAGTTGGTGAAATAGGCTGACCAGGTTGTGTTGGATTTCGGGGGTAGCTCCCGTTACTTCGTTGCCGATACTCCACATAATGATAGAGGGATGGTTACGGTCTCGTTTTATGAAATCAGTCATATCTTTTTGCCACCATTCATCAAAGTAATTTCCATAGTCATCGGCGGCTTTAGGTTGATTCCATCCGTCCAATCCTTCGTTTAGTACCATGATTCCCATCGTATCGCATAAATTATAGAAAGCAGGAGAGAAGGGATTATGACTGGTGCGTATCGCATTACATCCCATATCTTTCAATAATTTGAGACGATAATGAAGTAGGTCGTCGGGTACGGCGGCTCCTACAGCACCGGCTGTATGATGATCGCATACTCCTTTTATCTTTAGTGATTTGCCATTGAGCAGGAATCCGCTGACCGGGTTGAATTCTAATTGACGGAAGCCTACAGGTAATCTACATTCATCTAGTATCTTGTTATCTCTTGTCAGTTGGCATATAAGTGTATAGACGTTAGGAGAATCAGGCGACCATAATAATGGTTTCCTGATGCTCCCTGACAGGAAGCAAAGAGAATCTGCAGATGAGACAAATATTTTTTTAGAAGTATCGGCTATGCTACCGTTGGGAGCTTGTAGATATGTTTTTACTTTGATTGGCTTTTTCTCCTGTGTTTCAATTTCTATAGATAGGGTGTAGGTGGCAGATTGCTTATTTTGTAGCTTGGATCTGAAATGGATTCCGGAATAAGGAATGTGGGTGGGGTTACTGACCAGCAGGTATACAGGACGATATATTCCTGATCCTGTATACCAACGTCCGGTTAATGCTTTGCTGTGATCTACTTTTACAGCGATTTGGTTCTTGCCTTCTTGCAAATATGGAGTTAAATCATATACAAAGCTGATATACCCCATTAGAACGTTTGCCCAGCCAATGACCGTTTATCCATACTTCGCTGTTCAGATATACGCCCTCAAATAGGATTTGTACTTTTTTATTTTTCCATTTGGAAGGAATGGTAAAAGTTTTTCGATACCAGCTTATTCCGGCAGGCAGGAAACCGCTTTGCCAGTCGGTCCCGTTTTCAAATTGTTTATAAGTGCCTTCTATGCTCCAGTCATGAGGAATGTTCAATATGCGCCATTGAGAATCGTTATATGAGGAAGAAGAGGCTCCTTTGCCTGCATCTCCTAGATGGAATTTCCAGCCTTTACAGAAATTTATGGTTTCTCCGGCAAAAGATGCCAATAAGAAAAACTGTATGCAAACAAATAAAAGGGTACGTTTCATGGTTAGTGTGAAGAGAAAGAGGGGCTGAATGTTGCTTGAAGAACAATCAGCCCCAGAACTAATTTACTGATGTTATATATAAGCTAATACCTGTTGATTTACCATCCTTCACTAGGCGTACAAAGTGGATTGGTGTCAAGTTCTTTGGCTGGTATCGGGAAGTAGTTGAACTTATTGATATTACCGGATTTGCCAGTCTGATAGTTTTTATAGCGGGTATCATCACAAGTTTTTAATGTCTGCTCTAACAATCCCCATCTGCGTAAATCGTAGAAACGTTCGCCTTCCACAAAGAATTCAATGGCGCGTTGGTGTACCAGATCTTCAAAAACCCCTTCTTTGGTTATTGGGCCGCTATAGTCATTCAGGTTGGCGCGTCGGCGGATTTGATTAATATATCCGATAGATGTGTCTAAAGCCCCTTTGTTCATATAGGCTTCTGCCAGCATCAATAATACATCGGCATAGCGGATGGCTCTTTCATTGATGAATGACTTGGGAGGTGCCGGTTCATCTTTTTGAGTCTTCCAGTTCTGATATTTCAAAATCCAGTATGTTTTCCACTTGTCTTGTGCAAAAACTTCCCGGAAAGGTCTTTGGTAGTAAGTGCATCCCTCATAGTCCCATGCCACAGAACAGCGGGCACGATAATCAAAATTGCCGTCTTTGTCTTTTTCCTTCCAGAAGATATCCATAATTTGCTGGGTAGGATTTGCTTCATACCATCCTCCGACTTCAGCAGCGGCATATTCTTTAGGGCGGGTATTGGATTGGGTGGAATTGATATTTTCTCCATCTCCCCAAAGATCTGTTCCACCCACATCTTCTATCAATAACTCGAAAATACTTTCGGCATTGTTTTCATGAGTGTCATCAAAATTCCAATTAAAGTCCTCTACTAGTTTGTAGGTGTAAGGATTCTGCGTCAGAGGCTCGAGGACGTTTATCGCTTCTTGCCAATTTTCTTCATAGACATATATTTTACCCAAAGCGGCATAAGCGGCTCCTTGTGTAGGCTTTCCTATTTTATTCGTTATGGGCAATAGGGAAGCAGCGGTTTTTAAATCTTCTTTGGCTTGTGCCCATATATCAGCTTGTGATGATTTTGCTAAAGGGAAAGTCGAGGGAGATTGGGAGGCTGTCAGGCGGAGAGGGGCGTCTTTAAACTCTTTGGCTAACTGGAATAAATAGAAGCCACGTATGAAAAGACATTCTCCTTTTACCGAATTTTGAAAATCGGTAGAAAATTGTTCTTTCTTTTCTTCCAGTTTTTGCATAATGGAGTTGGTACGGTACAAGGCATTGTAAAATTGATAGAACATGCCTTGTGTCAGTGAGTTTGTATTACTATTAGTAAAACGGTTTACTGTATATACATCCGAAATATCGTTGCGGAAGTCGACTTCATCGGCTCGGGCTATTCTCAGCATTACACCGCGAGTTCCATAATAACCGCCGTTTAGGGCATTCTTCAGTGGAGTATAGCAAGAGGTCAAGGCCAGATTGAAATCGGTTTCATCTTTCCAAAAAGTATCTTCTGTTGCTTGGTTGGGATTGGCCTGGTTTAATTGATCTTCGCAGGAACTGAATAGCATGCCTGAAATCAATATGGTCAATGTCGTTTTAATATATGTTTTCATAAGATGTTTATTTTTAGAATGTTACATTTAGTCCTAACATGAAAGTACGGTTAGTCGGGTAAATAAAATTATCAAATCCCCGATAATTGGCATTGTCTGCATTGACATCCGGTGAATATCCGCTGTAACTGGTGATAGTAAATAAGTTTTCAGCGTTAATATACACACGGGCATGCTGTATGGCACCTTTAAACCATGTCTGAGGAAATGTATAACCTAATTGAACACTGCGGAGACGCAAATAAGAACCATTTTCAAGATAACGGTCGGATTCTGCACGGGTATTACGGTTAGGATCATCCCATGTCAGACGTGGATGGGAGGCATTTTTGTTTTCAGGAGTCCAATAATCCAGGCAACTTGCCAGAAAATTGGAACCTTTGGTTACATCTTCTAATGTCTGACGGGTTGCATTATAAATTTTATTTCCTAACACTCCTTGCAGTCCGATTGATAAGTCGAAATTTTTGTATCTCATATTACCATTCAGCGCGAAAGTAAAATCGGGAAAAGGACTGCCTTGAAATACACGGTCGTCGTCATTGATAACGCCATCGTTGTTGGCATCTACAAATTTTATATCACCCGGTTCGGCGGCTGGTTGTATTTTTTTACCGTCTTTGGCATATGCGTCTACTTCTTCCTGACTATTGAAATATCCGGCTGTAGAGATAAGCCAATAACCTCCAATAGGATATCCGGCTTTGGTTTCACTGGTAGTGATGTTTTGGTTGGTAGAACCGCCTTTGATAGATCCGCTTTCACTTCCCATGGCTATTACTTTGTTTTTATTGAAAGACCCAATTAAGTTGATGCCATACGAAATATCCGGATTGGGTTGGTCCATCCATCCTAAATTGAATTCAAAGCCATTGTTACGTATCTTGCCCGCATTGCGTATAGGGTCATTGGCACCACCGGAAGAGATAGGAATAGGAACGGTCAGCAAGATATCTTTTGTATTTTTCACATAATAGTCTGCTGTTAAGCTTAGTCGGTTATTAAAAGCCATAAAATCAATGCCGACATTAGTCATAGCGGTTTCTTCCCATTTTATATCCGGATTGGCAAAATTTTTAGGAAATGCTCCTTGAAGCAGACCACCGTTGCCATCGGGATAATTGATGCCGGTAGTGATGGTGGAGGAATATTGATAGTTATCGATTTCTTGATTTCCTAAAACGCCATATCCGCCACGAAGCTTTAGCTGATCAAGCCAATGCACGTTTTCCATGAACTTTTCTTCGGCCACATTCCATCCTAATGAAAAAGAGGGGAAGTAACCATATCGATTGTTCTTACCGAATTTGGAGGAACCGTCCCGGCGGATAGTGGCGGTGAATAAGTATTTATTTTGGTAGGAATAGAATACGCGTCCGAGAATAGAGGTAAGGACACTTCTCCATGAATTGCCTTCGTTGCTGCGATTGGTTGTGGCTGCATCTATTTCTTCTAATCCCTGGGGTAATCCTTCACCATAGGCTTGTATGTGGCGGAATCTGCTGTCTTGATAGGTATAACCTGCCAATGCTGAAATTTTATGCTCTCCGAACGTACGGTCGAAAGTTAATAAATTTTCAACAAGTATATTACGTCTCCTTCTTTGTCTTTCTGTTAATTGGGTGATGCTGTTGGTCGCTAATCCAAAATCATATTTATTGAGATAATTCTTATATCTTTCGAAAGAAAAGTCTGGAGTTAAATTCAGTTTGTATTTTAGTCCTTTAAAAAGTTCAATTTGTGCATACAAATTAGCGAATATTTTTACATTTTCGTTATAACGGTCCATGATGTTGTCATCAATAATGGCCAATGGGTGAGGAATGTTTACCACATCACCATATGTGCCACCATATCCACCTTCACGAGTGTCATCATATTTTTCCAAAGTAGGAACACTTTGCAGAATGGTGCCAATCATGCCGCCTCGAAGTTCCTGGTGAAGGGGCTTGTCATGACTGAATGAAATAATGAGATTTGTTCCAGCAGAGAATATCCCTCTTTTATAATCATTCTTGGATTGGATATTATACCGTTGGTAATTGGTACCTTTTACAATGCCGTCTTGGTTGAAATAACCTAAGCCGGTGTAATAAGTGGAATATTTTCCACCACCTTTTACAGACAAATTGTAGTTTTGCATCAGTGCGGGGCGAAACATGATGTCTTGCCAGTCATTGTCTGGTTTGTTAGCCAGATCGGTAGCCATGTCTAATGCCGGTTTGCCGATAGCTTGACGGGCTATAGTGGTAACTTCTGCCCATCCTTTGGCATCTAGCATATCAAGAAATTTGCTGGCAGTTGATATACCTAAGTTGACAGATAAATCAATGATAGGTTTTCCTTCTGTGTTACTTCCTTCTTTGGTAGTGACAATGATAACACCGTTGGCTGCACGGGAACCGTAGATAGCTGCGGATGAGGCATCTTTCAATACGTCAATGCTGGCAATATCATTGGGGTTGATATGATCAATACTGTTCATATACATGCCATCGACAATGTAAAGAGGGGAGGCGTTGTTTAGCGTACCAATACCGCGGACCATGATACGGGTTCCCGAACCTGGGGCACCACCTTGAGATACGATGTCTACCCCTGCAATTTTGCCTTGCAGCGCCTGGCCGATGTTGGCGTTACTTTGTGTATTTAGTTTTTCTGTGTTAATGTTTGCAACAGATCCTGTCAAGTCTGCTTTTTTCTGTACACCGTATCCAATGACTACCACTTCATCAAGAGTTTTTGTATCTTCTTTTAATAGAAAACGGATACTTTTTTGGTTGTTGATAACCGTTTCTTGTGTGAGGTAACCAATGTAGGAAACTTCGATAACAGATTGTGGCTCGGCTTCAATACTGAAGTTGCCATCTATATCTGTGATTGTACCTGTTGTGGTTCCCTTTATACGGATGTTGGCTCCGATAATGGGTTCTCCGCTGACATCTGTTACCGTTCCCGTTACTGTTTTAGCTTGTTGTTGAGCATGCAAGTCTTTAATAGCTTCTGTAGTTAAAATAATGTGTGTACCTTCCAGTTCATAGTTGATACCGGTCCCTGACAGAATTCTGTCCAGTACTTGTGCTACGGCTTCATTTTTGACCTTTACGGAAGTAATTTTGTTAATATCTACTTGGTTATTGTAGATAAAAAGATAATCAGTTTGGTTTTCAATTTCATTCAGGATCTTATCCAGTTTAACATTATTCATACGTATGCTGACTTTTGCATTTTGAGAATGGGCATTCCCAGCATACGAACAGAACACACAGACCATCAATAGGAAAGTGGAAATTCTCATAATTCTAAAGATTTGTTTAAATCGGGGATTTTTGAAGCAATATCTCCCCGACAAAGTGTTATTTTTCATACCTTTGCGTTGATTTAAATAGATTTTTTTACTTGAAAAATTGTTTTGAGTCTATGCCGGTAAGTGCGGCAACACTTATCGGCATTTTTCTTTTTAAGGTTAACTTGAGCTTTTCTTCATAGGCTTGTTGTTTTTAGGTTAGTATTGTCTGGTCAATTGATGTAAATAATTTCTTCATCGTTGGCTCTTTCATATTTAAAATGGATATCCCTTTGCAGCACTCTTAATGCATAATCAATACCGTCTGCTTGACGGAACTTGCCATTATAGGAATATTTCAATACCTTTTTGTTATTGATGATGATCCGGATACCATAATATTTTTCAAAATCTTCCATGATGGTCTGGAAAGGTTCATCTTTAAAACAGATCAAACCTTCTTTCCAGCGGTAAGGAGTGAAATCGTTTACTTTGGTAACTGCCAACTGCCCGTCTTTTACATATGCTTTATGATGAGGCTTCAAGGTTATTGTCTGTTCGGGAAAGTACTGTGAGGTAACTTTTACACTACCTTTCATTAAAGTTGTTTCAAACGCCGTTTGGTCAGGATAAGCATCTACATCAAACTGTGTACCCAAAACTTCAATGTCATATTTGTCTGTCCGTACAATAAAAGGAGTTTTTTTCTTCTTGGTTACATCAAAATAAGCTTCTCCTTTTAAAAAAACTGTTCGTTGCTTTTGGCTGAAAGTGACCGGATATTGTAAAGTGGTACGGGCATTCAGCCATACATTAGTTCCATCTGGTAAAGTAATATTGGTACGTTGTCCTGCCGGAACAGATACTGTATTCATGGCAATGACTTCATTTTCCGATTTATATTTCTGATATAAATAGTTAATGGTAAGCGTCAGTATGATGACGGAAGCTATTTTCAGCCATTGACGAATAATTTTGGGAATTCGTTTGGTGGAAATGCAGTTATTTGTAGTTTGGTCATCATGCACCATGAGGGCATCGAACAATTTACGCTCTTTGTAAAAAATGCGCTTGTTCTCTTCGGATGCTTCCATCCATGCTCTTATGTCCATGCCTTCTTGTATAGAAGTAGTTCCGGCAAAAAAACGATGTAGTTTCTCTTTTTCCATTTTATTGCATTCTTTTATGCTTCTATATAAACAGCACTTCAGAATGGAAAATTCCTAGTGGCATTTCATAAAAAAATAGAGAAAGAGTGGAAAATAATCTTTTAAGTTAGTCTGAAGCATCTTTAATGCCTTGTTTATATGGAAATCTACTCCTTTGGGGGTGATATTCATGAGAACTGCAATTTCCTTATAGGATTTGTTTTCGTATCGGCTCAACATGAAGATAGTACGGGTTTTTTCGGGCATGTCGGTGAGGGTTTGTTGGACGAGTTCTTGAATTTCGGAAATAAAAAGCTCATAAGGTTCGCATGCTTGTAAAGTGGCGATCCGGGTATTCAGTTCCCATTCATAGTAATCTTTTATTTTATCCGAGTATTCTTCATGAATTTGCTGATGACGCAGATAATTCAGGCATTTGTTTTTTATAATTGTTAAGATATAGGCTGGAATATTGGAATCTTCGCTTAAGGATTGCCTGTTTTCCCAATAATACATCATCGCCTCAATAGTAATATCTTCTGCTGTGGTTAAATCTCTGACATAAGTATTGGCGAAGCGTACAAAACGTCTTTGAAACTCCTTGTAGAGTTGGTTAAAAGAGGTAATGTCTTCTTTATAGTGCTTTATCTGGATGGGGTCGGTCATCTTATGCGTTGTTTGATTCATGATTAGTACAAAAATACATTTTTTTTATTAGTACTACAATTTTTCGAATGTGAAACGTATGAATCACCTGTAAAAATATGGAGAGTGTAGGGGGATATGCTTATTTTGTATCAGAAGGTACGCTTTCCGCTGACCTGAAGTTCCTTTTCTTTTTCTTTCTGAAAACATTTTTTTATACGTTTTTCGAGTTCGAAAACGTATACCGTTAATGAATTCAATTATTTTTGTCCGACTTTTGTCCGACTGTTTTAAAAGTAAAGAGGATAAAAGATTGTGATTCAATCATTTATCCTTTT
>UMGF01018675.1_pt1 | contig 11822 bp, 9 predicted proteins | sample 1965181 | NCBI WGS metagenome assembly UMGF01 (sample SAMEA4836063, study PRJEB28245) | human gut metagenome | biome: gut microbiome; material: fecal sample | place: Denmark | collected 2008 | reverse complement strand
CCTGTGCTGGCCGGGCTGAAACACTGCTGTGTGTTCTCGGTAGGCAGCGACGGCACCGACGGCCCCACCGATGCCGCTGGCGGCTATGTGGACGGCGAGACGGAAGCCGCCCTTCGCGCAGCCGGGCGGGACGTGTACCGCACCCTCGCCGACAACGACGCCTACCATGCTTTGCAGGCGGTGGGCGGGCTCATCCGCACAGGCGCTACCGGCACGAACGTCAACGACGTGGCCGTGGCGCTGGTGGAGTGAACACCGGGGTCACGCCTGGTTCCGCAGAGGCAGCTCCGGAAGAAGTGCCCGGTCTTTCGGCTTGCAGAGGATGTGATACTGCACCATCGTCTGAAAAAATAATCCGCACACCGTAAAAGAATAGAGACTTGATTCGCCGTTTCAGCTACGAAACGGCGAATTTTTTGTGAGAGAAAATACCCCCGGCACAAACAGAGCTCTGGGGTTGCTCTGTCTATGCCGGGGGGATTTCAGGCGGCTTTTGTCATTTCTGTTTGCGTTTTCTGCCGGAGACCAGCAGGCCGATGAGCAAAAGCAGCAGCAGCGGCACAGCCAGCAGCGGCGCAATGAGGATGGGCTCAATGCGGGTGGCGTCAGCCGAAACGCGGATGCGCTTGAGGTTCTCCGGGGCGGTGACGCGGTGGCCGCGCACCAGCAGCCGGTGGGTGTTGATGCCATAGGGGGTGCAGGTCATCAGGGTGACGTAGTCCTTGCCGTCCACCACCTTCAGTTCGTCCACCTCGGTGGGCAGCACGATGGAGATCTTGTCCACCTCGTAGGTCAGCTCCCGGTCCAGCACGGTGATGGTGAAGGTGTCGCCCACCTCCAGCCGGTCCAGATGGGTGAACAGCTTGGCGCTGGGCAGGCCGCGGTGTGCCGAGATCACGGCGTGGGTGCTCTCGCCGCCCACCGGCAGACTGGTGCCTTCCAGATGGCCTGCCGCCACCTGCAGCACGGCGTCGCTGGTGCCGTGGTAGATGGGCAGCTCCACCCCGATGCGGGGAATGGTGATGTAGCCCATGATGCCGGTGCCGGTCACGTCCAGCGTGGTGCTGTAGGTGGAAAAGCGGTCGGCGTGGTACAGGGCATCCGGGTCGGCGGCGATCTCCTGATTGAAGACATCGGCGGCATCAAAATAGGCCGTGTAGTCGGCGTCGGACAGGCCGTCCACCTGTTGGGCGTAGCTGTTGACAACCCTGGTCTGGTTGCGCTGGTTGATGTAATCGCTGATGGTAGGGTAGAGCATCACCGCAAGGCCCACAAAGAAAATGAGGACGAGCAGGATGGTGCCGGAGTGCTTTTTCATGGCAAGGCCCTCTGTGCTGTGAAAAAGGAGCGGAGGCGAGTTGGTCGCCCCCGCTCCGGGTGTTTTCAGGGATGGTTGCTTAGTTCTTGTGCTCCATGCGCTTCTTGGTGACCAGCAGCACGACTGCTGCCACCATCAGGCCGCCGCCGATGACATAGAACAGGGTGGTGCCCATGCCGCCGGTGCTGGGCAGCACAGTGCCAGCGTTGTTCTTTACCACAACGCCGCCGTCTTTATAGACATCGGCATCGAAGGTGGCATGAGCCTTGGAGCCCTCGGTCAGGTTTACGGTTTCGGAGGTTGCCAGCTTGTTGTAACCATCCGGAGCCTTGGTTTCGGTCAGGGTATAGGTTTTGCCTGCCAGACCGTAAATGTTGACCTTGCCGTTCTTGACGGTGATGGTAGTGGTTGCACCCTCCTCGCCAGCGGCAGCCACACGGTAGTTGCCGGCAGTATCCTTTACGAAAGAGAGCTTGGTTTCGCCATCGGCCAGCTCAAACTCAGCACCGTCCAGCAGCTTGTTGGTGGTGCCGTCCACCTTCACCAGGTCGAACTGGTAGGACTTGGTGGTGACCTTGCTGGGAACAGTGTTCTGATGATTGCCGTAGCTCAGCTTGACCTCGTTGGCGTTGCCATCGCCATCAATGACAGCATCCTTATTCAGGGTGGCATTGTAGGTCACAATGATAGTGGTACCCTTAGTGAGATTGCTGACGTAGGTTTCAGGAAGCACCAGAGTGAAGCCGTTGGTGGTAGGGGTGAGGGTATAATCGGTGGTCACAGCATCATTGGCGGTAACCTTGAGGGAACTGTTGTTGAAGGTCAGGCCCTTGCTCATGGTATCGGTGACGGTGTACTTCTGAGCACCGTCAGCAACCTTGATCTCGACCTTATACTCCACAGTATCACCGATCTTGGCGTTGTTTTCGCTGCCCCAATCACCGGCGCTTGTCTGAACTTCCTTCTTGATTTCAGGTTTTTCGTTCTTTTCCTTGATGGTGGCATCGGGATTGGTGGTATTCAGACCGCACAGAGCACCCAGAGAGCTGTCCACCAGGTAGTAGCCCAGGTCCAGGTTAGAGAAGGTAATGCTGCTGCCGTTGCCCTCCTGGGTACCAGCAGACTGGATGCCCTTTTGTTTTGCCCAGGCCAGAGCTGCCTTAGCAAATGCGGCAACAGTGGTGGAATCGTTTTCGTCAGCAGCCGTCCAAGTGGGGTGGTTCTGGCCGTCCAGGGTGATGTAGTTTCCACCGGCACCCGTCTTGAAGAAACCCTCCCAATCCGATTCTACAGTGTAGGAATAGGTATTGCTTTCAGCGTTGTAGCTGTCCAGCTTGAACATGCGGTAGATGGTGTAGGTCTCGTCCTTCACCGTGTTGCTGATGGTGATGGAACCTTTGGTGGCATTGGTCACTGCAAAGGCAGGCACGGCCATAGCCAGCACCAGGGCTGCTGCCAGCAGGGCAGCAAACAGTTTTTTGAACGTCTTTTTCATGAGGGGATGATTCGCTCCTTTCCAGATTGGGGAAATTTATGCACACAACATTGCTTCGGAGGCGGGACACATTCGCCCGTTCCGCAGGCACAAATCAGAATACCGCAAGGCGGTTCAGCGGCCAGATGCGCAGGAACACCCGCCCCACGACCTGGCTTTTTTCCACGCAGCCGATCACGCTGCTGCGGCTGTCGATGGACACCGAGCGGTGGTCGCCCAGCACAAAATACCGGTTCTCCGGCACCTGATAGGGGAACCGGATGTCACATTCGCCCAGTGCCAGCTCGTCCACATAAGGCTCGTCCAGCACAGTGCCGTTCACGGTCACATGGCCGTCCTCGTCCATGGAGATCACGTCACCGGGCTGGCCGATCACACGCTTGAGCAGGAGCTTGTTCTGCCAGTAAAAGCCGCACAGGTCGCCGGTTTTCATGCTGTCGGACTTGACCAGCAGCAGAATGTCCTTATCTTCCAGCGTGGGGTTCATGCTGTCGCCGGACACCTGCAGCACCGGCAGGAACAGGGTGGCCAGCAGCACGGCCACAGCGGCCACCACCACCAGCGCATAAATGGTGCTGCGCAGTACCCGTCCGTACCGGCTGCGGTAGGCCAGACGGTCGCGCTCGGCCTTTACCTCCTCTGTGGAGGGGATGGCCGTAAATTTGATCTCGGTTGATTTCATTTTACCTTGCCTTCTTCCGGCAGGATATCGGTGTCACAGCGGCTGCGCAGCAGCTCACGGGTGCTCTGCTCAAAAGCAGCCCGCCGTGCTGCAATCTCCTGTTCCGTTTTGGCCCGCAAGGCGGCACAGTCGGCCTCTGTCTGGGCACGCTTGTGCTCTGCTGCCTCGGTCAGGGCGTCACATTCCCGCTTGGTCTGTGCCTTCAGCTGTTCCGCCTCGGCCCGGGCCTGTGCAAGGATCTGGTCTGCTTCGGCCTTTGCCTGCGCCTGCAGGGCGTCCCGGTCGACCGACCGCACCGAAGCCAGATAGTCATCGGCGGCTGCCTGCGCAGCCTCAAACACATGGTTCAGTTCCAGAGCGGCCTGTGCAATGGACCCGGCATTGTCCAGATGGATCTGCCGCTGTTCCAGTTTGGCGGTCAGATCTGCATTTTCGGCTTTGAGCTGATCTTCGCTCTGCTTGAGCGCAAAGATGATCTCGACCAGTTCAGTGCGGCGCATATGCCGCAGTTCACGGTCTGCCATAACGGCACCTCCGTATCAAAAGCGTTGCAGGGCCGGTACGGACTCTGCTGCGCGAAAAAGCGATTTTCGTACAGAAATTCGTCGAAACTCCGAACATCCATACATACAGCATTCTACCAGACGAAATGCAACGAAACCGTAACAAAAATGGCGTTGCAGTGGGTTTTCAAAAAATATTTTTTGAAAATCGCACACAAAATTCCTCAGGCTGCGCAAAAAGAGCACCCTGCGCGGAAAACAGGGTGCTCTTTTTGCGGCAGAATGTTTACTTCTTGATGAAACCGCCCAGCAGATTGTTCAGCTCAACGATGGACTTGTAGATCACATTGATGTTGTTGATAATGGAGCTTGCACCGGAGAAGATGCGGGCCAGCTGGTTAAAGACCTGACCCACGTTCAGGAATGCCTTGTAAGCGTCGCTGTCGGCAATGGTGGCACCGCCGTCCAGATAGGTCATCTCGTTTTCGTCGATCACGGCATAGCAGGCGGGCAGTTTCATTTCGGTCATCATAATGGGAATTCCTTTCTTTCGTAAAATCAGCGCATGTTTTTCCAAAATGTAAAAATCAGACAGCGGCCACGACCACCAGCGTGACCAGAATGCCGGCCACCAGCAGGGTGCCCAGATGCTTCTGCAGGGCAGGATCGCCGGTCACGGGCAGGGTAGGGGCCGTGGGACTGGCGGAGCTGGACTTTGCGGTCCACTGGGCGTAGATGGTGGTGTCACCGGTGAACACGGTAGCGGTGGTGATCCGGCTGCCGCCCACCGGCTCGGTGTACCAGCCGTTGAAGGTGTAGCCGTCCATCGTGGGAGACTCCGGCAGGGTGGTCAGTTTGCCGTCCAGATTGGTGGTGACCACCACGGTGGAGCTCACACCGCCGCAGGCGTCCAGACCGATGGTATAAAAGGCGTCCTCTTTATTTCCTGCGGCAAAGGCGGCAGGCACTGCCGCACACAGCAGGCTGAGCAAGACCAGACAGAGTGTCAATGCTCGGAAAATTTTTTTCATAAAATTCCTCACTTTCCCGGGAGTAACCGTGCCCCGCAGCGCTTGCGGTGCCTGCCCGGCGGGGGCGGCATTCCGGCACGGCCTTGAATGACTTCGCTTCCACAGCGTACCACAACCGCAACAGTTTGGCAAGGTTTTTCAGCGAATCCCCAAAAATTTTTCATGAAAGAAGATCTGCCTCCGCGCGGAAGAAAACATGCCGGTGCCTCTTGTGAAAATCCGGAAAATATGATATACTGTTTTGCACGATGCGCCATCGCCAAGCGGTAAGGCAGGGGACTTTGACTCCCCCATCGTAGGTTCGACTCCTGCTGGCGCAACCAAACGCCCCGGAAGCTGGAAGGCTTCCGGGGCGTTTTTTGCTTATTCGGGATCCGGTCAGCGGCGGTGGATCTTCCGGGTGGGGCGGCGGTGGTTCCAGCGGTTGAGCAGCAGCCAAAGCCCGTAGATGGCGGCGCTGAGCACGCTCAGCACGATGACCACCTTCAGGTACAGACTGCCCAGAAATTCGCGGATCTTGGCCACGGTGAGCAGCAGGGCGTTCTGGTCCACATCCTGCCCGGCAATCAGGTTCACCACGCCGATGGTCTCGCCCGCCAGCTTCAGCTCCACGGTGCCCACCACGTCGCCCTGCCGGATGGGCGCACAGACGTAGTCCGGCAGGTGGAAATACTTCTGGGTCACGCTGCCATCGCCGGTGGAGGGCAGCAGGGTCATCATGCTGTCGGCCGGATACAGCTGCAGGGTGTCGGTGTCGGCGGAATACTTCACCGGGATCTCGGCCAGCGCCAGGTCGGTGTCCAGTGCGGCCTGGATGGAAAAGGTGTCGAACACCCAGTCGATCAGCCGCACCGTCTCATACAGGGCCGGGCGGCGGTTGGCGTAGCCGAAGGTGTCGCAGGTGTCGGGGCTTTGCATCACACAGAAGATATAGGTGGCACCGTCCTGATTGGCCCAGGAAACGTAACTCTGGTTTCCGCTGTCCTTCTTGTAGGCGGTCACGTCGCACATGCCGCCCTGCATGGCGCTGCGGTAGTAATTGCCGCCGCTGCTTTTGCTCAGGGCTGCATTCTGGCTGACCAGCACCGACGGAGACCGGTGCTTCTCCTTGGCCGGCATGGTAAAGGTGGGCACGCCGGAGATCTCCACAAAGGCGTCAAAACTCATCAGGTAGCGCAGGATCAGGTACATGTCCACAGCGCATGTCACGTTACCGCTGTCGATGCCGCAGGCGTCCGTCCAGGTGCTGTTCGTGGTGCCGATGCGCTGGGACAGGGCGTTCATCTGGCTCACCCAGCCGTCCAGATCCCCGCCCGACAGGGTATAGGCAAGGCCCATGGCAGCTTCGTTGGCGTTGCGGGTGACCATGGCGTACAGTGCTTCGCGGTAGGTGAAAGTCTCGTTGGAGCGCATGTCGGCGTTGCTGGTGTTGTGCACATAGTCCGAGATGGCAAACGGCATCTGGAAGGTGTTGTCCAGCTGGTCGGCATAGTTGGTCAGCACCAGTGCGATGGTCATATACTTGGTCAGGCCACCGGCGGACACCTGTTTGGTGCTGTCCTTTTCGTAGACGATGATGTTGGTGTCGGTGTTCACGATGTAGGCGCTCTGGGCCTGCACCTGATAGACGGGGGAGGGGTCGAACATGGCACCTGCCGGCAGCACCAGGCAGCTGAGCAGGAGTGCAAACGACAGGATCAGTGCAAAAATACGTTTCATGTGGACAATTCCTTCAAAAAGCGATAAACTATACGAAGCAATGCGCACCGGCAGCGGTACGCAGAAAACACAAATGGAACAGCAGACGCTGTATACTTTATAATAACAGGTTTGCCGGGACGTGACAAGGGCTTTGCGGCTTTTGGCTGCGGTTTTGCACGCTCCGGCACAGGAGGACGGGAATGGTATATCTGACAGGCGACACCCACGGCGATCTGGACCGGTTCCGGCACGGGCGACTGCGCTGGCTGGGCAAACGGGACATCGTGGTGGTGCTGGGCGATTTCGGCTTTGTGTGGGACGGCAGCGCAGAGGAACAGAAAAAGCTGGACTGGCTGCGAAAGCGGCCGTATACCCTGCTGTTTCTGGACGGTTCCCATGAAAATTACGACCTGCTGGCCCAATATCCGGAAACGGAGCGGTTCGGCGGCCGGGTGCAGAGCCTGGGCGGCAATGTCTACCATGTGTGCCGCGGCAGCGTGCTGGAGCTGGAGGGCAAAAAGTACCTGTGCTTCGGCGGGGCCGAAAGCCCGGACCGGGAGGAACGGGAGCCGGGCGTGAACTGGTGGAAGCAGGAGATGCCCTCCGATGAAGAATATGCGGCCTGCGAGCAGAACCTGGAAGCCTGCGGCGATCAGGTGGATTATGTGCTCACCCACGACGCGCCAAGCAGATTCCTGGATTTTACGGTGCTGGCCAGCGGCGAGACCAACCAGCTGCACCAGTTCCTGGACAAAATTCTGTTGAAGCTGACCTATGAAAAATGGTTCTTCGGCTGTTATCACCGGGATGTGCAGCTGTCCACCAAGAGCCGCTGCGTGTTCTGCGACGTGATCCCCATGGGTGAGCGGCGCACCGGGCTGTTTCGTAGATAGGAGGTATAAAATGCAGGTCACAGTAAAACTTGCCACCCGGGAGGGCGCTGCCCATATCAGCGGCATTCTGGCGGGCTTTACCCTGCTGGCAAAGCGCGGGGAACTGACTATGCGGGTGTTGGACGCGCGGCAGGGCAGCCCCATTGCCCGGGAGGCGCTGCTGGAAACTGAAATTGACGGCCGCACAGTGGTGTTTGATCTGATGGACGGCTACTTCTACAACGACCCGGCGGCGGTGCAGGCGCTGTTCAGCCGGGCAGATGTGGTGTTCAAGCGCTCCTTTTCGGCTGAGAAGAACCGGCAGTTCCCAGGAGATATCTCCGCAAAGCTGCGGCCGCTGGGTCTGAACTACTACGTTACCTGTCCGGGTTCGCCGCTGGAAGCGGAGCGCAGCGCAAAGAGCCGCCTGAAGCAGTGGGCACTTTCCACCCGCTGCTATCCGCAGGACTTTGAAGCCCGGCTGACCCGGGTGCGCAAAAAGCCGCGCATCCTCTTTCTCACCCGTCTGTGGGACCCAGAGGAGCCGGCGGTGCGGCAATATCCGGACTTACAGGCAGAGTGGCGGCAGGTGAACGCAGACCGCATCGAGCTGCTGCACCGGCTGCAAAGCGCCTTCCCGGCGCAGTTCACCGGCGGCGTGTCCGACAACACCTGTGCCCGGCGGCAGTGCCCGGAACTGATCGTGCCGGACAGGCTGACCGGCAAGCGCGCCTACCTGCACCGGATGCAGCACACCGAGATCTGTGTGGCATCTACCGGACTGCACGGCTCTACCGGCTGGAAGCTGGCCGAGTATGTGGCGGCGGGACGTGCTATTGTTACCGAGCCGCTGCGGTACACCTTGCCGGGCGGCTTTGAAGAAGGGAAAAACTATAAAACGTATACGTCCCCGGCACAATGTGAGGAGCAGCTGCGGCAGCTGCTGGCAGACCCGGCGGCGATCTTAGCCATGGCGCAGCACAATGCAGCGTATTATCAAACATGGCTGCGGCCGGAGCAGCAGGTGCGGCAGGCTTTGCGGCAACTGGAAACAGGGGAAATGTAAGGGGAAAAATGGGGTATGGAAGAGCAGAAACGGCATAGCGGCTTTGAGGCGATGCGCATCCTCAGTATGGTGATGATCGTTCTGATGCACGGGATCGGGCACGGCGGGCTAGGCAGTGCGGCACCGCAGGGGTCGGCGGCATTCTGGAGCTACTGGCTGTTGTTTATTCTGGCGCGTGGATCCACCAACTGTTTTGTAATGCTTTCCGGCTATTATCTGTCGGAGCGCAAGGGGGCTGTCCGCGCCGGGCGGCTGTTCCGCATTGGGGCACAGGTGTGGTTTTACTCCATGCTTACCTTCTGCGTTGCGGTCAGGGCGGGGGCAGTTCCGCTTTCGGCAGTCAAGCTGCTTCGGGCGCTGCTGCCCCTTACCTCCAACGGCTACTGGTTTGCCTCGGCCTATTTTCTGATGTACCTCTCGATGCCGGTGCTGAACGCGGTGGTGCAAAGCCTTGACCGGCGGCAGTACAAAACGCTGCTGCTGGTGGCGCTGCTGCTGCAAAGCGTGTGGGGCACGCTGTTCTACTGGGCAACGGATGTGACCTTTGTAAATAACGGATACAGCTTTATCTGGTTCTATATCCTGTATTTTATGGCAGCCTATTTCCGCAAATACCGGGTGACTGTGCCCAGCGGGCTGTGTTTGCTGGCATATCTGGCAGCTTCGGCGGCGGGGCTTTTCAACCGGATGCTGGCGCTGCGGGTGGAAAACGCTTTGCACCTGAACGGTTTTGTAAATACCGTCAACGGCTATCAGGCACTGGCTACGGTCATTGCTTCGGCAGCGATGTTTCTGCTGTTCCAGAATATCCACATCCGCTCGGATTACTGGCGGCGCTGGGTCTTTCGGCTGGCACCGCTGTCCTTCGGGGTATACCTGCTGCACGACAGCGATTTTACCCGGGCGCTGCTGTGGCGGCTGGTAGACCTGCCCCGGTTCGGCGGGGCGCTGCTGCCCTCGCTGGCTTACCTGACTGGCGCGGTGCTGCTGATCGCCGTGGCGGGCTACGCGGTGGATGCCGTGTATCAGCGGCTCTACCGCCTGCTGCGCCTGCCCGCACTGGAAACAAAGCTGGATGCCCTGACTGCCTGCATTCTGCAAAGGATCGTCGGGAGTGAAAAAGCGTGAAAAAAGCGCTGTCGCACGAGTTTTTGTGTGACAGCGCTTTTTTAGTTCATCGGCCCGGCCTTGTCGAACATCTGCTGTACCTGTGCGGCCAGCAGGGTGTGCTCCGGGGCCTGCAGCAGCGGGTCCTCCGCCAGCATGGCCAGTGCTTCGCTCTGGGCGGCGTGGAGGGTGCGGGTGTCGTTCATCAGGTCGGCAATTTGCAATGTGGGCAGACCGTGCTGTCGGCTGCCAAAAAAGTCGCCGGGGCCGCGGGTTTCCAGGTCGTACTGGGCCACGGCAAAGCCATCGGTGGTGCTGCAGAGGAACTTCAGCCGCTTCTGCACCGCTTCGCCGGTATTGTCGCTGACCAGAAAGCACCAGCTCTCGGCGGCACCACGGCCCACCCGGCCGCGCAGCTGGTGCAGGGCGCTCAGGCCATAGCGCTCCGCGTTCTCGATGACCATGACGCTGGCGTTGGGCACGTCCACGCCCACCTCAATGACTGTGGTGGACACCAGTGCGTCCAGCCGCCCGGTCTTGAAATCCTCCATGACAGCGGCCTTCTCCTTGGGCTTGAGCTTGCCGTGCATCAGACCCACCCGGCGGTCGGGCAGCAGGGCCTTGGCAATGTCCTCGTAGTAGGTCTTGACCGCGTTCAACCCGCCGTCGGGGGTGTCCTCAATGGCGGGGCACACCAGATAGACCTGCCGCCCCTTGTCGATCTCCTGATCGAGGAAATGGTACAGGTCCCGCCGTTTTTTGCCGGTGATGCACCGGGTCTTGACCGGGGTACGGCCGGGGGGCAGCTCGTCCAGAATGGAGATGTCCAGGTCTCCGTAGAGGAGCAGGCCCAGTGTGCGGGGAATGGGGGTGGCGCTCATGACCAGCAGGTGCGGATTCACGGCCTTTTCGGCCAGCATGCCGCGCTGCCGCACGCCGAAGCGGTGCTGTTCGTCGATGACGGCCAGCCCCAGCCGGGCAAACTCCACCCCCTCGCTGAGGATGGCGTGGGTGCCCACGATGAGGTCCGCTTCGTCGCCCCGGATGGCGGCCAGCGTGGTGCGCCGGGCGGCGGCTTTCATGCCGCCGGTGAGCAGGGCCACCCGCATGCCAAAGGGGGCCAACATCCGATTCAGACCCTCGGCGTGCTGTGCGGCCAGGATCTCAGTGGGGGCCAGCAGAGCAGCCTGATACCCGGCCCGGATGCAGGCCCAGATGGCGGCAGCCGCTACCAGCGTTTTGCCGCTGCCCACGTCACCCTGTAACAGGCGGTTCATGGAGTGCTCCCCGGCCATGTCGGCCAGGATCTCATCCACAGCCCGGCGCTGAGCACCGGTGGGAGAGAAGGGCAGGCTGGCCCAGAAGGGTTCCGGGTCTGTGGGCTGCATGGGGGCACCGGTGGCGGCGGAGCCGCGGTTCTTCATGCGGCCGATGCCCAGCTGCAGCACCAGAAGCTCTTCATAGATGAGCCGCCGCCGGGCCGCAAAGGCTTCTTCTTCGGTGGCAGGGCGGTGGATGGCCCGCACGGCTTCGGCCTTGGAAGGCAGGCGGTATTTGCGGCGCATCTCCTCCGGCAGCGGGTCGGGCAGAAGCTCGGCATGGGGCAGCAGCTGCCGCACGCACTTGGCAATGGCACTGCTGGAAAGGCCCTCGGTCTGGGGGTACACGGCCTCGAACGGGGCTGCCTGCACCTGTTCGGCAGTGCGCACCAGCGGGTTGACCATCTGACGCCGCAGCATCCCGCCGGTGACGATGCCCTGAAAATAGTATTCCTGCCCGATCTCCAGTTTCTGAGCGGCATAGGGGTTGTTGAACCAGGTGATCTCCAGCCCGGACACGTCATCCCCGGCGGTGACCCGCTCCATCCGCCGCCCGCCGGGCAGGATGCGCCCGCCGGGCTTGGCAAACACCTCTGCCTTGACCACGCATTCCGTGTCGGCAGGGGCTTCCGCAATGGAGTAGGGCTTCGTAAAGTCGATGTATTTACGGGGATAATGGCACAGAAGGTCGGCCAGCGTCACGATGCCCAGCTTCTCGAACCGCTCGG
>UMGF01055301.1_pt1 | contig 11986 bp, 10 predicted proteins | sample 1965181 | NCBI WGS metagenome assembly UMGF01 (sample SAMEA4836063, study PRJEB28245) | human gut metagenome | biome: gut microbiome; material: fecal sample | place: Denmark | collected 2008 | reverse complement strand
CAGAAATTTCGCCAGTGTAGACTTGCCGCTGCCGCAACGCCCGTCAATGGCCAGCAGCGCCGGGCCGTTTTCTGCGGCCAACTGTGCGGCCTGCAGGATCGGGGCGGCGGCTGTTGCCAGCGGCGTCATGCGTCCAGCGCACGCAGCGTAAGTGCTACGGCATTTTGCAGATACTCGTCAAGGCGGCAATCCTGCGTGCCCGCCACAAAGATCCCGCAGCCGGACGCCGGGATCAAAACCTTGGCTGCCTCACTGCCGGAAATCGCCACCGACATTTTGGGCGAAACCTCGCCCATAATGCCGTTAGCCATCAAGATACCGATGGGTCCCAGGATAACATCGGCTCTGGCAGCGTTATATACCACCGCATTTTCCCCGGTGGCGCCGCGCACTGCACCCGCCTTCAGCATGGCGCTGGTTGCCAGAACATTCGTGCCCACTGCCAGCAGCTCGCAATCCGCAGGCAGCTTAAGCAGCAGCAGCTTTGCAAGCTGTGCGCCCATGCCGCCGCCCTGCCCATCAATGATCAAAATTCGTTTCATACCTTACATCCCCTGTCTCTATATGCCCTGCCGCTGCAGCGGCTCAGGCCGTCGAAAAACCTCCCTCTGCGAGACAGACTCCCCCGATACGGGGGAGGTGGCGCTTGCGCCAGAGGGGGAGCGGTGCCCCGAAGGGGCGGAGGGAGAGAACCTTGCCATAGCCCGAAATATTTCGGGCAGCCGTACAGTTCTCTCCCCCACCGCCTGCGGGCGGAGCCTCTTCGCAGAGGGGGCCAAGGGGTGAGAACGCACCTTTTTCGACAGTCTGCGCCACTGCAGTGGCTTACTTATATCTACTATTTTACACCCCCGGAGTACGGCATCGCAAGTGGCAAAATGAAAAGGGCTTCTGATTACTTGTAAAAATTCATCGTGCTCCATTTCCGTCAATTCCTGTTGCTGTAACTTTATTTTCGGTTTTTTGTTGTGTTCGCTAAGAGATTTCTTGACTGCCAAGGCGACTGCTCTCGCTGCTATAGCATATCGAAACTTTCCCAATTACTGTATGTCTTTATAGCAGACGCAAACCCAATCCTGCTGCCAGTCCCCTCCCCTCTTGAGATAACCCTTACCTTATTGGATGGTGTTTGCTTTATGCTTTTTCTTCCTTCGGCATGTGCCATATAGCCTACGGGCGATAATCCGGCTTTCTACCTATTGCAAGGTCTATTCTCAAATTCAGCTTGTTTCGTGTTGTGAAGGCTTCCCCTCCCACCTAAAAGAGAGGTTTCTACACTTTAACAATCGGATAATTTCCCTTTTGGGAACAGATTGTATGGACCAATTTGTATATTTTTCATATATTATCCTATTAGTATATTAAATTGTATCTTATACAGCCACTCACCTATCATTTTATCCACCTTATGTAAGTACATTAAGCCCGCAATCCCTGTGGATTACTGCCGAAAAAGTGGATATGTCCGTCAAAAAGAGGTTTTCTCATCAAGAAGTCGGGAAGTCCAGCGAAAAGAGAGGTTTCTACATCTCATTACCGGAAAAAATGTTTACTTTGCATTATGCCATACTTTGTACCACTATGGACCTCTCTGGAGCATCTTTGCATTACACTATATACATATCGTATATATTACAGCACTATTTCCTCGTTGTATTTCATCTGCAACGGTTTTTCCCATTTCTACTATCTTCTCTCCCAGCTTTTTTTGTTTTTCAAGTTCTATTTTCTTCTCTATATCTATATATTGTGGTTTTACATTCTTTTATCACTACGCTGCTTTGGTAGTGCCTTTCTGTACATGGCTGTTTTTTTCTCTTTTCTTTCGCACTTTTGATGTAGAAACCTCTTTTTAGTGCGGATAACACCTTTTTCGCAGCCCTGCTATATATCGGTATATCGCCTATTATTCTATTTAAAAATCTTACGCTGTTTATGTGTAGAAACCTCTTGGTTCGCCACTATTACCTTTCCTGTCTCTGCCTATATAGCCTCTCTTTGTGCAAAAACAAGTATGTTAGTTGATCCGCAACACCAATATATAGTGTTTTTGAAGCAATTTCTAAAAGGAGGTTTCTACACCGGAAAAATTTGAGCACCTCCTACCGCAGAGATCACTCGTAGCAACAAAAGGAGGTTTCTACACTCGCGAAAAAGGAAATTCTTGTTTCACTTCTCCCCTGCTTCTATGCCTACTACCCTAATTCAAGCGCCGTCGTTTTCCAATGCTTGTGCAAAGAGAGGTTTCTACACCGGAAAAACCAGCTATAACACTCTCCACCTATGCTTGCACGGCAATGCTCTCCCTCTATCGCAAAAGCGAGATTTCCACCCTGCACAATTTGTAGCCGCAACAGACAGTATACAGAAAAAACTTTGAAAACAGAGATTCTTCCACGGCAAAAAAGAGGTTTCTACATGCTTATTTTGGCTGATTGGGCTGTAGCAATCTCTTTCTACAGCCTTTTAAACCTCTTGCATCCGGTGTGGAAATCTCTTTCCTCAAGTGTTTTTTCCTCTCCGTTGGCATGTGGAAACCTCTCTTTCTACATATTATAATAAATAAGTAAAAAGTAAGATATAAGATAAATAATTGTAAAGGAGAAAAAAGCAAAATTAAAAAAATAGAAAGGCTCCAAACATTTTTCGTTGACAGTCGGCAAATAGTATAGTAATATTATCCGTATAATGATATTTGTGTACCCATTTGTATTGTAACATCTAACGAAAGGAATATATAGCTGTATATCGTAATTATTTTAAGCCCCTCCTTGTACAGCTATAAGTAATGGATATGAACAAAACGAATTCGTCCATTGATGAAAACGAGGAATCTTTAGTTGGAGAGGTCCTTTCTGATGATGAGGTCCGCGAGAAAAAGCAAGCGATTGCGAAATGGCAGCACTCCCCTGTCGGCTTTGGCTCTTACATTACCAAAAGTAATGACTTGATCCAGCGGACAAAGTACTCTCTGCCCAGAAATGAGCAAAAGGTTCTCTTTATGCTCATGTCTAAAATCGACCAGAAAAATGATAAGGATGCATCCAAATATTATTCGATCACTTTCAACGACTTTGCCAAGTTGACCGGAGTGCGCACGGTGGATACGACTTATGCGCTGAATCTGAAGGAAACTATAGAAAATTTGGAAAATCGTACATTCTGGGTCAAGAAAGAACCCGGCAGTAAGGTGTATCGCTCCATTTCCTGGCTGCAAAAAGGTTCTGAGGTCGATTTCGACAAGAAAGAGATTCGCCTGCGCTTTAACCAGGACATCTGGAAGGATATTGCGCAGCTTACCAGCAACTATACCTCTTACAGCATCGAATATCTGCTGATGATGAAAAGCACCTACTCTATGCGCGTTTATGAAATCATACTCTCCTATGACAATGGAAACAGAGACTATGGCTATACGAACGGCCTTGTATTCCAGCCGGTAAATGATGAGATCCTGAATAAGTTCTCCTCAAAGCGCGACGAGCTGACGGGTTATAAGTATAAAAAATTCAATATTGATGAGTTTAAAGGTCTGCTCTCTGCACCCACAGAGGCAGAGAGAGAGTCCACAAAGAGCAAAAAGAAAAAGGATCCGGCATCTGCCGACAAGAAAAAGTTTGACCGGGAAAAGCCGCTGTCTGAAAAGTACAAGACTTTTACAGAGTTTGAGAAGAATGTTTTAAAGACCGTTAAGAAAGAAATCAATGAGATGACGGATCTTTGGTTTGACTATGCCCCGGCGCGCAAGCGCGGTGTTCGCAAATATGAATACCTGTATATTTTCATCAAATACAAGACCAAAGCGGAAATGAGGGATGTCCGCTCCTATCATGATAGAAATACGCACGATGACGAAATTGTAAGGGATTCCAGAAAGAAGAAAACCCAGAGTGCGGAAAAAGCAGCCCAGCATATTGCAGAGCCATTTAGCACAGATATTTTAAAAATGAAGTATAGAAAAGCAACTACGGAGATCAGAAACAAAGCAGACTATGCTTCGTATGAGGATAAGCTGACGGGCAACGAGAAAAATATCTGCAATGATATTTTCACATACACGGCTAAGATCTTGACAAACACCAACAAGTGTGACCAAGCGGAGGAAACGCTGGATTCTTTAAACCGAATCATTCATGACAATGCCGGGCTGAAAACATGGACCCTGGGACTGTGTGTAAAATTTACGGAGATGTTTGAAAAAGTAACCGAAAGGAAGTCTGCACAGTATTATCGCACGGTTGTTTATAACGATACGATTGAAAACAGTGCTTTGATCATCGCGGCTGGCAAGCAGAAGCTCGCATCGTTGGATCCGGCGGGAGTGTTTAAGTTTGATATGTCTGTCTTTGAGGATGTATAGGTATTATTTGGCAGCAGCCTGCAAGTTGCAGGCTGCTGCTTTTGCTGTAAAGAAAAAAACAAAGATTATAAGTGACAAATAAATGTAAACCGAGAACAGCAACAAGAATTGAAAGATGTGTTGACTCTGTCATACTGTCGAGAAACTCTTGTAGGGGCGAGCATTGCTCGCCCGTGCCCGTTTGCCTTGTAAGCAAACTATCCCAGAAGATGCGTTGCTGCAGTAAGTTTACGGGCGACAAATGGTCGCCCCTACACATGCAATAAGGCAAGAAGGTAATTCTTTTGGCGGTCTGGACTCTGTTTCGTACTGTGAAGCACGGTGTGAGTGTGTAAAGAAACAGCCTATACGAATGCAGATATATTAAAGAACAGCAACAAGAATTGATAGACTTGAAATATTGTTATGGCAGGATGATACCCGGAAAAGAGAATTGACTTTACTTATATCTATGTTATAATTGAAATCACAATAAGCAGCAAAAGATGGCTGCAACTATTTTGTGGTGAGGTATAGGCTTCAACATATTCAGCCACTGAAGTATGATAAAATCGTACAACCGGAAATGGCAAAAAGAAATGGGAAATCGATTACAAGAGAATCACAGAATGATAATTCACAGCAACAAGAATTGACGGACACATCCACAAATAACAGTCTTTACAGAAATGAGGAATTGCTCAATGTCTGCAAAAATTATTACAATTGCCATTGAAAAGGGAGGCACAGGCAAAACCGTAACAGCCTCCAATCTTGCCTACCTGATGGGCGATGAAGGAAAAAAGGTCCTTTGCGTGGATACTGATCCGCAGGGAAATCTCACCAAAGCACTCAGCGGCGGCTTGAGCATCACAAGCGATGAATTCTACGGCAAGGCACTCTATAATCTTTTCGACGGGTTCCTGTATCATAGCAAGACGCGAGACTTTATTGTGGAAACGCAGTATGAAAATGTGGATATGATCCCGTGCGATGCGCAGACGCCGCGAATCAATAAGCGCATTGAACTGCTGATTGGCGATGCAGAGCGCCTGAAGGACGGAGACCCGAGGAAAGTTTCCGGTATGGGGGATTTTCTGTACTATTTCCTCAATCAGGTACGTGATGAGTACGATTACATTCTTATTGACACACAGCCTACGCGGGACAGCTTGTTGCTTTCCAATGCAATCTATGCAGCGGATTATATCCTGATTCCAGCCGGCTGTGAGGATAACTCCGAAGAATCGGCATTTCGCCTTTATTATGAATGCAATAAGATGAAGCAAAGCTCCACTTCTCACCTGATGGGTGCCGGTGTGTTGTTGGTGAATGTAGACAAAAGCGCAGCAACAGACAAGAAGATTCAGGAGCATTTTAAGGAAGAACTCGGCACATCGCTGTTCAGCGTTGCAATTCCCACAAGCAAGACGGTGAAAACATCCATTTCCCGCTTTTTGCCTGTGTGCTATATGGCAAAAACGCAGCCTGTGGCAAAAGCCTATGTGAAAGCCTACGAAGAGTTGAAAAAGCGTCTGGAGGTGAAATGATATGGGAATGAAAAGCCCCGCCAAAAAGAAGGAAATCGTAAAACGTTCCCGCCCGACGGATGCAGAGCTTGGCAAAATTGATTCCAATAATGGCGATGCAGGAAAAATTATCAGTGATCTGACCGCAGGGCATAAAAGCATTGAATACGAAGCACGGGATATTGCACTGTACGATATTCGCGTAAATGCGGACAACGAAATCTTCCGGCAGGCAGATACCCAAGAGGATATTGTGCAGCTGGCGGAGGATATTCAGCGCAACGGCCTGATGCATAATTTGGTGGTGTTTCCGCAGGAAGAAAATGGGAAAACAGTGTATGTCCTTCTCTCCGGTGAGCGCCGCTACCGCGCGATGGAGTACCTCGAAAAGAGAGGAGACGCCACCTGGAACACCATCAAAAACTGCAATGTGATCACAACCAGTCTTTCGGAAAATGAAAAAAAGGTGCTTTTATACAGTGCGAACCTGCAGGTTCGCGGCGGCTTTGCGGATGAACAGATCCGCCGCAAGGCCGTTGCAGAATTTGTGGTCTGCCTTCAGAACGAGCCGTTCAATATGACGGAAAAGGATGCTAAACAGGCAATTAAGGAAGTGAGTGCAACCACAGCCAAGCAGATCGACCGTGATTTCCGCATTGAGGAAAAGCTGGACAAAGAGCTGCTTCGCCTTTTGGATAACAAGTTCCTGACCCGCATGGAGTGTGAAGGCTATATCACGCTGGAGCCGGAGGTGCAGCATAAAATTGCGCAGTGCTATCTGTTGCTGAGCGCGGTTGATGTGAGCAACTGTGACACCGATGCCCGGGAGCGTCTGCTGCAGGAATGCAACAGCGTACATTATGACTTTATACGGGCTATTGACAGAGCCAGAAAAACCAACGAGCCGGATGAGCGGGACGAGCGCCTGGAGACCGCGTTTGCGGAGTGTGAAAACGCAATCCGCCTGCTGCAGAACAGGGTAGGGGAGTACCGTACCGCCGTCAGTCGGCATGATACGGAGAAGGCTGAAGAAATCGCAAAGGATGTGGCCAGAGATCAGGAGGCAAAGCGCGTCGAGAAAAAGGAGCAAAAGAGCGAGTCTGAAAGCGCGACCTTTGTGGAAAAGACGATCCAGCCTGTTGCCAATAAGATTTTTAAGAAAATGAGTTCAACCAGCTATAAGCGCGGCGTCAGAAAGATGTCTCAGGAGCGCCGTGATAATGATGTTGCGATCCTGAATGAACTGATCGAGCAGGCGCAAAGCCTCCGGGATTTGATTGAAGCCTCAAAGTAAGTCAGGGTAGGGAGGAGACACTGTCCCGGTAACAAAGGCAACACCGCACAATTCCCGCCTTACGGCTTAAGCACCGCTCCGGCGGCTGCGGCACGGCATCTGCGTTGCCAAAATGCTCGATAATACACAAAGTATTATCTGCGCTTTTGGCTTAGCAGCTGCCGCACCTCGCTCGCCGTATCGGCACTTAGAATTATGCGGTATTGCCCAAAGGGTGATGCGAATGAAAGAAGAAAAAGTTAAGGTCAACCTTCGGGTAGGGCTCCTGATTCGGGAGACGCTTGTGGATGAGGCTGCTGTGGAGGATATCCGCGTAGGCACCCTGGCCAATCGGCTGCTCCAGTCCGAGATGGATAAGGTCATGAAGGTCGGTGCTGACAACTGCCTGATCATGAACAGCAGGGAATATCTGGCCAGCGAAGCAGAAATCGAGCAGAACAGGGCGGCCTACTATCTGTTTCCAGAAACAAAGGTTGTCAGCCGGTTTATTGCTACGCAGTTGGATGACAAGATCTATCCACAAATATCTTTTTACTTTTTGAAAGAGCAGATGGATGCGCTGGAAAAGCTGGTACGAAAGCAGCGGATACCGCAAACGATCCGAAACGGTGCGGTGCACTCCTATCGGTATGTTATCGCCGGTATGTTGCTGAATCATCCGCTTTGCCGTGCGCTGGGAGCATCCGCAAATAATGATTGAACCCAAAGCCCACAGCCGCCGCTGTGGGTGTTTTTTTGTCTGCCGCTGCCTGCAGCAAAACGCGCTGCAGAGGCGTCCACTCACGCGCTCTGAGAGAGGGACGCGCTGAAGACGGTAAACAAAAAGCCCCACCCGCAAATGCGGGCAGGGGAGAAGGGAGACGCAGCCTTGAAAAAATATAGGGGCGGCACACAGAATTATGCGGTGTTGCCTTAGAGCCAGGTACCCTTCCGCAGGTACTGCGGTCAGCATTTTGGTTTCGCCTTCCTTACAATTTGTTTCTATAGAGGGAAAATTTTGCTTGCTTTTGGGTTGCGGTGCTATTATACTTTGTGACATAGAATGTGTAAAAAGTATTTACCGCATTATGACTATGTAATTTTGGTATGAATGAGGCTGTGCCTATGTATGTCGATTGGGAATACTACAAAATTTTTTACTTTGTCGCAAAATACCGCAATTTTACCAAGGCGGCCCGCGTGCTGGGCAGCAACCAGCCCAACATCACGCATACGATGAACAAGCTGGAGGATCAGCTGAACTGTGTGCTGTTTATCCGCTCCAACCGGGGTGTGACGCTGACGCCGGAGGGGGAGATGCTCTATACCCGCATTTCCTCGGCTGCTGTGCAGATACAAGATGCCGAGGAGGAGCTGAGCGCCAGCGCGACCTTTGAGCATGGTGCAATCAGTATCAGCGCAACCGAGACGGCGCTGAACATCTACCTGTCGGAACGGCTGCGGGACTTCCATGCGCAGTACCCAGGTATCCGGCTGCGAATCTCCAACCATTCAACGCCGCAGGCGATTCAGGCTGTGAAAAACGGCGAGGTCGATTTCGCTGTTGTAACGACCCCCACCGGCGCAGAGGGAGAGTTGAAAAAAGTTGATTTGATGCCGTTCAACGAAATCCTGGTCGGCGGGAAAACCTTCACGGCGCTGGCAAGTCGGACGCTCTCGCTGCAGGAGCTTGACGCCTATCCGCTGATCATGCTGGGGAACGAGAGCATGAGCCGCCTGTTTTACCGGCAGTTTTTCCTTGAGCACAGCGCAGATCTGAAGCCGGATATTGAGGCGGCCACCACAGACCAGATGATGACGCTGGTAAAGAGTGAGCTTGGCCTTGCCTTTGTGCCGGAGCCGATGGCCCGCAGCAGCCTGCAGCGCCGCAGTATTGTGCAGCTGACCCTGCGGGAGGCGATTCCGCAGCGTTCAGTAAGTCTGATTTATGACCGGCACCGTCCGCTGAATACGGCGGCCCGGGAATTTCAAAAGCAGCTGCTGAATGTGGCCAGATAGGAAAAAGCAGAATAACGCAAAATGTGCCCGCGCAAGCAGGCACATTTTGCGTTATGGGATGTAGACAGCGGCAGTGTTTATGTCCAACCAGTGCATAAAGTGCTCCGGATCGGAACACCGCCAAAATGCTGTTGCAAAAGGCGTGGAAAATGTCTATACTTGTACTATACAAACCAGCAGACGCGGTATAATACCCCGCTGCGGACACTTTGCAGAGCAACCAAAGGAGTCACTTGTATGGATAAGCAGAGCAGGACCTATCAAGCGTATGTGCAGATCCTGAAAGAGGAGTTGATCCCAGCCATGGGCTGCACCGAACCGATTGCCATCGCCTACGCCGCCGCCAAGGCGCGGGATGTGCTTGGCGGTATGCCGGACAAAGTCGAAATCGGCGTGAGCAGCAACATCATCAAGAATGTCAAGAGCGTCATCGTGCCTAACACCGATGGCATGAAGGGCATTGAAGCCGCCGCATCGGCAGGCATCGTCGGCGGGCAGGCGGACAAGGCACTGGAGGTCATCGCAGCTGTAACAACGGACCAGAAGGCTGCGATGCGCGCCTTCCTGAAGCAGGTGCCGGTCACAGTGAAGGCAATCGACAACGGCTTTATCTTCGACATTATTGTGACGCTGCAGCAGGGGAGCGATTCTGCCGTGGTGCGCATCTGCCAGTACCACACGAATATTGTCCTGATCCAAAGAAACAGCGAAGTGCTGCTGGATCATACCGCGCAGGAGACAAAGCAGCTCTGCGGTGACGCCGCCCCTGCCGAGAGCGGTCTGACAGACCGGGCGCTGCTGAACATTGCGGATATCTTTGCATTTGCCGATACCTGCGAGATCAACGACATCCGACCTTTGCTGGAAACCCAGATCCGGTACAACACCCGCATCTCGGAGGAGGGACTGCGAGGGGATTACGGGGCGAACATCGGCTCTACAATGCTGAAATTTTACGGCGAGGATGTGCGCAACCGCGCTATTGCCAAGGCAGCAGCAGGCTCTGATGCCCGTATGAGCGGCTGTGAGCTGCCAGTTGTCATCAACTCGGGCAGCGGCAATCAGGGCATCACGGTCTCGGTGCCGGTCATCGAGTATGCCAGAGAGCTGGGGGCATCCGATGAGACTCTCTGCCGCGCACTGGCCCTCTCCAACCTGATTGCGATCCACGAAAAGGCCGGTATAGGGCGGCTGTCCGCCTACTGCGGGGCCGTCAGCGCGGGCTGTGCTGCGGGCTGCGGCATTGCCTATCTGCAGGGCGCAGACCTGAAAGCGGTCTCCCACACCCTTGTCAATGCACTGGCCATCGTTTCGGGTATTATCTGCGATGGTGCCAAGGCCAGCTGTGCGGCGAAGATCGCCTCCAGCGTGGAGGCGGGCATCCTAGGGTATCATATGTACAAAAACGGCCAGCAGTTCCGCAGCGGGGACGGCATCGTCACAAAGGGCGTTGAAAATACCATCCGTAATGTGGGACTGCTGGGCCGTGAGGGTATGCGCGAAACCGATAAAGAGATCGTGCGGATCATGCTGCAGGAGCCGTAAGGCCGCCGCAGTGGAAGACAGGGACTACTTATAGGAAGTGACCTTTATCCCGTATTCTTGCGCGGCCAGCTGCTCCCACCCGGAAAGCTGTGCCGGTGCTGACAAGATGCGTGACCGCATCCATAAATTCCCGCGGGCAGTCGGCCTGCAAACGAACAGAAAGTCCCGGCTGGTAGGTCTTGCATTCCTCGGTGGCTTTCATGGCCATAAAGGTCACGGTGTTGGTGCCGTCCTGCCCGCTGCGGGTCTTGCCGCCCACGGTCAGGTTCTGGAACTGGTTGTACCCAGCAAAATAGTCTGCCGTGTTGGCAGAGATAGTCCACACCCACTCGGAATATTTGAGCCAGAGCGCATCGACAAGCTCCTGCGCGAAGTCCGGCTGCAGGGTGCCGTTCTGCACATCCTTCAGGTGACCCAACTATTAACTTAAAGCAAAAGACCGAAGTTGTAAAGCCCTTTTTGGCTTTTACTTCGGTCTTTCTTTTTGGGGGCTGTGCAACAGCCCCGCGTGCACCCGTGCGCAATTGATAAGCAAATAAAGGGTCTCGCTATGACTGCGGTAAAAGCGGTCATGGCGGCTCAGCAGGGTTGGGTCTGCCGCTGTTTTAAAAAGTGGATCGTCATAACGGTGCAGTAGGCCAGCGCCGGTGCGCAGACAGCCAGACGGAAGCGTGTTTTTAGGACCTACTTTGTATCAGCGCTTTATGCATTGCGCCACGGCATATTTCAATTTCTGCAAATCCGTTTCGTCGGGGTGGGAAACAGCAGTATCAAAGTTTTCAATCATTTTGTCAACGTTTGGAATCGGCAGAGGGCTGTTTTTCATCTTTACATAGCGCTTCCGCACCGATTGCGGCATTTTCCCCTGGCACATGTAGGTGCCGATGACAGTATTGGAAGCAGCGAGGCATTTTTGAACGGAAGAAAGAATTTTGTCAAAATATTCCTGACTGCCGCCGAACCCGGCTGTGCCAAACAGGAACACCTCTTTTCCCTTGAGCGTTTTCAGGAAATCGATGATTTCCTGATTGCAGCGCCCCTTGTCCGTCCAAAAGCCGATGAAAAGACGCTCTGCCTGCAGGGCCTCCTGTGACGGGGAACCGAAGAAACACAAATCTGCCTGAGGGAGAACAGAGGAAACAACCTCGGCAAGCTGTTTAGTATTGCCGGTCTGGCTGCTGAATACAATAGCGTATTTCACAGGTCATACCTTTTCATAAATGCAATGGGTGCCCTGATGCTGCTGCAAGCCGCCAAGGCATTTTTTGTTGCAGCGAACAC
>UMGF01035480.1_pt1 | contig 12169 bp, 7 predicted proteins | sample 1965181 | NCBI WGS metagenome assembly UMGF01 (sample SAMEA4836063, study PRJEB28245) | human gut metagenome | biome: gut microbiome; material: fecal sample | place: Denmark | collected 2008 | reverse complement strand
AGAAAACAAGCCGGAAAAATCTGATATTATTTTTGTCCCTGGAAATGGTTATCCGCAGATGGCGGAAAAAGCAGCAGAATTGTTTAAGAAAGGGATGGCGGACTGGATTCTGCCCAGTGGAAAATACAGCGTAGTAAATGGAAAGTTTTCAGGCGTTCTTGAAAAAAGCAATGTATATAATAAGGAATATGGAACAGAATGGGAATTTCTCAGGGATGTTCTTATAAAAAACGGAGTTCCGGATCAGAAAATCCTGAAAGAAGACCAGGCAACCTTTACTTATGAGAACGCAATTTATTCCAGACAGGTGACAGATCATGCAGAACTGGAAATAGAAAGAGCGATTTTGTGCTGCAAATCTTACCATGCAAGAAGATGTCTGATGTATTATCAGCTCTTGTATCCGGAAACAGAATTTTATGTGGTGCCTGTGAATGCAGATGGAATTACCAGAGAAAACTGGAAAAAGAACGAAGAAGGAATTGATGCGGTTACAGGAGAACTCTCCAGAATCGTGAAACAATTTTCACTGATGCTGGAGAGATGACAGTTACGGCTGTTCTTCTGTTTCAGTTTTCTTCTCGGGAAGCCAGATGTGGACAAGTTCGATTCTGTTTTTGTCCAGACGGTCAACAACCAGGCGGATGCCACTTTCAAGTGTGACAGACTGACCCTCTTTGGGAAGGCAGTCAAGCTGTTCAATAATATATCCGCCAATAGAATCATAATCTTCAGATTCCAGATTAATATGGAGGGCTTCGTTGATATCATCCAGCTTGGCAGAACCCTGAACAACATATTCTCTTTCAGGCTGGATTTCTTTAATATCTTCGACTTCATCCTCATCGTATTCGTCGCGAATCTCACCTACGATCTCTTCCAACAGGTCTTCCAATGTGACCAGACCGGCTGTGGCACCGTATTCGTCCAGAACGATTGCCAGATTGACGGATGCTTTACGCATTTCGATCATCAGGTCTGCTGTAGCTTTGTATTCATAGGTAAAATAAGGCTCACGCAGGATGTTGCGGATTGAAAAAGGTTTGTCCTTTGGATAAACAAGAAGATCTTTCATATTGATAATACCGATTACGTTATCAGTGTTGTCCTCATAAACCGGAAAACGGGTATGCATATCTTCACTGAAGACCGCCATAAGTTCATCATAGGAAAAATTGATATCTATAAAGGTCATGTCGATTCTGGGAATCATGACATCTTTTGCAGTTGAATCGCCAAAATCAAACACATTGTAGATCATCTGTTTTTCTTCGTTTTCAATGACGCCGTCTTTTTCACCTACATTGACGAGAGTACGCAGTTCATGTTCAGTCATGGCATTTGCCTTTTCGTCCGGGTTAACATGCAGAATGACCAGTACACCTTCTGTTATTTTATTTACAATGAAAACAACGGGAGTAAGGAGAATCATAAGCCCGTATATTATTCTTGAATAGGCCAGGGACAATTTTTCAGCATGGATTGTTGCCAGGTTTTTGGGGGTTATCTCACCGAAAATGAGAATCAGCAGAGTCAGGATGCCGGTTGTGATTCCTACATATGCGTTTCCCAGAATCTTTATGGTGAGTGTAGTCATGAGAGAAGAAACAGACATATTTACAATGTTGTTTCCGATTAATACGGTACTGAGCATCTTTGGGGAATCGGAAATTATTTTTTCCAGAATAACAGCACGTTTGTTGCCCTGCTCGGCAAGAGACTGTATCCGAATCTTATTTACGGTTGTCATAGCGGTTTCCGCAGAAGAAAAAAATGAAGAAAGTGCGATCAGTATCAGAATCGCCACCGCCTGAAAGGCAATACTTGAATCCAAGATTTATTCACTCCTTTTGATTATCTTTATTGATTGAATCATATCATAAAACATTTAAGCAAAATATACATGATTTCATATAAAAAATCAAGAAAAAGCTTTTGGTTCAAAGATAGTATAAAAAAATTTAAAAGAGGACTGTCGAAAAAGTAAGATTTGTGTTATAATTCACTCGATTAAAATGAAAAAAAACATTACAGAATATTTACAAAATGATAAAAGTTTGATAATATACAGATATGTAATATTATTGTATTACGTAAAAAGAGAACTGATATTTGGCTGAAAGTAAAAAAATGATTATCAGGAAACATAAGAATCGAATATAAATATAGAGGTGCGATATGTCCAATAATATAAATAGAATAAGAAAAAATAAATTAAAAGGAACGGGTATTTTTGCGGCAGCGGCTTTAACAGCGGCTTTGATTGCAGGAAATAATATACCGGGTGTAACAAGACAGGTCAGTGCGGCTGAGTCACAGGAGAATACTGTGTCTTCTCTGATCCCGGACAACATTACGCTTGATAAGCCTGTAGAACTTGCGGATGTAGAACTTCCGGCAACGGAATATGGAACTTTTGAATGGGCAGATGGAAGTTTCGTTCCTGCACAGCGTGTACAGAGCTGTGAGGTACTTCTTATACCGGCAGAAGGGCAGGATTTAAGCCATGTGGATGGATGGGATCCGGAGAGCGGCGCGGTTGTCGGTTACATCAATGTAATAGTGAACAGTATTACGGATGGTGATAATGTTGATAAGACAGAAGGCTCAGGTAAAACAGATCCAACAGAAAATGCAGATCCAACAGAAACGCCTGAAACTTCGTCAGAAAAACCTGCCGCAGATGAAAACGCTGATACAGACAATAAAGAAGATAAGGAAAGTAAATCAGATCAGGATAATAAAACTGATACAGACAATGAAGAGAATAAGATTGAAGAAGATAAAACAGATAATAAAAACAACAAAGATAATAACAGCAATGCAGATAAGACGGATAAAGATACAGAAACTACCGGTAAGCTGGAACCTGCAGATGATATGACACAGGATAAAGAAGATACGAAGAAAGATGATGAAGATGGCGCAGGTGATAATATCTTTGATAATCCTGTTCTGCCGGACGATAAGGATGACCGTCCTACAGATGCAGAGGATTCTCTTTCTGATGAAGAAAAAGAAGAGAGGGCCGCACTTAATCATACCTGCGACGGTATTACAGTAAGCGGAGTTAATCTTCCATGGTATGTACAGTTCAGAGTTTCAAGCGGTGACAGCTATCAGTTTACCAATGAATCAGATGCAATGATTTTCCAGTCTTATGAATTTGAACTCTGGGATCTTAAGAATAATATAGAATATGAGATCCCTAATGGAGATTATATCAGTGTCACTGTGCCGGTAAAATCCGGATATCAGTATACTATCGAACATCTCCTGGATAACGGGGCAACTGAGACGATTATTCCGAGTGTAGAGAATGGTATTATGGTATTCAGCACACATTCTTTCAGTCCATTTGGAATTGCAGGAAGCAGACAATTAGTAGGACCTGATGCAGGGAATGATACGGACGACACAGATGCGGTAACTCCTGCACCGGCTTCCTCCGACAGTCAGAGCTCTGATTCCGGAAAGAACAATACAGTATCTGTGAATGACAGTTCTGACAGCAATAATGGTTCTTCTTCTGATCAGAATGATAATTCAACGGAAAATAAAGCTGTGAAAAATAACAATACAGTAAATACCGGAGATACAACATCAATTATGCCGTTTGTGATACTGTTTGTGGCAGCTGCAGTGATCGCCGGTGTGGCTGTATTTATAAAAAAGAGAAAGAAATAAAAGAATAACACTGATTCCTCCCCCATATAGTTTAACAGGAGGGGAAGCAATGAAAGTCAGAGCAATTTTGAAATCACTATTATTTGCATATGCATTAACAGGAGTGGCATTACTGCTTTTGGCCCTGGTACTGTTTGCTTTTGATCTGGGAGAAACAGCTGTAGATGCGGGTATTATTATAATTTATGTACTTGCATGTTTCATGGGAGGCTTTATGGCCGGCAAAATTGTGCGTAAAGACAAATATCTGTGGGGTGTTATCACAGGTCTGGCTTACTATGTATTACTGTTGACTGTCTCTGTTATGGCAAAAGGCGGCTGGGATATGAGTGCAGCTCATGCAGTTACAACATTTTTTATGTGCACAGGCGGTGGAACACTGGGTGGAATGCTGTCGTAAAAAAAAGCTTTTAAAATGAAAAGATATATGATATACTATGCCAAGAATATAATTACATAAGGAGGATAGAGTTATGGAACATATCAAAACCCTGAATACAAAGAATTTACAGAATACTGTAAAAAAAGGTGGATGTGGCGAGTGCCAGACTTCCTGCCAGTCCGCATGTAAAACTTCCTGTACAGTAGGAAACCAGAGCTGCGAGCAGAAATAAGATCAGCTATGGAGAAATGAGATAAGCAGCGGAACTTTTATTCCGCTGCTTATCTTACGCTTAGAAAGGATTTTAGTAAAATGAGTCTGATTCACCGTTATAAAAGCAATGGCTTTAATATTGTACTGGATATCAACAGTGGATGCATCCATCTGGTAGATGAGGTTACATATGAGGTTCTTCCATATCTGGAAGAGGGCCTTGGCACAGAAGCTATTGCAGAGAAACTGGAAAACAAATATAACAGAGAAGATATTGAGACATCTGTAAGAGAATGTAATAAGCTGAAAGAAGATGGAATGCTTTTTACAAAAGATGTTTATGAGAATGTAATTGAAGAATTTTCAAATAACCGGCAGACCGTTGTAAAAGCATTGTGCCTGCACATTGCTCATGACTGCAATCTGGCCTGCCGTTATTGTTTTGCCGAAGAAGGCGAATATCATGGCAGAAGAGCTCTTATGTCCTATGAAGTCGGCAAAAAAGCTCTTGATTTCCTGATCGCGAACTCCGGTTCCAGAAAAAACCTGGAAGTAGATTTCTTTGGCGGCGAGCCGCTGATGAACTGGCAGGTTGTAAAAGATCTGGTAAAATATGGCAGAGAGCAGGAAAAGCTTCACAATAAGAAATTCCGTTTCACTTTAACAACAAACGGAGTTCTTCTGAATGATGAAGTAATGGAATTCTGCAATAAAGAGATGGGCAACGTTGTACTGAGTGTGGACGGACGTAAGGAAGTACATGATTACATGCGTCCATTCAGAAAAGGTGCAGGAAGCTATGACCTGATCATGCCGAAGTTCCAGAAGTTTGCAGAATCCAGAAATCAGGACAAGTATTATGTAAGAGGTACTTTTACTCACCATAATCTTGATTTCTCCAAGGATGTGCTTCATCTGGCAGATCTTGGATTCAAACAGATTTCTGTAGAGCCTGTAGTTGCGGCTGATACGGAGGAATATGCGATCCGCGAGGAGGATATCCCCCAGATCATGGAAGAGTATGATACTCTTGCAAAAGAAATGATTAAAAGAGAGAAAGAGGGAAAAGGATTTAACTTCTTCCATTTTATGATCGACCTTACAGGTGGCCCTTGTGTATACAAGAGACTGTCAGGCTGCGGTTCAGGAACAGAGTACCTGGCTGTAACACCCTGGGGTGATTTTTACCCATGTCACCAGTTTGTTGGTGAAGAACAGTATCTCATGGGAAATGTAGACGAAGGCATCACAAAGCCGGAAATCCAGAAGGAATTCGGCGGATGCAACGTTTACACAAAGAAAGACTGCAAAGACTGCTTCGCACGTTTCTACTGTAGTGGCGGATGTGCGGCAAATGCATTCCATTTCCAGGGAGATATCAAAGGCAATTATGAAATCGGATGCGAACTCCAGAGAAAACGTGTGGAGTGCGCCATCATGATAAAAGCCGCACTGGCATGTGATTAGTGGGCAGTAATCTGTCTGACTGATACCGCCGTCGGCTGTTATCATAACAGAAAATGGCTGGCAGGCGGATGAACATGACCGCGGACAAAAAATCAAGAAGGGAAAAGAACTATGAAGAAAAGTAAAGGAATCGTAGTGCTGCTTCTGACACTGATCCTGACTGTGTTCTTTTGCTTTACTGCAGCCGTAGGTATCGGTCCTACCGGAACCGGTGCAGCAAAACATATCAACACGGGTCTTGATCTTGCCGGTGGTGTCAGCATTACCTACCAGGCTAAGGAGAGCAATCCGACAAGCGAAGAGATGTCAGATACGATCTACAAGCTTCAGAAGCGTGTAGAGCAGTACAGTACTGAGGCTCAGGTATACCAGGAAGGATCAGACCGTATTACAGTTGAAATTCCTGGTGTTACAGATGCAGATACTATTCTGAATGATCTGGGTAAACCAGGTTCCCTGTATTTCATCACAAAAGAAGATGCTGACGGAAACCAGAACTTTACTACAGGACAGGATGGATATGTTCTCTCCAGAACTATGGATGAGATCAAGGAATCCGGAAGTGTTGTTCTGGAAGGTTCTGATGTAGCAGATGCCCAGGGTGGTGCGATCCAGAATCAGAACACAAGTGCAAAGGAATATGTGGTAAGTCTTACTCTTACTTCTGATGGAGAAAACAGTGGTAAAACAAAATTTGCAGAAGCTACAAAGAATAATGTAGGCAAGCAGATCGCTATCGTCTATGACAATGACATTATCAGTGCTCCGAATGTAAATGAAGAGATTTCCGGCGGAAAAGCACAGATTAGCGGAATGTCTGACCTGGAAGAAGCACAGAACCTTGCTTCTTATATCCGTATCGGTTCTCTGGGACTGGAACTGGAAGAACTTCGTTCCAGTGTTGTAGCTGCACAGCTTGGTGAAGAAGCAATCTCTACAAGTGTTCTTGCAGGTGCGATCGGTCTGATCATCGTTATTATCTTTATGATCATTGCATACCGCGTACCTGGTGTAGTTGCAGGTATCGCACTGATTCTTTATACATCATTAATGCTGATCACGTTGAATGCCTTTGATATTACTCTTACTCTTCCGGGTATTGCGGGTATTATCCTTGGTATCGGTATGGCGGTGGATGCCAATGTTATTATTTATGCCCGAATCAGAGAGGAAATTGGTGCAGGAGTTTCAGTAAGGAATTCTATTAAGTCCGGTTTCAGCAAAGCTTTCTCTGCAATCTTTGATGGAAATATTACAACACTGATCGCAGCCTTTGTGCTGATGTGGCTTGGTTCAGGTACTGTTAAGGGATTTGCTTATACACTTGCCCTTGGTATCGTGATCTCCATGTTTACAGCACTGGTTGTATCCAGACTGATTGTAAATGCACTTTATGCAGTTGGTGTACGTGATCCGAAATTCTACGGATCTGCAAAAGAACGTAAGGCAGTTGATTTCCTTGGAAAGAAGAAAGTATTTTTTGCTATTTCCATTATCCTGATCCTCTGCGGTCCGGCAGCGATGTTTGCTAATTCGCATGCAGGAAACAAAGCGTTAAATTACAGCCTTGAGTTCTCAGGCGGTACTTCTACAACTGTTACATTTAATGAAGATATGGATATTAAGACCATTGATTCTGAAGTAACTCCTGTTGTAGAAGAGGTGACAGGAGATAAAAATGTTCAGCCTACAAAGGTAGTCGGAACAAATCAGGTTGTGATCAAGACACGTTCTCTGAATCAGAGCGAACGTGAAGCTCTGCAGAGTGCACTGGTTGAGAAATTTGGTGTAGATGACAGCACGATTTCCACAGAAAGTATTTCTTCTACAGTAAGTAGTGAAATGCGTCGTGATGCGATCGTAGCCGTTATAGTAGCTACAATCTGTATGCTTCTTTATATCTGGTTCAGATTTAAAGACATCCGTTTTGCAAGCAGTGCGGTATTGGCGCTTCTGCATGATGTTCTGGTTGTACTTGCATTCTATGCTATTGCCAGAGTATCTGTCGGTAATACATTTATTGCCTGCATGCTTACGATCGTAGGTTATTCTATCAATGCTACAATCGTTATTTTTGACCGTATACGTGAGAACCTTCACAGTGGTTCCAGAGAAAAACTGGCAGAAATTGTAAACACAAGTATCACTCAGACTCTTACAAGAAGTATTTATACCTCTTTTACAACTTTTGTTATGGTAGCTGTTCTTTATATCATGGGTGTTTCTTCTATCCGTGAATTTGCAGCACCTCTGATGGTTGGTGTTCTTGTCGGTGCATATTCTTCTGTATGTATTACAGGTGCGTTGTGGTATGTGATGAAAAAGAAATTTGCAGGAAAAGGACAGCCGGCAATTGCTGCAGCTTCCGCATCTGTAAAGTCCTCTTCAAGGCCGAAGAAAGCACGTGATGTATCACAGAAAGATCCGACTCAGCCAAAGAAGAAAAACAGAAAAAGAGTAGCTGAACGTCTGGCTGCCGAAGAAGCAGCTAAAAAACAGCAGAATGATGATGCTGAATAAAACAATAATTGTCTGAAAAACAGGCAGACAGAAATATCCCGGGGTAAAACTCCGGGATATTTTTATGAGGAGAGAAAATATATGGAGAAATGGGTAATAGCAGCAAAAAGAGCAGATTTTAACCAGATCGGTCAACAGTTTCATATTGATCCGGTGATTGCGAGACTGATCAGGAACAGAGATGTGATCGGAGAAGATAAGATAAGAGAGTATCTGTCAGGAACAGTACAAGAGCTTCCTTCTCCCTGGCTGATGAAGGATATGGAAAAAGCTGTAGATATCCTGGAGAAAAAAATATCGCAGAAAGCAAAAGTCCGTATTATTGGTGATTATGATATTGATGGTGTGACCTCTACATACATTTTAATGAAAGGCCTTGCGAGGATCGGAGCAGATGTGGATACTTATATTCCGGACAGAGTTGCAGACGGATATGGGATTCATGCACATCTTATAGAAAGAGCGGAAACGGACCGGATCGATACGATCGTGACCTGTGATAATGGAATTGCTGCGGCTGCTGAAATCCAGATGGCAAAGGATAAGGGAATGACAGTGATTATTACAGATCATCATGAGGTTCCTTACAGGGAGGAAAAGGGAGAACGCCAGATGGTGCTTCCGCCGGCAGATGCGATTTTGAATCCGAAACAATATGATTGTCCATACCCGAATAAAAACCTGTGTGGGGCAGTGGTGGCCTTTAAATATATTGCAGCACTTTACGAGAGATTTGGTGTTCCAGAAGAGGATCTGGAAGATTATTATGAACTGGCGGCTATTGCAACAGTAGGAGATGTTATGGATCTTCAGGGAGAGAACAGGATTCTGGTAAAAGAAGGGCTGTGCCGTCTGAAAAATACCAAAAATCAAGGATTGCAGGAACTGATCCGAGCAAATTCTCTGGAAGATGCTAAAATCACAGCTTATCATATCGGATTTGTGCTGGGACCATGTATCAATGCCAGTGGCAGACTGGATACAGCTGCCCGTTCTCTTGCACTTCTCAATGCAAAAACAAAGGAAGAAGCAGCAAGGCTTGCCGGAGATCTTACAGCTCTTAATCAGAGCCGAAAAGCTCTCACTGAGAAAGGAAAAGAAGAGGCAATCCGGATCATAGAGACTACAGAGCTGAAAAATGACAGAGTACTGGTAGTTTATCTTCCGGATTGTCATGAAAGTCTTGCCGGTATTATAGCAGGCAGGATCAGGGAAAAATATCACAGGCCTGCCTTTGTATTGACGGGCGGTGAGACAAGTGCAAAAGGAAGCGGAAGATCAATAGAAAGTTACTCTATGTATGAAGAACTGGTAAAATGTGCAGACCTGATGATACAGTTTGGAGGTCATCCGATGGCAGCAGGTCTTTCTATAGAAGAAAAAAATATAGAAGAATTCCGGAGACGTCTCAATGTAAACTGTACGTTGACGGACGAAGAATTGCGTCCTAAGATCGTGATTGATGTGCCGATGCCTGTGTCTTATATTACAAAAGAACTGGTAGAACAGATTTTGCTTCTGGAACCCTTTGGAAAAGGGAATACAAAACCGGTCTTTGCGCAGAAAAATCTCAGAGTGCTTGATTACAGTATTATTGGGAAAAATAAAAATGTAGTAAAATTAAAACTTCTTGATCCGCAGGGGATTTCAGTGGAAGGCATTTATTTCGGAGAAGCAGAGGATTTTGTGAACTTTATCAGGGAAAAAGACAGTATTTCTGTTACTTATTATCCGGAGATCAACAGATTCAGGGGACGAGAGAGTCTTCAGATTATTATTCAGAATTACTGTTAATATTACCGCCTGTTTTGTAACCGCCGGTAAGCCTGGAAATACAAATGTCAGGGCTTAACAGTAACTTGATTCTGAAATAAAAAGGTGATATACTATAAAATATTTATGAGCGAACAGCAATATAACACACACTGGAGGAGAAATAAAATGAAGAAAATTGAAGATTATGTATTAAGTATACCGGATTTTCCTGAACCGGGGATTATTTTCAGAGATATTACAAGTGTTCTGCAGGATGCGGATGGCCTGCAGTTGGCCATCGACTCCATGCAGGACTGCCTTAAGGATATAGATGTGGACGTGATTGCAGGAACAGAGTCCAGAGGCTTTATCTTTGGTGTACCGATCGCATATAATCTTCATAAACCATTTGTACCGATTCGTAAAAAAGGCAAACTTCCCCGCGAAACAGTATCTGTAAGCTATGATCTGGAATATGGCAGTGCAGAGATTGAAATGCATAAAGATTCCATAAAACCAGGTCAGAAAGTGGTTATCGTTGATGATCTGATCGCAACAGGCGGTACGATCGAAGCAGCGATCAAGCTGGTGGAACAGCTTGGCGGTGAGGTTGTCAAGGTTGTATTTCTCATGGAACTTGCAGGTTTAAAGGGACGCGAAAGACTGAATGGGTATGATGTAGCGTCCGTAATTTGTTATGATGGTAAATAGGCACAGCTGATTGTGCAGGACAGGCAGGTGGGAGCATATGACAGAGATAACAAAAAGTACAGAAGCAAAAAAAGATGAAATGCAGGTTGAAAAAGAGAAGCTGGAATCTGTAAAGAGAGCAGATGCGGCAGTAAAGACCATGCATGATTTTACAAGTCCGGAGGTGCTTTATAAAGAACTGATAAACAGTGTTCTGAAGTATCATCCATCAACAGATATTTCCATGATAGAGAAGGCATATAAGGTTGCAAGTGAAGCTCATGAAGGACAGAAGAGAAAGTCCGGAGAGCCATATATCATTCATCCTTTGTGTGTTGCCATCATTCTGGCAGATCTGGAACTTGACAAAGAAACGATAGTTGCAGGTCTTCTTCATGATGCAGTTGAAGATACCTGGATGACCTATGAGGAAGTGGAGAAGGAATTTGGTTCAGAGGTTGCACTTCTTGTGGATGGTGTTACCAAGCTGGGACAGTTATCTTATTCTGCGGATAAAGTAGAAGTTCAGGCAGAGAACCTCAGAAAGATGTTTCTTGCCATGGCTAAGGATATCAGAGTTATTCTGATCAAGCTTGCAGACCGTCTTCATAATATGCGTACCTTACAGTATATGCGTCCTGAAAAGCAGCAGGAAAAGGCCAGAGAGACCATGGATATTTATGCTCCTATTGCCATGCGTCTGGGTATTTCCAAGATAAAGGTAGAGCTGGATGACCTGTCGCTGAAATACCTTAAGCCGGATGTATATTATGACCTGGTGCATAAGGTTGCCCTGCGTAAAAGCGAGAGAGAACAGTTTGTAGGTGCGATTGTAAAAGAAGTTAAGAAACATATGGATGATGCCAATATTAAGGCGCAGGTGGACGGACGTGTAAAACACTTTTTCAGCATCTACAAGAAGATGGTAAATCAGGATAAGACTATTGATCAGATTTATGATTTATTTGCTGTCCGTATTCTTGTAGATACAGTGAAGGATTGTTATGCTGCCCTTGGTGTGATCCATGAGATGTATAAGCCAATTCCGGGACGGTTTAAAGATTATATTGCCATGCCGAAACCCAATATGTATCAGTCATTGCATACCACATTGATCGGACCCAACGGACAGCCCTTTGAAATCCAGATCCGTACTTATGAAATGCACAGAACTGCAGAATATGGTATCGCTGCACACTGGAAATATAAGGAGTCGTCTGACGGAAAGGCTCCTGTAGGTAAGAGTGAGGAAGAGAAACTGAACTGGCTGCGTCAGATTCTGGAATGGCAGAGAGACATGTCTGATAACAAAGAATTCATGAGTCTTCTGAAGAATGACCTGGATCTTTTTGCGGACAGTGTTTACTGTTTCACTCCACAGGGAGATGTTAAAACACTTCCAAGCGGTTCTACACCGGTGGATTTTGCGTACAGTGTTCACAGTGCAGTCGGAAA
>UMGF01050018.1_pt1 | contig 12238 bp, 11 predicted proteins | sample 1965181 | NCBI WGS metagenome assembly UMGF01 (sample SAMEA4836063, study PRJEB28245) | human gut metagenome | biome: gut microbiome; material: fecal sample | place: Denmark | collected 2008 | reverse complement strand
ACTTCGGCATCTATCCCTACACCACCTCCTCCAACGTCATCGGCGCTTACGCCCCCATCGGCGCAGGCATCCCGGGCCATAAGCTGACCAACAGCATCGGCGTGATGAAGGCTTACTCCTCCTGCGTGGGCGACGGCCCCTTTGTCACTGAGCTGGCCATGACCGAGGAAGAGAAGCACGCCCTGCGTGAGGCTGGCCACGAGTACGGTGCAGCCACCGGCCGTCCCCGCCGCGTTGGCCCCATCGACCTGGTGGCAAGCCACTACGGCGTGTTCTGCCAGGGCTGCGATGAGGTTGCCCTGACCCTGCTGGACGTGCTGGACTACATGGAGAAGATCCCCATGGTCACCGGCTACAAGCTGACTGACGGCACCATCACCAAGCGCTTCCCCATGGGCATGGCTCTGGACACCGCACAGCCCGTGGTGGAGTATCTGCCCGGCTGGCACTGCGATATCACTGCCGCCCGCAAGTGGGAGGATCTGCCCCAGGAAGCCCGCGATTACGTTGAGTATCTGGAAAAGGCTATTGGCTGCAAGATCACCTACATCTCCGTGGGTGCCGAGCGTGAGGCCTACATCCACCACAACGTCTGATCCGCGCCACAGAACCCGCCGCATTGAAAAGGAAACGTGACTATGTTTGATATCATCACGGACAGCGCCTGCGACCTGACCCCTGAGACGGCCGCAACACTGAATATTGAGATCATCCCCTTCTATGTCTCGCTGGACGGTGAGCACTACCGCAAGGAGGGCAAGGAGATCGCCGTGCGCGATTTCTACCAGTTCATGGTAGATAACCCCGCGGCCTACCCCAAGACCAGCCTGCCTTCTCTGGAGGATTTTGAGACCGCCTTCCGGGCCCATGCCGAGGCGGGCCGCCCGGTGCTCTGCATTTGCTTTACCAGCAAGATGAGCGGCTGCGTGGGCAGTGCCCGCAACGCCCGGGAGCTGGTGCTGGAGGATTTCCCCGACGCTAAGATCGAGGTCATTGACAGCACCGCCGCCACCGTGACCGAATCCATCGTGGTGGAAAATGCGGTGGCCATGCGGGATGCAGGCTGTACGCTGGACGAAGCCGTGACCTGGCTGGAAGCGGAAAAGATCACCAACCAGATCTTCTTCACGGTGGGTAATCTGGACTACCTCATCAAGGGCGGGCGCATCGGCAAAGTCACGGGCCGTGCCGCCAACATTCTGGGCATCAAACCCATGATCCTGTTCAAGGAGGGCGAGATCTTTTCCGCTGGTGTGGCCCGCGGCCGCCAGAAGAGCTTTGAGAAGGCCCTCGACCTGCTGATGACCTATCTGGCCGAACACAACGGTACGCCCGATGACTACTGCATCACGGTGGGCTACGGCTACGATGCCGACGAGGGCAAGCGGCTCTGGATGCAGACCCGCGCCGCCCTGCGCGCCAAGTACCCCACCTGCGAGTGCAATGTGGTCTTGCTGCAGATCGGCTGCACCATTGCCGTGCACACCGGCCCCTATGCGTTGGGCATGGGCGTGATGCGGCGGTGGAAAAAACAGTAACTCCCTCAGTCGCCTCCGGCGACAGCTCCCTCTGAGAGGGAGGTGGCATTGCGTCAGCAATGACGGAGGGAGTTCCCACATAGTAAAAAAGAAGCCCCGACGAATGTCGGGGCTTCTTTTTGTTTTTCAGCCTTGATTTTTACGATGCACGATCACAGAAGACGGTGACACGGGTCTTGCCGCCGTAGGTGCAGGTGTACAGCACCAAGGCGTAGCCGCTGTGTTCCACTTCCTCCACACTGTGGGGGTCAAGCACTTCGACCTTGTTCACGACGTACTCATTCACGATGCCGTCCATATCGGTGAAGGTGACGCTGTCCCCCGCTGTGAGGGAGGTCAGCTTGCCGAAATGGCTCTCGTAGTTGTGCGCCGCAATGACCAGATCATCGGTGCGGGAAGAGCCGAACTGGCGGCAGGGGGCGATCTTCAGGCGGGGGTAGCTCCACTCGCTCATCACCGGCAGATCAATGCCGATGGCGGGAATGGAGATCTCACCCACATATTCGTTGCCGTCGATCTCCACCACCGGGAGCTCGGGGTCCAGGGGGCCGCTCTCTGCCTCCGGTTCCGGGGTCTCCACCTTCTGCTGAAGGTCGGCCACCACGGTCTGAGCCTCGGCACCGGCGTGGGCATCCTCGCAGCGGTTGTAGGCGTACAGGCCGCCCGCCGCCAGCAGGAGCACCACACCCAGCATGATGCAGACAAGCCCGGGGGATACTTTACGCATTCTTTTCACGTTTCTTGCTGCGCTCCATCAGGTAGACTCCCACGGCCACCAGCACCAGACCGCTTGCCGTCAGAACAGGTATGGGCCAGTTCAGCTGACCGGTCTGGATCAGTTTGGGTCCTTCGGCCGGGCGGGCATCTGCCACCACGCTGGCCGGGGCGGTGGGCTCCGGTGCACTAGGGGTGGTGGTTTCAGTCACAGTCGGGCGGGCATCTGCCGGGGCCGGGTTCTCCGGCGTGGAAGGGGTGGGCGGGGTGACAGGATCAGGGTCATACGGGTCCGGGTAGTACGGGGTCTCGATGGCCTTGTAGCTGTTGTTGAAGGTGATGCTGCTCACCTTTTCGTCCATCAGGTCGGCCTGTGTGTGCACGGCCATCCGGGCCACCAGCTTGTCGTTGTCCCACACCACGGAAACGCGCAGATAGTACACGGTTTCATCGTAGGTGCCGCGGGTGTTGACACCGGCGCGCTGGCGCACGGTGTAAACGTAATAGCCGGGCTTGGTGTAACTGATGGGGCCAAAGCTGCCGGTCTCGCCGTCGGTGATCTCCAGAGTGGTCACCTCGGGCAGGGGCGCATTGTCCACAGCCTCAAGTTCCACAGTCAGTGTTTCCTTTGGGAGAGGTGTTTCCCCCGTGGACTGAATGGAAACCGGAAGCTCCTGCAGCTGTGTATGCTGGTCAGCCGCGGTGGCCGCAAATGCCGCCGGCTGACACAGGCAGAACCCCAACGCAAGCGTCAGGAGTGCTGCCGCGATTTTACGGAACCTCATTTCATCCTCTCCTTTATGAATCCGACGCGGACGGGATCATCCACGCCAGAAGAATGGTGCGTGCATCGGTAAACTCCGTTGAACAGGTGGACAGCGCCAGCACCTGAGCGTCATCGCCCGCCGCTTTCATGGCGGCCAGCGTTTCGGTGTTCAGGTTCAGGGCGTTCTCCTGCGCAAAGGTGTACAACCCCTGCAGGTCGCTGTCCCAGCGCTGGGGCTGGAAGATCGCGCTCTCAGACGAAGGGACCAGCAGACATGCAAAGGTTTTAAGATCATAGGTGCGGTCGGGCAGGATCAGCTCACCGGTGGTGTTCTCTGCAAAGAACTCTGCGTCCTTGTACAGATCCAGATCACCGAACATCTTGCTCTCTTCCATGTGGTGACCATACAGCAGAGAGTAGGGGTCGGTGAAGTTCTTGTCGCAGTTCACATCCAGAAAGATGCTGCCTGCCAGCGAGAAATCACCGTAGACATCGGTGTTCACATAGGTAAAGTTGTCCTCGCCCTGTACCACAGGGTAGTCGATGGCGGTGTTGTCCAGTGTGACCCACGCGCAGACATCCGGGTTGATGCCCAGCAGCTCCTCAAAGCTCGCGCCGTTATCCGCGCCCGCCTTGGGCTTGAACTGCAGAAGCTCTGCCTGAACATTGTCTGCGGCGGCGTACACCTGCGAGTTGTCCCACAGGGCATAGGCTGAATACGCCCCGGCGACCACCAGGAACAGCACGACCACCGCGCTCACCAGAAAGTCGGCTGCCCTCAACGCTTTTCTCTGCCAGTTGATACAGCCCACCTCCGGTTAAGCAAATTCAAATAAGTGGTTATACCAGAAAGTTTCCGGTTTCGTCAGAAGCTCTCCCTTTGGGAGAGCTGGCGCGCAAGCGCCTGAGAGGGTGAACCAGTTGGCGGGGAACTGCCTGCGTTACGATAAGTTGCTCTAGTAAAAGTACCAGACAATCACCTACCGATAGACTCTTGGGCAGCGTCCTCACCCTCTCCGTCACGGCTACGCCGTGCCACCTCTCCCGAAGGGCGAGGCCTTGGCAAAACCGTCAAGGAAGTTGTTCGCGCCTGAGAGGTTCTTACTCCTCGTCGCGGCGGCGCTTGTTCAGCATCAGGGCCACACCACCAATGGCAACGATGGCCAGCATTGCAATGTAAGGTGCATTGTCCAGCACAACACCCATGTCGGGAGCATCCTGGTTGGTATTCTGGAATGCAGCAGTATCGCCAGCAGCAACCATTGCGCTAGAGTACACGGGCTCTTTTTCACCAGTCAGGGTCTTATCGGTCACAGTAACAACATATTCATTGTTCTTTGCAACACCATTGTCCCATGCGCTGCCAATCTCATAGATTTCGTACTTAATACCCTCGGGCAGATTACCGAACGAAATTTCTTGACCATGAGTCAAAGTAATAGTATAGTCGGTATCCAGCTTCATCGTCTTATCCTTGTTAAGCTCGCCGGTAACCTTATCAGCATCGCTAACAGTTGCACCAGCGTACTTAATAGCATCAATACCCTGCGCATTGGTAAATCTCACACGGAAAGTAAAGGGCTTCTTCAAATCGCCAAAATTACCATGAACAGTTTTGCTCAGGGTCAGGCTATGAACATTATCATTTTCACCGTTCTTGCCATAATAGTTGGTAAAAGCATCAGTATTCTTGATTTTCTGTCCATCACGGCTCAGCACAACGTAATACTCATAACCGGTCTTAATGTTGCCCTTGTCGTCAGTCTTGTGTGCGACAGTAACAGTCATCGTCAGTGTATTGTCATCGTAAACCACACCAGGAGTAGAACCAGCATTTTCTTTTACTTCGTAAACATAAACACCAGTGCCACTCTCATCAATGCCTAAATCAGAAATTTTAAAGTCAAAAGTCCCTGTATGCTTACCAACAGCTAAACCACCATTACCCTCAGTAGGAGCAAAACTTACAGTATAGTTTTTACCAGTAGAGGGATAATTCGGATCAGTTACATCAGTATCTTTCTTTGTGGTGCTCTTATACTTAACCGTAAAGCAAAATCTTCAGCCGGTGCAACACCCTGCTTCACATCATAAGTCTTGGTAAATTCCAGATCATCACTAGCGCTCATTGCACCGTCCTTGAAGGAAATAGTGCCATTATCGGTCTCGCCAGCGCCAGTATCCGCAAACGCTGCGGTTGCGCCGACGGTGAGCATCATGGCGGCAGCCAGAACGCCCGCGAAGAATTTCTTCAGTTTCATTGTTATTCCTCCCTAGTAAGAAATAGTTCGTACTCCTGTGCCACGGCCCAAACTCCGCGGTTCACAGGCAGGATGCCGGCAGCTTCTTCCGGCCTCCGTGGTATTACAAACTGCGTCGCCGCAGTAGTGTAATTACTTTTGCTTGCACATCCTCCAGCGGAACCGGGCCAAAGTCCCGGCTGTCCTCGGATTGTGTGCGGTAATCGCCCAGCACAAAAAAGCAGCCTTCCGGCACCGTGTAGGGGTACTCCAGCGCGTCTTTTGCGTAGGTGGGGTAGAGGATCTCGCCGCTCTGCACCGCGCCGTTCACCACAAGGGTGCCGCTGTCGTCCAGAGCCACAAGGTCGCCCTCGCGCCCAAGGATGCGGCCCACCCGGAGCTTGCCGCCCTGGGTGTAGACCACAACGTCGTTTTTTGCGTAGGTTTTTTGCGGGCGGTAGCAGATGAGCAGGTCGCCATCCTTTACCGCGGGGAACATGCTGCTGCCCTTAGCCTGCGTGAGCAGGAACACCTGCGTGAACAGCACCCAGGCGCACAGCAGGATCACCACAACGCGGCCCAGCAGGCTGATAAAATCCTGCCGGTTCTCAGCGTCCAGCCTGCGGCGGCGCACCGCCTTTGCCCCCAGTTTCAGGGCTTCATTGTCCAGCGGGTGCATCGGAATGCGCCTCCTTTTGGGGGTCAGAGCTGTCAACTTTGGTGGTATCCAAGGGCAGGCTTCCGGTCTGCTGCTCCAAGAGCACATTATAGCGGGTGCGCTCGGCGCGGATGGCGGCTTCGTACAGGGCGTAAAGCTCTTCCAGCTTCTTCCACATTGCCGCCTCGTCCACGCCGCCCAGCAGGTTCTTGCGGAATTTCACCGCCCGGAACCACTGGATGATTGCTTCCTGCTCCGGGCTGATACAGCTTTTCTCTGCACCGGCCAGCCGCTGGGGCGCTTTCTTCTTCGCCATGCGGTCAGCCCCCTTTAGTCATCTTCCTTACGGTGCTTGCGCAGCATCAGCAGGGCCACGCCGCCAGCCACCACAGCAAGGATGACAATGTAAGGCAGGGTGTCGAGGAGGACACCGGTGTCGGGGATAAGCTTGCAATGGTTGGTAAAGGCAAGCTTCATATTCGTGCCGCTCATTGTTACAGCTGCGTCTTTCCCGCTATGAGGCTCACCGGAATCAACCACATAGCTGGTCTCGTACTTTTCGCCTGAATAATCATCCTCTGCAATCTTGTACTCGCCACTCGGCAAATTTTTGAAGGTAATCGAAGCTCCGTCTTTCAGAGTAAACTTGCCATCACCCTGCCATACAGCCTTTGTGTTATCAGTAATCTCAATGTTCGATTCCGTGATGTTCACCGGTGTGCCATCAGCCTTGGTGATTGTAAAATTGAACGCCTTATTGGTATCACCCAGCATACCGGTAACGGTTTTGGAGATGGTCAGGTTGGCAGAAGCAGGCACATACTTTGCGTAGAAAGTTGTATCCGTAGAAATGGTGCCATTTACAAAATCCGCTTCTCGGGTGCAATTTTCATCCGTATACCAACCTTTAAAGGTATAAACTGTACCATCTGGGGTTGTTTTAGTTTTCGGGCAGGTTGCTTCAGTCTGACCTTCACCAATAACATCCGGGCGGGCAATCGCTTTCAGCGAAATCGAAGTACTCCCTTCTGGGACAGTAAATGCTCCGCCATAATCACGCACTAGAGCAAAGGTATCTTCACCCGCATCCTGAACCATAAACGTGACATTGATGTGCGTTGCATCATGGATCAATAGCAAACCATCCAGATGGTACGTCATTGTTTTATCATTGACCGACGGAACCGGAGATTTATATACGCCACTCGTGTATGTGTCTTTATATTCCGTTTCATCCGTCCAGTCTCCGTCCTTGCCGTTTTTGCCAGTGTTAGCTCCGCCTACTGCAACCACCTCGTACCATTTAATTGTGTATGTGCCGCCAAAATTCTTCTTCTGTTCATCAGTCATACTACTATCTTTCGGAGCGACCTCATAATAGTAGTCCTTGTAAGAACCATTCTTTTTAATCGGAATCACAGGAAACTGTCCGGAATCAACCAAAATTTCTGTTCCAAGCTTCGTATCAATGGCAGCTGTGTTATAAATTCGGGTACGTTCCTTGTATGTACTCGGATCAACTACATTCGAAATTGTACCAACAGCCATGCCGTTCCACGCTTTATTTTCAACTTTTTCGCCGTAGTAATCACCCGAATAGCCCAAAACCTGCGTGTAAACATAAAGATCGTGAGAAGGTTTCTGATTGCTCTTCACAACTGTAATCTCCAGTTCATCGCCGTTACCTTCCGGTTTCGCATCCTTTCCAGTAGCTTTACCATAACGGTGAGCAACCGTCACCTTACCCTCTTGCGTAACCTTTATCCGTACTGTTTTGTAGGAATCTCCTATACCTTTTATCTGACTAACTTCTTCATTGTCACTGTTTATAAATACCGCATTACCGGTAGTCTTGTCCGGATTAAGTCTCCATGTGTGATTGTATGTTGTTTTTCCGTTTTTGCCCCGCAGTGTAATCGTTGCGCCAACTGGAACCTTTGCATCACCCTGAATGCCGCTGATGCTACTGATCGTAGCAATTCCATCATTCACATTCGGGTACTCAACGCCATCAATCTCAATGCTGACGATCTCAATGCCGTCTTCATCAAAGTCTTCACTTCCCTGATCCGGGTATTCCAGCGCAATCACAAAGGGGCTGAAGCTGGAGGTCTCGAAGGTCAGGGTGCCATTCTCATAGCTGACAACATCCAGTTTTTCCACGGTATTGTCGTCTTTCTGGTGGAGCACCTTCAGTGCATCGGCAGTGAGCGCTCCCATTTCTTCCATTTCCGCAACATCCGGCAGTTCGTTCAAGCCAGAAACAGTAACGGTGGCCTTCTGGCCCTTGGCCAGATGCACCTTCTCACTGTTGATATCTTCGGGCGTGATCTTCAGGCCCAGAAGAGGCTGCATCCCCTGAAGCTCATTCACGTAGGTATTGCAGAACTCCGTCATGGAATTATCACCCATGTGGGTAACGCTGAGTCTGTGAGTGGCAGAGGGCAGGTTTTTCACTTCTACCGGCAGATTGACGCTCTTCGTGTTGCCGTCCTCGTCCACGTAGGAAGCAGGGGCCTTGGTTTCCAGATCCACAGGCACGGGGTTCTTGTCCACCAGATCCTCGTGATCCACGTCCTCTTCCTCATCGGAGCCAACGGTACCGTCCTTCCATGCGGCGTAGACGTTCACGGTGGTGGTCTTGTTGTCCAGAATGTTGCTGGTGGGGTCGGTGAGGTTCAGGCGCACCCGGTTGCCAAACTCGTCCAGCGTGTACCAGTAGTCAAACTGCCGCAGTTCGCCCTTGGGGTCCCGGTTGGAGGAGGGGTTCTCGATGTAGCTGCTGTAATCCGCAATGGTCTCTGCCCGGGGCACAGCCTGAATGAAGTACAGGTTCCACAGAACCTCACCGTTCCGGGCCAGATACTCGCTCTCCGTCATATTGTTGATCTGTGCCTGAGCGGTAATGTCCTGCAGGTCAAGGGTGTTCAGCTCCCTCAGCCAGAAGCGGTAGACCACCATGTCCTGCAGCTTTTTGATCTCGTCGCCGGAAACGACCACTTTGTCATCAGGCTTTTCCACCACGTCGTCCTCGCCGGACCACTGGGTCTCGGTGCTGGAGCTGGTGTCGGTGCTGGAGCTGGTGCTGTAGTCAATAACGGTGCCCCACTCTGAATCCTGAACGGTGGGGCCGCCATCGAGGTTGTCCTCGCCGCCCTCTACAGGCCGGGAGGCTTCCTCCTCGCCGAAACCGCCAAATTCGTCGTCAGGATAGGATGCCACGCCGTCATCTACGGGCCGGGAGGCCTCTTGATGAACCTGAGGATCGATCAGACCCTCCGTTGCAAACACCGGCACAAGGCAGGTGCAGATGACCGCAAGCGCCAGACAAAGCGCAAAAACGCGCTTCACCAGCCTATCTTTTTTTCCGTGATGATTTTTCCGCACAGTGGAGCCCTCCCTGCATCATAGTATTTTTGGCAAAACCGGAGGAAAAGATATTCAACTTTTGTCGTTTTTCTTTCCCTTGGCAGGTTATTTTTACCAGACACATCATTATCGTAATTATAGCATGTATATCCAGTATTTTCAATAGTGAAATTTTATTTTCCCTTCCCCTTTTCAGACAAAATATTCTGCGATATACAGCACGTTATGAACCGCCGCAATATCATTGCTGGGAGTAGAACAGTCCGACTTATCCGCACGCCCGCCGCATTGATATATCACGCAATTTTGTGTTGTATATTCGCAGTTTCACTCTCTATAATACATGAAACGCAGATTCCTTTCACTTTTTTTCGAGATTTTTTGAAAAAAGTTTTCGGAACCCTCTCAGTCTCGCAAAGCTCGACAGCGTCCGGGTTAAACCTCTCAGTCACGGGCTTCGCCGTGACAGCTCCCCTAGTAGGGGAGCCCTTGGCAGGCCGTCGCGTTTTCGGGGTCTGGCGCTTCGCTCCTGTTTGCCCTGCTGACGCAACGTTATTTCTGCCTTGCGGCAGATGATGCCCTTGGAGCGCCAGCGATCAGATTGAAAAATGAATCTCATGCCAAGGCCTCCCCTACTAGGGGAGGTGGCATCGAGCGTCAGCGATGATGACGGAGAGGTTGTACCGGAGGATTGCCTATCCGTATGAACGGTTAGCTTGTCCTTTGTCCAACCTCTCAGTCACGGGCTTCGCCGTGACAGCTCCCCTAGTAGGGGAGCCCTTGGCAGACCGTCGCGTTTTCAGGGTCTGGCGCTTCGCTCCTGTTTGCCCTGCTGACGCAACGTTATTTCTGCCTTGCGGCAGACGATGCCCTTGGAGCGCCAGCGATCAGATTGAAAAATGAATCTCATGCCAAGGCCTCCCCTACTAGGGGAGGTGGCATCGAGCGTCAGCGATGATGACGGAGAGGTTTTGCACCAAAAAGCGCCCCCATCACTCAAAGGAGCAATGGGGGCGCTTTACCATATTACGATAGGTTCCGCTTATTCAGCCTTGGGGGCTTCGGGAGCCTTTGCTTCTTCAGCCTTTGCGGCGGGCTCTGCCGGAGCGGCAGAAGCGGCAGCGGGCTTCGGAGCCTGCTTCACCACGGGCTTGGGGGGATTCGGATCGTCCTTCAGCGGGAAGAGGATGATGTGCTTGGGGCACTTCTGGGCGCACATGCCGCAGCCCTTGCACTTGTCGTAGTCGATGCGGGCCACACCGTCCACAACGTGGATGGCATCAAACTTACAGGTGCGCTCGCACATGCCGCAGGCAATGCAGGAAGTGGTGCACAGCTTGTTTGCCACAGCACCCTTATCCTGATTGGAGCACATGACCACGGGCTTGCGGGGGCCGCCTGCGTCGATCATAATGACGTGCTTGGGGCAGATGTTGGCGCAGGCACCACAGCCGGTGCACTTGTCCTTGTCCACCTTGGCCACGCCGTCCACAATGTGGATAGCGTCGAACTTACACACCTTGGTGCAGTCGCCCAGGCCGATGCAGGCAAAGGTACAGGTCTTGGGGCCGCCGTACAGGGTCGCGGCAGCGGCACAGGTCTGGATGCCCTTGTACTCGTAGCTGGGCTTGCAGTGCTCGGAGTTGCCCTGGCACTGGACCACAGCCTTCTTCTCCACGGCGCTTGCCTCGCCGCCCATGATCTTGGCAATGGCGGCAGCAGCCTTGGGGCCGCCGGGGGCGCACTTGTCGCAGGGAACGCCGTCCATAACAACGGCCTTTGCGTAGTCGGCACAGCCGGCGTAGCCGCAGCCGCCGCAGTTTGCACCGGCCAGGCAGGCAGAAACTTCTTCAATACGGGGGTCTTCCTCAACCGCCATGAACTTTGCGGCCAGCACCAGAACAACGGCACCGATCGCGCCCACGATGGTACAGAGGATCACAGCAGATACAATATTCATAATCCTGTTCCTCCCTTACAGCGTCACGTTGAACAGGTTTTCGACGAGGCCGCCGAAGCCCATAAAGGACAGGCTGGTGATGGCTGCTGCGATCAGGGTGATGGGCAGGCCCTTGAAGGGTGCCGGGGGATCGCAGGCTTCCACACGCTTGCGCACGCCGCTGAACATGACCATGGCCAGCATAAAGCCGACACCTGCACCCACGGCACAGACCAGAGCCTCAATGTAGGCAGCGGCAAAGCCAAGGGTAGCAACGTCTGCGCCGTAGTCGTCCACGACCAGAATGGTCACGGCCAGCACGCAGCAGTTGGTGGTGATCAGGGGCAGGTAAACGCCCAGAGAATTGTACAGTGCAACAACATACTTCTTCAGGAAGATCTCGATGAACTGCACCAGCACTGCAATGACCAGGATGAACACGATGGTCTGCAGGTAGCCCAGGTCAGCGGGGTTCAAAATGAAGATCTGGATGGGGAAGGTGACAGCCGTTGCCACCAGCATAACAAAGATAACAGCGCCGGACATACCAATGGAGGAATCCAGCTTCTTGGAAACGCCCAGGAACGGGCAGATACCGTAGAACTTCACCAGCACGTAGTTGTTCACCAGGATCATGCTGAAGAAGATCGCAGCAAGTTTGACTAACATCTTATTCTGCCTCCTTCTTCAGGTTGTCGAGGTCGCAGCAGCTCTTGCGCTCGATGCGGGCATCCAGCTTGCCTTCCAGCCAGACGCAGCCGGCCATCAGCACGCCGTAGCAGAAGAATGCGCCGGGAGCCTGAGTCATAATGCTCATCTTGGCCATGCTCTCGGGCAGGACCTGGAAGCCCAGCCAGGTGCCGCTGCCCAGGATCTCACGGATGGAGGCCATCAGCACCACGGTGAGGGTGTAGCCGATGCCCATGCCGATGCCGTCCAGTGCGGAATCCACCACATTGTTCTTGCAGGCAAACATCTCGGCACGGCCCAGAATGATGCAGTTGACAACGATCA
>UMGF01097437.1_pt1 | contig 12290 bp, 9 predicted proteins | sample 1965181 | NCBI WGS metagenome assembly UMGF01 (sample SAMEA4836063, study PRJEB28245) | human gut metagenome | biome: gut microbiome; material: fecal sample | place: Denmark | collected 2008 | reverse complement strand
GCCCATCGAGGTGTTCCTGACCTGGGTCGTGCTCAACGCCGCCGTAAAGCAGGGGCTGGACAGAAAGTTTATTCATAAGAGGTAAAAGCCTCCCTGTGAGGAGGGCGGCCCCAAAAGTAAAGTCATACTTTTGCACAATAAAGTATGACTTTCACTTTTTTTCGTTGTGCGTCCTGCCCAGTGTACTGTCTGCACAGGCAAAACATTTACCTGTTTTGCTGAACTTTTCACAAAAATTTAAAAATTATTGCAAACGGATCGTAAAGCGGCTACAATGGGTCTTGCAAGGCAGCAAAATGCGTCAATTCCCGGCAGATTCCGGCACGAAGCGACGCATTTTTGCCGTTTTCTGTACACACAACAGGGAGGAACAACACACATGAAGAAACTGATGGGCATTCTGCTGGCCGCCTCTATGGTGTTCAGCCTGGCCGCCTGTGGTTCCACCGCTGACACTGCTGCCAGCAGCGCCGCCGGTACCACCGCTACTGCAGAGGGCAGCAGCAGCAACAACCAGGCCCCCGACGTCAAGGTCGGTGCTATCATTCTGGGCGACGAGACCGAAGGCTACAGCGCCGCGCACATCAACGGCATCAAGGAAGCTGCCGCCGAGCTGGGCATGTCCGATGACCAGATCGTCTGGAAGTACAAGATCGCTGAGGGCGGCGTCACCGCCGACGCAGCCGAGGACCTTGTCGGCCAGGGCTGCAACCTGATCATCTCCAACTCCTACGGCCATCAGACCTACATGGAGGAGGAAGCCGAGAAGCACCCTGACGTCAACTTTGTGGCCATGACCGGCGACTTCGCCGCCATCTCCAGACTCGATAACTTCTACAACGCCTTCACCGCCGTCTACCAGAGCCGCTATGTCTCCGGTGTCGTCGCAGGCATGAAGGTCAAGGAGCTGGTCGAGTCCGGCACCCTGACCCCCGAGACCCAGCCCGACAGCTTCACCGCTGACGGCAAGGTCAAGATCGGCTACGTCGGCGCCTACAACTACGCCGAGGTCGTCTCCGGCTACACCGCCTTCTTCCTGGGCGTCCAGAGCGTTTACCCCGATGTCCAGATGGAGGTCATGTACACGAACTCCTGGTTCGACATCGACAAGGAGGGCGCTGCCGCCGAGGCCCTGATCGCCAACGGTGCGGTCATCATCGGCCAGCACGCTGACTCCACCGGTGCCCCCGCCGCCACCCAGAAGCTGAAGGACTCCGGCAAGATCTGCTACTCCATCGGCTACAACATTGACATGCTCGACACCGCCCCCACCGCTGCCCTGACCTCCGCGACGAACGTCTGGAAGGTCTACTACAAGGAGCTGTTCGAGGGTGCGCAGGCCGGCAGCATTCCGCAGGATTGGTGCAAGGGCTATGAGGATGGCGCTGTTGCCATCACCGAGCTTGGCCCCGAGGTCGCCGACGGCACCGCCGAGAAGGTCGCCGAGGTGGAGGCTGCGCTCAAGGACGGCAGCCTGCACGTCTTTGACACCAGCAAGTTCACCGTTGACGGCAAGGAAGTCACCTCTGCCCCCATCGACCTGACCTACTACGATTTCAGCACCGGTTCTCCTGTGGCTGTCTATCAGGGCGAGACCAAAGAAGCCATCTCCGACGGTTACTTCCACGAGGGCGAGCTGCGTGCAGCCCCGACGTTTGCCCTGCGCATCGATGGCATCATCGAGGACGCTGACCCCGTCGCCTGATTCTGACTGAATCTAAAGGGAAGACTGCGGTGGAACCGCAGCCTTCCCTTTTGGTGGTTATAAAAGCAGTTGGTAAAATCTCCTTGGCCCCCTCTGCGAGGGGGCTCCCGCCGCGGCGGGTGGGGGAGAGAACCTTGCGATAACCCGAAGCATTTCGGGCAATGGAAAGGCTCTCTCCCTCCGGCCCTGCGGGGCCACCTCCCTCGCAGAGGGAGGCAAGGGGGCTGTTGTTCCTACCTACCTATAAAAAAATACCATCCGAAAGGAGCCTGCACAATGGCGCAGAACGAATATGCTGTGCGCTTGGAGCACGTCACCAAGACCTTTGGCCCCGTTGTGGCCAACAAGGATGTTTCCCTGGGCGTGCGCCGCGGCGAGATTCTGGCCCTGCTGGGCGAAAACGGCAGCGGCAAGACGACCCTGATGAACATGATCGCCGGTATCTACTTCCCCGACGAGGGCGAGATCTATGTCGGCGACAAGGCGGCGACCATCCGCTCCCCCCGCGATGCGCTGGACCTGGGCATCGGCATGATCCACCAGCACTTCAAACTCGTGGACGTGTTCTCCGCGACGGAGAATATCGCCCTGTCGATGGGCAGCGGCGAGAAGTTCGACCTGAAAAAGGTCCACGACAAGGCCCGCGCCATCTGCGAAAAGTACGAGTTCGCCCTTGACCTCGACCAGAAGGTCTACGAGATGAGCGTCAGCCAGAAGCAGACGCTGGAGATCGTCAAGGTGCTGTACCGCGGCGCGGACATCCTGATCCTCGACGAGCCTACGGCAGTTCTGACCCCGCAGGAGACCGAGAAGCTGTTCAGCGTCATCCGCAACATGAAGGCCGACGGCAAGGCGGTCATCATCATCACCCACAAGCTGCACGAGGTCCTGTCCATCAGTGACCGTGTCGCCATCCTGCGCAAGGGCGAGTATGTCGGCGACATCGCCACAAAGGACGCCGACGAGGCCAAGCTGACCGAGATGATGGTCGGCGAGAAGGTCGAGCTGAACATTGACCGCCCCGAGCCGGTCAACCCGGTCAAGCGGCTGGACATTGAACATCTGACCGTCCGCAGCGCCGAGGGCATCACCGTGCTGGACGATGCGTCCTTCCCGGTCTACGGCGGCGAGATCCTCGGCATTGCGGGCATCTCCGGCAACGGCCAGAAGGAGCTGCTGGAGGCCATTGCCGGTTTGCAGCCCGCCGAGAGCGGCGCAAGCATCGAGTATTACGCGCCCGACGCTGCCGCACCCGTGCAGCTCGTCGGCAAAAGCCCCAAGGCCATCCGCGAGGCGGGCATCCACCTGTCCTTTGTGCCCGAGGATCGTCTGGGCATGGGTCTGGTCGGCTCGATGGGCATGACCGACAACATGATGCTGAAAAGCTACGGCAAGGGCCATTCGCCCATCGTGGACCGCAAGGCCCCGCTGGCGCTGGCCGAGACGATCAAGAAAGAGCTGGGCGTCGTCACGCCCGACCTGAACACCCCGGTCTCCCGCCTGTCGGGCGGCAACGTCCAGAAGGTGCTGGTGGGCCGTGAGCTGGCCGCCGACCCCATCGTCCTGATGACCGCCTACGCGGTGCGCGGTCTGGACATCAACACGTCCTACACAATCTATCACCTGCTCAACGAGCAGAAAAAGCGCGGTGTGGCGGTCATTTACGTCGGTGAGGACCTCGACGTGCTGCTGGAGCTGTGTGACCGCATCGTTGTGCTGTGCGGCGGCAAGGTCAACGGCATTCTCGATGGCCGCAAGACCACGAAGGAGGAGGTCGGTCTGCGAATGACCAACCTGGTAAAGGAGGAGCAGGCATGAGTCAGACTGCCACTGCGGCCCGCGAGCCGCTGCTGCGCATTGCCAAGCGTGAGGGCACGACGATGCCCCAGAAGATCGCCGTGCGCGCCATCGCCATTCTGCTGGCGCTGGTCGTCGATGCGCTGTTTATCTTTTTCGTCACCGGCCTGAACCCGCTGTCCGTCTATGGCGTCATGTGGAGCGGCACCTTCGCCAACATGACCCGCTTCAGCTGGATGCTGCGCGACCTGTCCACGCTGCTCTGCGTCGGCATCGCGCTGGCCCCGGCCTTCAAGATGCGCTTCTGGAACTGCGGCGGCGAGGGCCAGATCCTGATCGGCGGCCTGACTGCCGCCCTCATCATGGTGTATCAGGGCAACAATCTGCCGCTGCCGCTGCTGTTCGCCGCCATGGCGCTGGGCAGCATTGCCGCGGGCGCACTGTGGGGTTTCATCCCCGCGTGGTTCAAGTCCCGCTGGAACACGAACGAGACGCTGTTCACCCTGATGATGAACTACGTTGCTACGTCCATTGTTGCCTGCATGACCAACATCATGCGCGGCCAGGCGTCGAGCCTCGGCACGCTGAACAAGGCGACCAAGGCCGGCTGGTTCCCCGTCATTATGGGCCAGCGCTACACCATCAACATCATTGTGGTCATCGTGCTGACCTTCGTCATGTACGCCTATCTGCGCTTCTCCAAGCAGGGCTATGAGATCAGCGTTGTCGGCGAGAGCGAGAACACCGCGCGGTATGCGGGCATCAACGTCCGCCGCGTTACGGTGCGCACGATGCTGATCTCCGGCGCGATCTGCGGCCTGTGCGGCTTCCTGATCGTTGCGGGCAAGGATCAGACCATCTCCACGGCGTCCGCCAACGGGCGCGGCTTCACGGCCATTATTGTCGCATGGCTGGCCAAGTTTAACACCTTCTATATGGCGCTCATCTCGTTCCTGCTGGTTTTCCTCGAGCGCGGTGCGTCGGAGATCGCGTCTGCGTACTCGCTGAACGAGTACGCCGCCGACATCATCACCGGCATCATCCTGTTCTTCATTCTGGGCAGTGAGTTCTTCATCAACTACCGCGTCATCCCCCGCGGCGCACACAAGGAGGGCAAGTGATATGCACAGCAGTCTGATTGCGTGGATCATGCGCGCCATCCCGTTTGGCACAATTATCATGTACGGTGCGCTGGGCGAGACCGTGACCGAGAAATCCGGCAACCTGAACCTCGGCGTGCCGGGCATCATGTACCTGGGCGGCTTCGCGGGCTTTGCCAGCGCCTGGGCCTATGAGAACAGCGCTGCCAACCCCAACGGCTTTGTCAGCATCCTGATCGCCCTGTCCTGCGCCATTCTGGCCTCGATGGCGGGCGGCCTGATCTATGCGTTCCTGACCATCTCCCTGCGCGCCAACCAGAACGTCACCGGTCTGGCGCTGACGACCTTCGGCATGGGTGTGGCAAACTTCTTCGGCGTGTTTATCCTGAACGGCGCCAGCTACTCCGCCGCTCCCATCGCCAACAAGGCGTTCAGCGCCAAAATTCCCGTGCTGTCGGGTCTGGGCGACATCGGGCAGGTCGTGTTCTCCTACGGCTTTCTCGTCTATGCGGCCATCCTGCTGGCTGTGGTGCTGCACTGGTTCCTGACCCGCACCCGTGCGGGCCTGAATCTGCGCGCCGTCGGTGAGAACCCCGCCACCGCGGACGCCGCGGGCGTCAACGTTACGCTGTACAAGTACCTGTCCACCTGCATCGGCGCGGGCATCTGCGGCATCGGCGGCCTGTACTATGTACTGGACTACAACCAGGGCATCTGGGCGACCACCGGCCAGATCGAGGCGCTGGGCTGGCTGGCCGTGGCGCTGGTCATTTTCACGACCTGGAAGCCGCTGAACGCCATCTGGGGCGCGTACCTGTTCGGTATGCTCTATTGGCTGTACCAGTTCCTGCCGACGCTGCTCGGCATCACGATGGCCAGCCACATCACCGACCTTGTGCAGATGCTGCCCTACGTCGTCACGATCATCGTCCTGATCGTCGTTTCGATGCGCAAGAAGAAGGAAAACCAGCCCCCGGCTCATCTGGGTCTGGCCTACTTCCGCGAGGAGCGGTAAGGTTGCCTTCCCCCGTGGGGGAAGGTGGCCGAGGCCCCGCCCGAGGCCGGATGAGGGGCGGCCTAGTGGCTGCTGCCCGTGAATGGGAAGTGGCCGTAAGCTTTGCCCTCATCAGTCGCCTGCGGGCGACAGCTTCCCCCGAGGGGGAAGCCTTATAGAAAAGTCCGTGCGGCGCATCTTTCTAAGATGTGCCGCCTTTTTTCATACTTCTTTCAAAAATCCAACACATTTGCAATATATACTAAATTTTGTCAAAAAATCTCCGAAAACAGAAGGGAACCCGGTATGGCAGAAAAAACACAAACCCGACGCGGCCCGCTCGGCTGGGTAAAACGCCACAAAAAGCTGACAATCTTTTTGGTCATTGTGCTGGTCGCGGCCCTCGTCCTCGTGAACGTGCTGCGCAAGACCGACAAGGCGGCCGCTGCCGGCAGCTATCAGTTCGTGCGCACCACCGTGCTGACCAAAACGACCCTGAGCGATACGGTCAGCGTGACCGGCACGGTCAAGGCCGGCAGCAGCGCCAGCGTCACGGCGTCGGATTCCGTCAAGACCTACAAGGTCACGGCAGTCAACGTCGCTGTCGGTGACACGGTCAGGAAGGGCGATGTCATCGCCACGCTGGACACCACCGACGTGGAAAAGCAGATCGCCAACGCGCAGCTGCAGCTCAGCGACACCCGGACCGACGCCCGGAAGAACTACACCCAGGCCGTCGAGGATCAGGCGACAAACCTGGCTACGGCGCAGGAAAATCTCGATAAGGCGCAGAAGAACTACGACACGCTGGGCATTGATGACCACTACACCTCGATGGCGTCCGCCGCCAACAGCGGCAAGACGAACCGTGAGATCGTCACCGACTGGTACACCCGCTACGCCGAGGAGATCGCCGGGTACGAGAACACCCTTGCCAACCTGAACATTCAGCTGACCCAGGCGCAGCAGGACGGCGACACGGCCCGCGCAGACGGTCTGCAGGGCCAGATCGCGGATTACACCAACCGGGAAAATATCGCCAAGGGCCAGTGCAGCATCCCGGAGCTGGGCCTGCAGGGCTTTGATGCCGTCACCCAGACCTACAATAAAATTGAGCAGTACCGCGAGGCGCTGGAGCAGGCGCAGCAGTCCTATCAGAACAGCGCGACAAGCGCGTCCCGCAGCGTGGACAACGCCGAGACGAAGCTCGCGCAGTCCCAGCGCGAGGACGACACCCTGACCAAACTGCAGACCGCGCTGGAGAACTGCACCCTGACTGCCACGATGGACGGCACGATCACCGCGCTGGACGCCACGGTGGGCGCGGTGTGCAGCGGCACGGTGGCCACGATCCAAGATGTGGACAACCTGACGGTGGAAGTCACGATCCCGGCCAGTTCCGTCGGCAGGCTTAAGACCGGTCTGCAGTGCAACATCACCAGCGACGCCACGGACGACACCGTCACCGGTACCCTGACCCGTATCGACCCTGTCGCCAACGACAGCGGCAGCTTCGGCGCTACCGTCACGGTCAACGGGCAGGACAGCGGTCTGCTGGTCGGCATTTCCGCCAAGGTCGAGATCGTCATCAGCACCAAGGACAACGTCTTTACCGTCCCGCGCGACGCCGTGGGCACCAACGACGACGGCAGCACCTACGTGCTGCGCAAGACCGGCGGAGAGGGCGTCGATATGACCTTTGAGCAGGTCGCCGTCACCGAGGGCGACACCAACGACTACTATGTGGAGATCACCGGCAGCGACCTGAACGAGGGCGACGTCATCCGCGCCACGGCGGACCTGACCCAGGGCATTGAGTCGGGCACGTCCGACAGCGATGTGCAGATGATGGAGAACGGCGACCTTTACGTCGGCGACGGCAGCAATATGCCCGAGGGCACCGTCGTTATGGGCGGTCCCGGCGGCGGCGGCCCCGGCGGTCCGGGAGGTCAATAATGCCGGAAAAGACACAACAGTTTGCGCAGAATATTGCCAGGAGCCTGATAGGGGAGGAGGCCGCGCACCCCGCGCAGCCCCTGATCCAGATGCAGGGCATCCGCAAGAGCTACTACATCGGCCAGCCGAACGAGCTGGAAATTCTGCACGGTATCGACCTGACCGTCTACCCCGGCGAGTTCGTCGCCATCGTGGGCGAGTCCGGCTCCGGTAAGTCCACGCTGATGAACATTATCGGCGTGCTGGACAAGCCCACGGCGGGCGAGTACGTGCTGGACGGCGTCAACATCCACGACGCCGACGACAACGACCTGGCGGCCATCCGCAACCGCAAAATCGGGTTCGTGTTCCAGACGTATAACCTGATCGGACGCCAGAGCGCGTTAAAAAACGTCGAACTGCCGATGCTGTATGCGGGCGTCCCGGCAGGGGAGCGCCCCCGCCGCGCCAAGGAATGGCTCGAGCGCGTCGGCATGGGCGAGCGGATGCGCCACCAGCCCAACGAGCTTTCCGGCGGACAGAAGCAGCGCGTCGCGATTGCCCGCGCCATGGTCAATGAGCCGGCGCTGATCCTGGCCGACGAGCCTACCGGCGCACTGGACAGCCAGACGAGCCGCGTCGTGATGGATCTCTTTCACGAGCTGCATGAAAAATACCACAAGACCATCGTGCTCATCACGCACAACCCCGAGCTGGCCGAGGAATGCCAGCGGGTGCTGACGCTGCGCGACGGCCTGATCGTGGGCGAACGAAAGGGGACCGGCGAACGTGCAGCTTTTTGAGAATATCGGCATGGCGCTGACCAGCGTCAGAAGCAACAAAATGCGCAGTCTGCTCACGATGCTGGGCATCATCATCGGCATTGCGGCGGTCATAGCCATCGAAACCGTCGGCAACAGCATGACCGGCTCGGTCATGGACTCGATGTCCGGCATGGGTGCCAGTAACATTTCTGTCACGGTAACGCAGAAAAACAGCTCCGACACGTCGGGCACGTCCCAGGGCGTCCAGCTGCGCCGGTTTATGGATTCCAAACCGTCGGACGCAGACCTTATCACCGATGCGATGATAAACGATTTTACAGCCGCTTTCCCGACCCAGGTCCATCACATCGAACTGACCCAGCAGGTGGGCAACGGCACGACTGCCAAATACGGTGACCCGACCACGACCATCACGGCCACTGTCAGCGGCATCAATCATGCGGCACTGGCAGCCAGGAACGATGATTCGCAGATTTTGTACGGACGCTGGCTGGACGACGACAGGGATGCCGGGCGCAAGGTCGCCTGCGTGTCGGAAAAGTTCGTCGAGCAGGCCATCGGCGGCAGTGCGCAGGACGCCATCGGCAAGGCGGTCACGCTGACCATCAACCAGAATTTGTACACGTTCTATATACAGGGCGTATACAAATACACGGAGGATAGCTACTCCAGCATGTACGGCGGCAGCGACGACGACAGCATCCAGACGGACTTTTACATCCCGCTGGATGTTGCCAAGGCCATCGCCGGGGCGGGGGCAGGGTACCAGAGCATCACCGTTGTGGCCAACGGCGGCGCGGTCAATGTCACGGACTTCGTCAACACGGTGGGGGATTTCTTCGCCAGCTACTACACCCGCAACGACTCCTGGACGGTCAGCGCATCGAGCCTGGCGAGCCTGCTCGACTCGATGACCAGCATGCTGAGCACGGTTTCGCTCGGCATCTCGGCCATCGCGGCACTGTCGCTGCTCGTCGGCGGCATCGGCGTTATGAATATCATGATGGTCTCCGTGACGGAGCGCACCCGCGAGATCGGCACCCGCAAGGCGCTGGGCGCGCCTGCGTCGGCCATCCGTATGCAGTTTATCACCGAGAGCGTCATCCTCTGCCTGATCGGCGGCTTCATCGGTATTGTGCTGGGCCTGGCGCTGGGCACGGTGCTCAGCAATGTGGTGGGCTATGCCGCCAAGCCCAGCATCGCTGCGATCCTGATCGCCGTCGGCTTCAGTATGGCCATCGGCGTGTTCTTCGGCTATTATCCCGCCAACAAGGCCGCCAAGCTCGACCCGATCGAAGCGCTGCGGTATGAGTAAATACCCTTAGCCTTCCCCCGAGGGGAAAGCCTTTTTGTCCCCCGCATTGCGCGGGGGCTTTTTTTGTGCTATACTCGATACTGGGAAAGTGAGATGTATTGTAAAAATGAAAAAGGAAAGGCTGTTTACCAACCGCCAGCTGCTGACGCTGCTCTGGCCGCTCATCATTGAGCAGATGCTGGAAATTCTCGTCGGCATGGCGGATACCGTTATGGTATCGTCAGTGGGTGAGGCCGCAATTTCCGGTGTGTCGCTCGTCGATATGATCAACCAGCTGATCATCACGCTGTTCGGTGCGCTGGCCACCGGCGGCGCTGTCGTCACAAGTCAGCATCTGGGGGCCAAACGCCCCGGGGATGCCGCCAAAAGCGCGGGCCAGCTTGTGGGCCTGAGCGCGCTCCTCGGCGTCGGTGTGGCGGCGTTCTGCCTTATCACCCGCACGGCGCAGCTGCGGCTTTTCTTTGGCACCATCACCGACGAGGTCATGCAGGCGTGCCTGACTTACTTTACGATCACGGCGCTGTCGTTTCCGTTTTTGGCGCTTTACAACGCGGGTGCGGCCATCTTCCGCTCCACGGGCAACAGCGCGGTGTCGATGAAGGTCTCGGTCATTGTCAACGGTATCAACTTCTGCGGCAACGCGCTCTGCGTGTTCGTGCTGAAAATGGGTGTCGCGGGCGTTGCCGTGCCCACGCTGATCTCCCGCGCTGTCGGTGCGTGCATCATTCTGGCGCTGGCCGCGCGGCAGGACTACCAGCTGCGCATCACGCCGCAGTCTGTCACCCGCTTTGAGGGCCGCACGGTCAAAAGCATTCTGTACATCGGAATCCCGTCGGCGTTTGAGAACAGCCTGTTCCAGCTGGGCCGCGTGCTTGTCGTCTCGATGATCTCGCTGTTCGGCACGGTGCATATCTCGGCCAACGCGGTGGCCAACAACCTGGACGCCATCGGCTGCATTGTCGGCAATGCCATGGGCCTGGCGATGATCACGGTCATTGGCCGCTGCATCGGTGCGCAGGACTTTGAACAGACAAATTATTATACAAAAAAACTGCTTTTGTGGGATTATATCGCCCAAGGCGCGGTCAATGTTGTGGTGCTGCTGTCTCTGAACCAGATTTTGCGCATGTACACCCTGACGCCCGAGACCCGCGCACTGGCGTGGACGCTGGTCATGATCCACAACGGCATGTCAATTTTTCTCTGGCCCGCCAGCTTTGTGCTGCCCAACGCCCTGCGTGCCGCCAACGACGTGCGGTTCACGATGGTCGTTGCCACGGCCTCGATGCTGGTTTGGCGCATGGGCCTGAGCTGGGTGCTCTGCGTGCAGATGGGCATGGGTGCCGTCGGCGTCTGGTACGCCATGGTCGTTGACTGGATCTGCCGCATTATATGCTTTGTGGCCCGGTTCGTCAGCGGTGGCTGGAAAAAGAACGCGGTGAAGAAGGCGGCGTAGAAAAACCTTGCCGAGAGGTAGGGGCCGGGCATGCCCGGCCCGCGGCTTTTCCCATAAGCGCTCATTTGCCGGTAAGTGCCGGGCCGCACATGTGCGGCCCCTACTGCGTGGCTGACAAAATACTCGCGGATAATCATATATAAAGGAGTACCATCCCATGAAATTCATCAGCTGGAACGTCAACGGTCTGCGCGCCTGCCTGAAAAAAGGCTTTGAGGACGTGTTCAACGCGCTGGACGCGGACTTCTTCTGCATTCAGGAGACCAAAATGCAGCCCGGACAGGCGGATTTTGCGCCCGCGGGCTACACCGAGTACATCTACAGCGCCGACAAAAAGGGCTACTCCGGCACGGCCATCTGGGCCAAAACGCCTGCGCTGTCGGTGCGCTATGGCCTCGACGAGGACGTCCACAACCACGAGGGCCGCGCCATCACGCTGGAATACCCGGATTTTTATCTGGTCAATCTCTACGTGCCCAACTCCCAGAACGAGCTGGCGCGCATTGACTACCGTATGCAGTGGGAGGACGACCTGCGCCGCTATCTGCAAAAGCTGGACGACGAAAAGCCGGTCATCCTCTGCGGCGACTTGAACGTGGCGCATGAGGACATCGACTTAAAGAACCCCGGCCCCAATCGCGGCGCGGCGGGCTTCTCTGACCAGGAGCGCGGCAAGCTGGGCGAGCTGCTGGCCGCGGGCTTTACGGATACCTTCCGCCACCTGCACCCCGACGCCACCGGCATGTACAGCTGGTGGAGCATGCGCTTCCGCGCCCGTGAGCGGAACGCAGGCTGGCGGATCGACTATTTCCTCGTCAGCAGCCGCCTGGCCGATAAGATCGAGAAAGCAGAGATTCTGATGGATGTGATGGGAAGCGACCATTGCCCGGTTTTGTTGGAGCTCAACCCGTGAGCGCCTTCCCCCTTGGGGGAAGGTGTCTGCGGCCCCGCCCGCAGACGGATGAGGGAAAACCTGCCGGATATTACCCATGAAAGGGCGATGCCGGTGAACTCTCCCCTCATCAGTCTGCCGCAAGCGGCAGACAGCTTCCCCCTTGGGGGAAGCCAAAGAAGAAAATTTTTTAAAATTCCCCCGCGTTTGCAATATCGCTCGCGGGGGATTCGTTTTAGTATACAGAAGGTCAAAGCGAGAGGAGGTGTGGGAACTGACAAATGAAGAATTTACCGGTCTGATGCAGCAAT
>UMGF01073894.1_pt1 | contig 12323 bp, 4 predicted proteins | sample 1965181 | NCBI WGS metagenome assembly UMGF01 (sample SAMEA4836063, study PRJEB28245) | human gut metagenome | biome: gut microbiome; material: fecal sample | place: Denmark | collected 2008 | reverse complement strand
CGGCTGGGGAGATCTCGACCACCCGCGTGACTTCAGCGAAGACGGCAAGTCCACCGTCAAGGCGATCGTCATGCTGGCCAATTTGAATGGTCCGCTGATTGACATCGACATGGATGCCAACAACTTTTATCTCGATCTTGAGAGCTTGGGCGGCTATGCCGATACCGGAGACCGAGATTTTGTCCGGCAGCGAATTGAAGATTTGTGCGACAGCTTCAAGTCGCATCAGGACTTCTATTTCTACATGCTCATCGTTCCGCCCTCAACAAATGAATCCGGGCTTCGCCGCTACAACGAGCTTAAGCCCACGCTCCTGGCCTGCGGACGCAATTCCGGCGATGTGTCTGAAGTTCAGACAACGAGCTTCGCAGAAGGCAAAGAGACGGTGATCGACGGATTGAAGCGTATTGCATCGGATCTTGAAAGTAAGAGCAGCTTTGCGCGGCTCATTGAATAAGTTTGAAACCCAACCCAAAAGGGAAGAAGCACAAAATGACTACAGCGAATCTCTCCTACGGAAGCCTTGAGCTTGCGCTTGAGCCGCGAATGATGTTTGACGCGGCGGCTGCGGCTACGGCGGCAGAAGTGGCGGCGGATGCTCAGGCGGATGCCAATCCGCCAGTTTCAGCGGATCCTTCCGCTGGCGACATCACCGTGGATCAAAACGGCAAGCCGGGTGCGCAGGTCGATCTCTTCGGCAATGTCCAGGCTGAGCCGCTTGCTGACGGCAAGAATTACGACTCGCTGACGCTGCAGGTTTCTGAAAGCGGCAAAGGGCTGGCCATTATTGTTGATGGAAAGGAAGTTCTCCTCACGCAGGGCAACAAGGTTCAGATCGGTGACCCAGACGCGGACCGCTACGCAACGGTGACGGTCGGTGCGGACGGCACGGCAACGGTGGTCATCAAAATCGGTTCTACTCAGAATGCTGACCAGCTCAAAACACTCATTGATGGGCTTGCACTGAAGGTTGCAGACGGCACTGCGCAAACCTCAGCGGATGTGACCGTCAAGATCGATGCGCTTTCTTATATGAATGATGGAGGCACGGCTGATCTGGATATTGATCGAACCGTGAAAATCGAGAGCAGCTACAACTTTGCGCCGGAAGTGGATGTTGGCGGAACAGAACTGTCCGGTCTTACAAATGCACCCGGCATCGAGAATGCCACAAAGATCTTTCTGTCAGACAACGGGAATTTTGCCTTTGTAGGCGACAAAGACGGCGATATTGCTGTCTTTAAAGTGACTGATGGGAAGCTTTCTTATCTGCAGACTTTTGATCATTCAAGTGTTGATGGGCTTGGAAGCATTACGGATATTGCATCTAGCGCTGATGGCCGTGTCCTTTATGCTGTGAGCGGGAATAATGTATTTCGTTTCCAAGTGGCAGATAATGGTGATTTAACCACTGAAGGTCAAAAGGAAATATCAGGAACTGGCACATCAATTGCTGTAAGTTCTGATGGTACTACCTGTTATATCGGCTATTTTGCTGATTATGGTTGGGGGAGTTCATACGGCGGTACAAAAATATCTTATGAGAACGGTCAATGGAACGATTCGGATATTGGCGAAAATGCTTCAATGGATTTTGTCAGCTGCGGAGACTATGTCATTAAATTCCGCAATCATGAGTTTGCCTATGGCCCAGAACTTAAAGTATATGGTGCTGACGGTGAAGAGTTATTCTCTCAAGATCTTGATGGAATAGAAGAGGGTGATGGTGTTCTTAATATTACGGCATCAGATAACGGGCTAATAGCTGTTCAGTTTGGCGGTAAGATTCAAATTTATCAGGCTAATTTTGCTGAAAAAACTTTTTCTAAAATAGCGGAAACTGATAGTTCTAACGTTGTGGATATTGCGCTCTCTCCAGCTGGAGATCGTCTTTATGTCCTTTCAAGCAATGACTCTGGGACGCTTTCAGAATTTCGCGTGACGCAAGAAGGTCTTACCCCGATTAAAACAACACCTGCAGTAGGTGGTGATGCAGCCGGACTCGTTGTGTTTGACTCAGGAAAGGTTGGGATTGCCGCGGGCGGACAGGTGCTTTCTTATGAAGAGGCGGAAGTTCATAACGCTACCTTAGGGGAGTCGGTTAATGTCGGCGGGTCGCTTTCCATTACCGATGCCGATCGCGATGCTGCCAATTCCGGCAGCGGCAACTACGGTAACGTTTCTGTCACCTTCGAAACGAATGATGAAGCCAAACCTTCAACAGCGTTTGAATGGACGGGAGCAGACGGTTATACGCTCGAAAATGGCGTCATCAAGAACGGAGACCGTACGATTGCTGCGGTTGAGAAAGCTGATGGGAAAATCGTTCTGACATTTAAGGATGGCGCAACAACAGCCGATGTGGCCGCAGTTGTCAAGCAGGTTTCCTTTACAGTCCAGTCTGCAGCTGCAGACGGCAGCGTTTCCGTCAAGACGACTGTAACGGATAAAGACCAATCCGTTGAGAAAACGATTCAATACGAATTCTCTGCCAATCAGGCTCCTTCAGCATCCGGTTCTTCTGCTGTAGAAAATGAGTATTACAACACGACAGGCATGTCATCGCCTATCTTCAAAGATATAGCGATCAATGTCGGTGAACTCAATCAAAAAGTATCCTCGATGGAGCTCACGGCTTCGGGTGATTTTGCTGAAGGTGAATATTGGGTGGTCGACGGAGTGCGTATTCCTCTGAATAGCTCATCAGACGGCACTACGAAGAGCGGATACGCCTATCAGTATGTAGTCGCTGACGGAAAAGGCGTGCTGACCATTAGTTTTGATGGTGGCATTAAGACTGGGGCCGCTCAAAACGTTGTCAATTCGATGACATATGTCAACGAGAATGCCGAGGCTCAGGTTAGTGAGCGTGTTTTCGCTCTGACTAAAGTGACCGATAACGGCGGGTCTGATTCATCGATTATTGATGATGTCACGGCGACCATTCGTGTGCATCTCAGCGTCGATCCGGATGTAAGTGTTGATGCCCCTGAAACCTCCGACACAATCTTTATGCATGACGGCGTCATTACAGGGGCAGATTATTACGTCAACGATCTAGCACAGACTCCGGACGGCAAGACGGTTTTCGTGATGTCGTCTTCCGGCAGCGGTGGCTCCGGGACGTACACCTTCTACATTTACAGCCGCGGTGATGATGGCGCATTAACACTCAAAAACGCTTTCGAACTTGAATCATCGCCAGGGGGATATCCTGGGAGCATCGTTGTTTCCGCCGACGGCAACTCTGTTTATGTCAAGGCAATTTCCGGTGAAAACTCTTTTGTCATAGGCGTTCATGGATTCATGGCAGATGCCGACGGGACTTGGTCTCCCATTGAAGGCATTGATCTGACCTCTGAGTCTGATTCGTGGCAGGACATCTCCTTAGATCCTTCCGGCAAGTACTTTGCGGCGCTCACCGAAGATACTTTGTACCTTTATACAGTTGATGCTGACGGCAGTTTGAAATTGATCTCGCAGTTCACGCGGGATGAAATGAATTTTGCGGATCAGAATCTAACGGCCATTAAATTTTCCGGTGATGGCAAATCCATATATGTTCAAAAAGACAGTATGGGCGATAAGAGCGGAATTGCCGTTGTCGCAGTGGGTGAAGGCGGATCGCTTAATCTTGTTCAATCATTGAATTACGAGGCCATCAATGCGGATGAGTCTGGGGTCAAAGTCGATGATGAATTTATGCTGTGGAAGGTTGGGAGTGTTGTTTCATCGGCGGATGGTCAACATCTCTACGTTTACTCCGCATCTGCTATTGGGAGCCGCTACGTACTGACTTTTGAGAAAAATAATGACGGTACGATGACTCTCGTGCAGTCATTAACTGTTGGTGCGGATTATGGATTCGAAGGCGAATCGATCAGTATTCAAGAAATGCATCTTTCCTCCGACGGCAAGCTTCTGTTTGCCTCAACTGAGGATGGAAAGATGGTTGAATATACTGTAGATGCACTTTCTGGATTCTTGACAAAAGCCGGATCCATTGATGCGGGTACAGAAGGTTTTGGGAAATTTATTGTTTCTTCAGACGGTAAAAACATCTACTTTAACAGTGGATCTCAGGGCGTTTATTCTGCGTCGGCATTGCCTCAGATTCCCTACACCGGCAATTCCGCCGAAGTAGGCAAATATCTGTCTGGCGTCGATGCGGATGTTGAGGATTACCAAGACTTCAGCATTACGATCGAGCGCAACGGCGGGGCGAATACTTCAGACGGCTTTAGTTTTGCCAAGACTATTGGATATACCTTTGCGGACGGAGTAATTACCGGAGCTGACGGCACTCAACTCGGTTCTTACAGTGTCGAGGGCGGCAAGCTGACGATTACATTCACGGGGTCGCTCAATCACGATGTGTTCAACACGGTGCTTGGGGCGGTGAAATATGACGTGCCGTCCGACGTTGCCGGTGAAGTCGTGCTGAAGGTCACCATGATTGACAATGTCGGCAAGTCCGACGCTCAGATCTTCAGCGTCAAAGCCACTGACGGCTCTATTGAGACGCCCGACGAAGAGACCATTCATGTCCCGGATCCCGAGCAGCCGACCGACTTTCTCGCGAATGTTGATTTCTCGGGCATCAAAGATTCCATCCTTGGACACGCGGCTTCGATCACGGTAAATGTCGACTATCCGAACGGCACCTTTGGGCTCAGTGCAGATTCTGGTCTGACGCTCAAGGATGACGGCTACGTCTACAGCGGTGACGTGAAGCTCGGTGCATGGTCTGCCCGCGAAGGAACGCTTTCCATCACACTCGAGCAGGGCGTTGATGCAGACAAAGCCGAGGCGCTTTTGAAGGCAATCACCTTCACCGCCTCGGGTGCTGAGCCAGGTGCAGATCTGTCGGTCGATTTAAGCATTGGCTTTACGTCCTCGAGCGGCAGCAGCGATTCGCTGCTGATTGACAATGCGGTGACGCTGCAGATTAACGATGGTCCCGAATTTAACGAAACGAAGTATCCGGACTACGCTTTGAGCGGTACCTTGGATGTTGCGCTCGGCGGTTCAGCGGGTTCTATTACGCTGCCCTCAGACCTCTTTACGGATGACGTCAAAGTGGCGACCGTCACCGTGGAACTCCTCGATGAGAACGGGAACGTTATCGAAAATGGTCTTCAGAAGCTGGGGCTGAAGTTTGAGAATGGCAAGCTCTCCGGCACGGTTTCGAAGACGGGTGCCTATCAGCTGCGAATCACTGCGGCAGACGAGAGCGGTCTGACGGCGAGCCGTGATGTCACGCTGACCATCATGGAAAATCAGCCGCCGGTCGTTGTTGATGGAAATGTCAAGGTGCCCGAAGTCGTCTTCAATCACGAGACGAACTTCAGTGTCAAGGATTGGTTCAAAGACCCGAATGAGGCCGATGAGCTGACCTTCACGGCAGTGAAGGGGCTCCCCGATGGTCTGACTATCGACGCAAAGACAGGGACGATTTCCGGCACGCCTCAGGAGGTCGGTGCGTTCTCGGTGACGATCACGGCCTCGGACGGCAAGAATGCTCCGGTGGAGTACACCTTTAAGCTCACGGTTCGCGGCAATCAAGCCCCGCAGGCTGTACCGGATACCGCTCCGAGCGTTGTGGTCGGGGGCAATAATTCGTTTGAGCTCAAGGACTTCATCAAGGATCCTGATGGCGACGATTTGACCTTCAGGGTTGACGGGCTGCCCGATAACAGCGGGCTGAGCTTTGATGCTGACACGGGCCGCATCTACGGCACGGCGACGGTGACTGAACCCTTTAAGCTCACGATTACCGCGACGGACAGCTACGGCCTTTCGAATACGTTCGAAGTGACGGTGGGTGTTCGCACCAATTCCGCGCCCGAGTTTGTCGGCGCGGGATCGACTCATGAAGGGCTGCCGGCGGTCTTCGGCGATACGGCCGGCGGGATCAGAGCTGATCTCAATACGCTCTTCAAGGATGCCGAGGGCGACGGATTCAGAGTGGAGATCACCGAACCCGCAGAACTCCCTGAGGGCGTCTCTTTTGATGCCGATACCGGCATCTTAAAGGCGGACGCGAATTTCGAAAACGGCTTGGCGGTGACGGTGAAGGCCACGGATGCCTATGGCGCTTCGACCACCCGCACCATTTGGATCGGGACGCAAATTGCGCCCGTCACCAGTGCGGATGCGGGCGTTGCCAACCCGGCATTTGGCCGCGGTCTTGACCTTCTGCGCGACACGGGACTCGGACGAGGGCTCGAGCGCGAGGACTTCAGACCTACGGTACTGGCGGCGGATCACCCGGTCTTCGAACCGATCTTCGGCAAGCCGGCTGCGCCTCTGGAAGAACCCTCGGCCTCAGAGCGCCTCTTCGCGCTTTATAAGCAGACCGTCGATGATGAACGCGACGCCAAGCTTCATACCGAAGAGGTTCGCCGTGACCGGGCGGTAGAGCGCGCTGTTGAAAAGGTCGAGCGCTCAGACAAATCCGCAGCACGCGTGACGCTCAATGAGAGCGCAGCGGAATTGCCGTCAGCTGACTTGAATGACGTTGCTCAAAAGGGTTTAGCCGCGCTGCTCGACGCAGAGACGCCCGAGCAGAGCGAGGTCGCTGACACGAGTCTCACCGCTGCCATTGAACGCCATACGGTCTATGCCCGCGAAGGCATCTTTGCCAAATCCGATGATCTCGCTGCGAGCTGATCGCTGACAACTCACTTATTCGGCACGGACGCTCACTCTGGCAGTCCGTGCCGTCGAACCTACTCATTCTCTTGCCTATTTCAGGATTTCCAATCATGTCTCAGATGAAAGCCTCTCGGATGATCCGCCTTACTCTTGTTTCTACGTCCGTCGCCGCAGCGCTGATGCTCGCCGGCTGCTCGGTCATCGCGCCCGAAAAGCTTTCGAGCGACGATCTTATGCGTCTTGCCAATGTCGACCAGCAGCTGATGTTCGCTGCGCAGGAACCCGTCACGGCTCCCATTACGATGGAAGAGGCTGTTGCCCGTGCGCTCAAGTACAACCTCGAACACCGCCTGGCCATGATGGAGCGTGCGGTGCAGGAAAACATCGCTGATGTGCAGAGCATGAGCCTCTTGCCGAAGCTCACGGCGTCGGCAGGGTATCGCGACCGCTCCAACGAGCTCGCAAGCTCGAGCGAATCGCTTGCAACCGGCAAGGAGTCGCTCGTGCCTTCTAAGAGCAGCGAACGCGACGGCAGGACGGCCGATTTGGAGCTCTCCTGGAATGTGCTCGATTTCGGTCTGAGCTACTTTGAAGCCCAAGCTTCGACCAACAAGTCCTATGCCTCCGAAGAACGCCGCCGCCGCGTGGTGGCCGATATCGCCCGTCAGACCCGTGCGGCCTGGCTCTCGGCCGTCAGCGCTGAGCGTCTGCGCGACGAAGTTGCTGATGCGCTCGACGACGCTTCGAAGGCTCTGGCTCAGTCCAAGGAAGCGGGCGGCCGCGGCCTCGTGAAGCCGCTCGATGCGCTTCGCTACCAGCGTGACCTTCTCAACATGGTTCGTCAGCTCGAAACGCTCGAAGACGAATTGGTGAAGAGCAAAGCCAAGCTCGCGACCCTCATGAACCTGCAGCCGGGGACGCCATTCCAGCTCGCCGTTCCCTCGACGGATGCTGAGGCCGTTCCGGCCGTGCCCTATAAGCTCAGTGACCTCGAAGTGCTCGCCATGGTGCGCCGCCCTGAGATTCGCGAAGAAAGCTATCTCGCGCGCAATGCTGTGCTCGAAACCCGCATGTCGCTCCTGAAGCTCTTCCCGAATGTTCAGCTTTTTGCGGGTCTCAACTACGACAGCAATAAGTACTTGGCCAACAATGACTGGGCGGACGTGGGCACTCAGGTGAGCTGGAACCTGATGAGCCTCTTTACTGCGCCGAAGATTCTCAAGGGCGGAGAGCTTCGCGAAGAACTCGCTCCGCTTCGTCGTCAGGCCATCCGCATGACGGTTCTCTCTCAGGTGCACGTTGCTTGGCATCAGCGTTTTGCGGCTGAAAAGGCTTTCCGTCGAGCTGACGAACTCTCGCGCGTACAGAATTCCATCGACAAGCAGGTTGAAAATGCCGTGAAGAGCCGCAGCGAAACGAAGCTCGAAGCGGTACGCACGAAGGTTGAGACGCTGCTTGCCAAACGCACGCGTGATCTGAGCTATGCCGAAATGCTTAATGCCCAGGATGCCATCTATCAAGCCGCAGGCTTTGATACGGTACCCGCTGAGGTTGCCGATCAGTCCATTTCGGGACTCGCTGAAGCCATCGGCGCGCAGGACCGCATCATCGCCGACGGCGCAGTGCTGCAGGGGCTTTACGGTACGCAGGCCTTGAAGGACGGCGTGGGCGACTATAAGGAAGCGTCTGCGAGCTACCGCCTCAACCCGGAAGTTGCTGCGGCTGCGCAGGAGGGCGGAGCGGCCGTCCGTCTCGTTTCCGGCATGCCCTGGGAAAGTCTCGGTTCTTTGAAGGCCAGCCGGTAAGAATCGTGCTCGAAATGAGGATGATGATGGAAAAGCTCCATACGCTGAGCGCAATTTGCTCGATGGCTGCAGCTTTAACAATTGGCGCAGCCTCGGCTGCGCCGGCCCCTGCGGCAGGGCTTTCGAGCTCATCAGCATTGGCTGATGCGGTCGAATTCCGCGCGCAGGTAACCGCTAAGGCGCAGGCGCTCCTTTCGAGCGAAATGCCCGGTGAAGTGAGTGCTGTTGCATTCCGCGACGGTGAACGCTTCAAGGCCGGAGACGTGCTTGTCGAATACGACTGTGCGCTTCCCAAGGCGCGGCTTCTGCGGGCTGAAGCCGCTGCATCGGCCGCTGAAGGCCGCTGGCGCAGCGCCCGGGAACTCAGAAAGCTCAATTCCATCAGCACGGCCGACTATGAAGAAGCCCGCGCCAACGTCGGGATTGCGGCAGCCGAAGCCAAGGCTGAACGCATTCAGGTCGGCCGCTGCAGCATCAAGGCGCCGTTCTCGGGCATCGTGGGCGAAACGTATGTGCGCCCGCATGAGTATGTGGGAGAAGGCCAGAAGCTCCTCACCATTTATGAGGTGAGCGCCTTTGAGGTTGAGGCGATTCTCCCTGCGGCGGCATTGAAAGTGCTGCGGATCGGGAGCCGCCTGACGCTTACGCTGGACGATACCGGTGCGGTTTATCCGGTCACCGTGTCGCGCATCGCCGGGAGTGTGGATCCGGTCAGTCAGTCGGTGAAGGTGACGGGCGAGCTCCAGCTTCCCAAAAGGGAGAAGGCTGCGGGTGATGCCGGTGCGGCAGCGCTCCCGCTTCTGCCCGGTATGAGCGGACGAGTCGCTTGGAGCCCTGCTCCATGATCATTCGAACGAAGCCGGGAGCGGAATCCAAAAAGGGCTCCGCTGCCGAAGGGCTCCAGGAGCTCAAGTCTGCGTTTCTGAAGTCCCGTGAACAAACCGAACGCCTGGAGCGCGTTATTCGTCTCTGTGAAACTGCACGTGCGGCATCCGATCGCCGAGCGCTCGGCTACACGGCGCTCAACGATACGCTCGCATCAATTGACTACCGTCAGGCAGCGCTTTGGTGGCGGGCGGCCGATGATGCCGGAGCGGGGCGAATCGAAGGGCTTTCGGGCGTTGCGGATCCGGTTCGCAATGCGGCCTTTCCGGCTTGGCTCGTTAAGCGCCTGGGCGGCTTCGCGGATGCTCATCCGGCCGGCGCTTCTTCTCTGTCGGGTTCCGCCTTGGCCGATGAACTCGTGCAGCCCTTCAATGTGCTCGAGCATCCGCCGGCCGCGGATCACGACCGAATGATGGCCAAGGAGTTTCTGCCGGCTCAGGCGCTTTGGGCGGAACTGCCGCTTAAAGCGCCGCAGGCGGGCGGCGCCGGCATCAGAGCTGCGCTTATCCTTTGGCGGGACGCCCCGTGGACGGGGGCCGACAAGGCTATCCTCACCCATCTGGCGCGTGCTTATGCCGATGCGTGGAGCGCCATGCCGCTTGGCCGCAGCGACTGGTCGGGCGAAGGCACCGTGAAGGCTCACTCCGGAAGGCTTTTGGTCTGGAGCCGCAAGCGCTGGGTGCGCTGTGCAGCCGCTGCGGCAGTGGTCGGAGCGATGCTGATACCCATTCGGCAGTCCGTGCTTGCGCCCGCAGAAGTAACGGCCAAAAATCCGTTTGCTGTTCGTGCGCCGCTCTCGGGCGTAGTCGAAGAAATCGTCGTGAAGCCCAATGCGCCGGTCAAGGCGGGGGATCTCCTTGTGCGGATGGACTCGCGCGACCTGCGCGGTCAATTGGAGGCTGCAAGGCAGACGCTTTCTGTTGCAGAGGCCGAATACCGGCAGGGGCAGCAGCAGGCCTTTTTTGATGAGCGCAGCAAGATGGCTTTGGGGGTGCTTAAGCGCCGTCGCGATCAGGCTGAAGCTGATGCAGCTTTTCTTGCCGGGGAACTTGAACGGACGGAGATCCGGGCAGACCGCTCGGGTGTTGCCGTCTTTTCGGATCCTCAGGAATGGCTGGGTCGGCCGGTAGCTGTCGGCGAACGCATTTTGATGGTGGCGGACCCTCGGGCAGTGGAGCTCGAGGCCGAAATTCCGGTGGGTGACGCCGTCGCGCTTGAAAAAGGCGCCGAAGTGAAATTCTTCCTCAATGCGTCGCCGACGAGTCCGCTCGAAGCAGAGCTCACTCGAGTGGCCTACCGCGCGTCAGCCACGGCTGACGGAACGCTTGCCTACAAGGCTCGGGCCGAATTCGTCCAAACCGACGGTGATGCGCCGCAGCTCGGCCTCAAGGGCACGGCAAAGTTTTACGGCGAAGAAACCTTTCTGGGGCTTTATCTCCTTCGCCGGCCTCTGGCTACGCTGCGGCTCTGGCTCGGCGTCTAAGCGTGCGGCTTGGCACCTCTGCGGATGAATGCTATGAACGCTCTCGAGCGCCCCCCTGTTGCTCCGGGTCTCTCTGCCGGGCATCCGACCCCGAAGGAGCCGCGGCTTCCGCCGCTGCGGGAGGATCTTCGTCTGCACGAAGGCCCGGACGCGGATGACGGGAGTCCTACTTGGGTGCTTGAAGATCCGGCGCGCGATCAGTTTTTTCAGCTCGGCGTTTTTCAGGCGGAGTGCCTGAAGCGCTGGCACTTAGGGACAGCCAAGGCTGTGGCTGCTGCTGTCGGCAAGGAAACGCTCCTTCGGCCGACGGCGGAGACGGTGGAGAATTTTGCGAAGTTTCTGATGCGGATGAGCCTTACGCGCGAAGCGGGAACTTCCGCGAGGCTCGCCGAACAGATGAAGCGTAAGCCCAAGCAGACGCTTTGGAAGTTCTTTCTGCACCACTATCTTTTTTTCCGCATTCCGCTGGTGGCGCCGGACGCATTCCTGCGTCGGACGCTTCCCTGGGTTGAGCGCCTCTTTTTCACAAAGACCTTTCTCTGGGCCACATTAACGGCGCTCGTTTTGGCGCTTTACCTCATCGGCCGGCAGTGGGATGCCTTTACGCATACCTTCTCGCATTTCTTTTCCTGGGAAGGCGCGGTTATGGCCGGCCTCACGATTGCCTGCACAAAGGTGATCCATGAGCTGGCTCATGCCTACACAGCCGAGCACTTTGGCTGCCGTATTCCCCATATTGGCATCGCCTTCATGGTGATGATGCCGCTCCTATATACCGATACGTCCGCTGCCTGGCGACTGAAGTCCAAGCGTCAGCGCATGGCCGTCTGCGCGGCGGGTGTTTTAGGGGAATTGGCTTTAGGCGTTTGGGCAGCACTCGCGTGGAGCTTTCTGCCCGAAGGCGGGCTAAAGAGCGCGGCCTTTATGCTCGCCACCACAACCTGGATCATGACGCTCGCCATCAATTCAAGCCCCTTCATGCGGTTTGACGGGTACTACCTGCTCTCGGACTGGCTGGGCGTAGCGAACCTGCATCAGAGGAGCTTCGCGCTGGCCAAATGGCGGATGCGGGAGCTTCTTTTCGGCTTTGGGGAGAAGAAGCCCGAATCGTTTGAGCTGTGGAAGGAACGCGCATTGATTATCTATGCGTGGGCAACGTGGCTTTACCGATTCTTCCTCTTCTGCGGTATCGCGCTCCTCGTCTACCACGCCTTCTTCAAGCTGCTCGGCATTTTTCTCTTTTGCGTTGAGGTTTCCGTCTTCGTCATGCTTCCGATACTTCGTGAACTTAAGGAATGGGCGCTTCGCATCCTGAAGGGAAAAGCTGCGCCGCGCAGTCTGTGGCTCCTCTTTCCCATTGCGGGAATTTTGGCGGTGTTTTTCATGCCTTGGCGCTCAGAGGTAGCGGCGCCGGCGGTGGTGAAGCCGGCGGCAGCGGTGACGCTTTACACGCCGGCAGCGGCACAGGTCGAAGCGATTGAGGCTGCTCAGGG
>UMGF01010242.1_pt1 | contig 12330 bp, 10 predicted proteins | sample 1965181 | NCBI WGS metagenome assembly UMGF01 (sample SAMEA4836063, study PRJEB28245) | human gut metagenome | biome: gut microbiome; material: fecal sample | place: Denmark | collected 2008 | reverse complement strand
GGGTGTAGCCGTTTTTGTAGTTCAGCTTCAGGATGCCCAGCCAGGGTTCGCCGTCGCGGGTGAAATCCACCACCGCAAGGTCTGCCCCGGGGATGGTAGTGTGGGCATGCATGTAGTCAAACAGCACCCCCGCAATGCGGCAGGACAGGTCCACAAAGTCGCCGTTGTGTTCCAGCTCGTTGCGGAAGGCGGAGTCCGGCAGTGGGCGGCACTGGCGGATCTCGTCGCTGGCCAGCAGCTTTTCGATGTGGTTTTGCAGATAGGCGGTTTTTTCGGCGGTCATTTCCATGCCGCTGCCGCTGAGCACAGGGGCGTCCAGCGTGGTGTCCAGCACATGCAGGATCGCCTGATGAATGATGATCTCCATAAGTCGGGCCTCATTTCCATTTGATGTCGTTCTTCCGGGTGTCAGTATACCACATCCGGTGTCAAAAGGCGAGAGGGCGTATTGTAAAGCCGGGCGGCGCGTGCTACAATGAAGCAAACAGAAAGGGGCGTTGACCATGGAATTTCGGGACAAACCCATGCAGAACCTTGTCCGCATTCCGGAAAAGGACATCTGCAAAAATGCACAGAAGCTGCTGCTGGACGGCGAGACCATTGTGGGAGCCTACAAGACGGTGCGGGATCAGGTGGTTTTTACCACTCACCGCATCATTCTGGTGGATATGCAGGGCGTGACCGGCACCCGGCAGGAGATCTTCGTACTGCCCTACCGCAAGATGCTGCACTTCGGCATCCAGACCGCCGGCTTCGGTGACCCGCTGCAGGCCTCACAGCTGACCGTATGCTTTGCGGATGAGCACGAGGCAAAGTTCGGCTTCATTGGACAGGACGACCTGTTTGCCGTGGCCAATGCCATCAGCCGCCGCATCCTGTAATTGGCCCGAAAACAGCAGGCTCCCCGCCCGGGAAACCGGACAGGGAGCCTTTTGCTGTATACGAAAAGGAGAATGGCAAAAAATCAGCTGCGGCGGGTCTTGCGCACCAGCTGCTCGTGCATGCAAACCATGAGCACCAGCAGCGCCAGCAGGTAGAAGGGGAACAGGGCCGGGGTAATGTTGTTGGCCAGCAGGCCGAACAGCGGCGGCATGGTCAGGTTGCCCACATAGGCGCTGGCCATCTGGATGCCGATGACGGCCTGCGACTTGTCTGCCCCGAAGTGGTCCGGCGTGGAGTGGATGATGCTGGGGTAGATGGGCGCGCAGCCCAGCCCCACCAGCACAAGACCGGCCAGTGCAAGGGCCTGCGGGCCGGGGATCAGCAGGGCAGCTACGCCCACGGCCAGAATGATCTGACCCATGCGGATCATCTGGGTGTCGTTGAATTTCATAGTGATGAAACCACAGGCTGCTCGTCCGGCGGTGATGCCAAAATAGAACAGGCTGGCAAAGCTGGCGGCAGTCTCGGCAGCCACTCCGCGGCTCAGGGTCAGATAGCTGCTGGCCCACAGCCCGGCGGTGGTTTCCAGAGCACAGTAGCAGAAGAAACAGAGCATCACTTCCCGGGCGCCCGGCAGGGCAAACACCTGCCGCAAGCTCAGTGCCTGCGGGGCGGTTTCTTCGGTGCCGCTCTCCGTGCGACGCTCCTTCCACAGGGGCAGGCTGACCACCAGCACCACGGTGAGCAGGACCTGGAACAGGGCAATGGCCCGGTAGCCGACCGTCCAGTGCATTCCATGGGCCAGCGCCGCGCCCATGACCATGGGGCTCACCATGGTGCCGATGCCCCACATGCAGTGCAGCCAGCTCATATGGCGGCTTCTGTAGTGCAGGGCAACGTAGTTGTTCAGGGCTGCGTCCACGCTGCCGGCACCCAGCCCGTAGGGGATGGCCCACAGGCAGAGCATCCAGAACTGTGTGGAGATGGAAAACCCGAACAGCGCTGCGGCGGTCATGCCCACGCTGATGGCCGTGACCCTGCCGGTGCCGAGGGTCCGGGTCAGCCGGTCGCTCTGCAGGCTGGAAAGGATCGTGCCCAGCGAGATGATCATGGAAAGGATACCCGCGCAGGACACCGGCACCCCCAGCTCCGGGTACATGGTGGGCCAGGCCGACCCCAGCAGGGAATCCGGCAGGCCCAGACTGATAAAAGCAGTGTAAATGATGGGCAAAAGAAGCGAGACCATAGGCTTGAGTTCCTCCCACAAGCATGCTATACTTGCAATGCCTCTTGTGCGTTGCTGTTATCATAATATCACACAATGTCACAGGGCGTTAGAAGAAAAACGGTCTTTTTTTATGACAAAACCGGCGCAGAGGGCCCGGCAATGTTGAAAACCCGGAAAGGAACCCGTAGATGGCTTTGGCATTGAATTGCGGCATCCCATCCACACCGCAGGGGCGGGAGCTGGTGCAGCACGGCAGCGCACTGTTCCCGATTGCGTGCTACGAAGAACGGCTTACCTGCTATTCGGTGCCGTGGCACTGGCATGAGGATTTTGAGTATATCCTCGCCTACGAGGGCACCGTGACCGTGGGCGTGGACAAAAAGCGCATCTGTCTGGCGGAAGGCGAGGGCGTGTTCATCAACTCCGGCGTGCTCCATGCAGTGGAATTTGCGGCAGAAGGTCCCTCAGCGCTGCGCAGCGGGGTGTTCCACCCGCGGCTCGTGGGCGGGATGGACACCATCTACTGGCAAAAGCTCATCCGGCCGCTGCTGCAGCCCGGTGTACCGTCCTATTTTCTGCTGAGCAAGGGGGAGCCCTGGCAGGCGGAAGTTCTGGCCCGGCTGTGGGAGGCCTGGCACGCTGTGGACGAAGAACCGGACGACTACGAGAACCGGGTTCGGTATCTGCTTTCGGCGGCGCTGCACACCCTCGCGGCCCACTGCCCGGTGGGCGAGTGCCGCAGCTCCCGGCAGGAGCAGGTGGCGGCCCAGCGCATGAAACAGATGCTGCGTTTTGTGGAGGAACACTATGCCGAGGAACTGACCGTGGAACGCATTGCGGACAGTGTGGCCCTGAGCGAAAGCGCTTGCCTGCGCAGTTTCCGGCAGCTGCTGGGTACCACGCCCATCCAGTATGTGAAACAGTACCGCATTGAAAAAGCCGCCGGGCTGCTGCTGACCACCCGCCTGCGCACCGGCGAGATCGGGGCCGAGTGCGGCTTTACCGACCTGAGCTATTTTACAAAGACCTTCCGCGAGATCAAGCACTGCACGCCCCGGGAATACCGGCAGCGGTTTGCGGTGCAGGGCTGACCGACGGGTGCGCCGGGAGCTTTTTCCTCGAATGCAACGGGCCATTCCATTGTCCGCCCTACTGCCTGCGGCAGCAGGGACCCACCCGCCGGATCATTCTCGGAGAAACTTCCGGCCCGGCTGTCAACCCTATTTGACGCATCAGACGCATTATACTATCAACAAGAAGGAGAATCGCAGAACCATGCAGCGCAGTCTTACCAAAGGCCCCATTACAAAGGGCATCCTGCTGTTTGCTTTGCCGCTGATGTTCGGCAACCTGCTGCAGCAGATGTACAACATCGCCGACACCTGGGTGGTGGGGCGCTTCCTCGGCGCGGATGCGCTGGCGGCGGTGGGCTCGTCCTACACCCTCATGACCTTTCTCACCTCCATCCTGCTGGGGCTGTGCATGGGCAGCGGCGTAGCCGTCTCCATGCAGTACGGCAGCGGGGAAGAGGCCCGCATGCGGCAGAGCGTGTTCCAGTCCTTTGTGCTCATTGCAGGCATGGCACTGGCACTGAATGTTCTGGTGTATCTGGGGCTGGGCGGCATTCTGTGGGTGCTGCGGGTACCGGAGGAGATCATCCCTTTGATGAAGGAATATCTCCGCATCATTTTTCTGGGTATCACGGCCACCTTTTTGTATAACTACTTTGCAAACCTTCTGCGGGCCATCGGCAACTCCGTGGTCCCGCTGCTGTTCTTGGCTGTGTCGGCAGTGCTCAATGTGATCCTGGACCTGGTGTGCGTGCTGGTGCTGCACTGGGGCGTGCGGGGGGCCGCGGCCGCCACCACCTTCTCGCAGTTCGTGTCTGGCATCGGCATCGGACTGTACACCCTGAAAAAGTTCCCGCAGCTCTGCCCGAAAAAAGAGGACTGCCGGTGGGACAAACAGAACCTTGCCACCATCCTGAACCTTTCGGTGATGACCAGCGTGCAGCAGTCCATCATGAATTTCGGCATCCTCATGGTACAGGGGCTGGTCAACAGCTTCGGCACCGTGATCATGGCGGCTTTTGCAGCGGCAGTCAAGATCGACTCCTTTGCCTACATGCCGGTGCAGGACTTCGGCAATGCCTTTTCCACCTATGTGGCGCAGAACTACGGCGCGGGCCAGACCGACCGCATCCGCAAGGGCATCCGCAGTGCAGGGCTGTGCAGTGCGGCGTTCTGCATCGTCATCAGTGTGCTGGTGTGCGCCTTTGCAGCGCCGCTCATGGGCATTTTCATTGACCCGGCGGAAACCGCCATCCTTGCTGCCGGTGTGCACTATCTGCACATTGAGGGCGCGTGCTATCTCGGCATCGGCATTCTGTTCCTGCTCTACGGCTACTACCGGGCCGTCAATCAGCCCCAGATGTCGGTGGTGCTCACGATCGCATCTCTCGGCACCCGTGTGGCGCTGGCCTACCTGCTGTCGGCGACCCCGCTGGGCGTCACCGGCATCTGGCTCAGTGTGCCCATCGGCTGGGCACTGGCCGATGCCATCGGCATTGGGTACTACCTCAAAAAGCACCGGGCAAAGTACGCGGTGCAGGCCTGAGACAAACCAAAAGCGGATGCATCCCTTGACGGGAAGCATCCGCTTTTTTATAGAGCATCAAATTTTCAGTGCATCAATGGCCTGCTGCAGGTGCTGGTAAAACTGCCCCAGATGCCAGCCGTCCACAAAACGGTGGTTCACTTCCAGGCACATGCCCAGCGTCTCACGGCCATCTGCCGGGACAGCTCCGCCCGCGGCCAGACGGCAAGGTCGATTTTCTGCATGAGAGGTCACTCCATATCGTACAGCTTCATGGTTTCCGGGCTGCGGTATTCGTGCTTTTCGTAATAGCCGATCAGGGTGCCGTCGGCGTCCCGCAGGGCGACCATGTAGACGTCCTTGTTCTGTTTGACGTTGTGGTAGGTGTAAACAAGGTTGTGATTTTTGTCGGCGGCAAACCAGTCGATGACCCGCTGGATGGTCTGGCGGGACTGCGGATTGTGGCAGGTCAGTACGCTTTTGCCCAGCAGGGCAGCACCGCCATGCTTTGCATAGCTGGCAATGGCGGCGGGGTTCATATAGATGATGGTGTGTTCCAGGTCGCAGATCACGACCGCTGCACGGTCCTGATCCACGAGACTTTTGAAATAGGCGTTCAGCTCCATGATTCATTCTCCTTTGGCAGGGTCCGGTTTGGTTTTGTCCAGTGCGTCAAACTGCTTTACGATCTGCGGGTCCTTCAGTTTGATGACCTTGCCGGAAAGATAGTGCAGGGTGTTTTCCTCCGGAATTTCCCGGAAGGTGATGCGCACGGCGCACAGGGCCTGCGTTTTTGTGCCGGTGCGCTCGTTCATTTTGCGGTTGCCGTATTTGATGTCGCCCAGCACGGGTTTGCCCAGATAGGCCAGATGGGCACGGATCTGGTGGGTGCGGCCGGTGACCAGGCCGATCTTGCACAGTGCAAAGGGCCCGGCCGTGTGCAGCACATCCACATCCGTGATGATCTGTTTGCGGTGTTCGTCCTGCGCCTGATGGGCGTGGATGCTCACCTTGTTGTTCTTTTCGTCGTGCTCCCACCATGCGGTGAAACGCCCGCTCTGGGGGATGCCCACCGTGATGGTATAGTACTCCTTCTTGAGCAGGTCGGTGCGGATGATCTCGTTCATGTCCCGCAGGGCGGCGTAGCTCTTGGCGGCAATCACCAACCCCTCGGTGCCGCGGTCCAGCCGGTTGCAGATGCCGGGCTTGAAGCGGTTTTCGCCGTGGGGGTCGTATTCACCTTTTTCGGCCAGATACTGGGTAAAGGCATCCACAAGGTTCGCGTCACCAGTGCGGTCGCTGTGGCACAGCAGGTGGGTGGGCTTGTACAGCACGGCAATGTTGTCATCCTCATAAATCACGGTGACTTTGGGCTGCTTCGGCTGTTTTTTGGGCGCAGCCTTCGGCTCGGGTTTTGCGCCCTCCGGCGGGAAAAACTCATCGTTGATGTACAACTCGATCAGGTCCCCGGCCTGCAGACGGTACTCCGGCGCGGCCTTTTTGCCGTTCACCTTCACCCGCTTGTTGCGGAAACTTTTGTACAAAAGGCTGGTGGGAAAATCGCGGGTCACGCTCTGCACAAAGCGCGACAGGCGCACGCCGTCGTCGTTGGTGGTGGCGGTATATTGTTTCATGCAATACTCCTTGCTTCTCAGAAAAAATAACTGATACTATACTAATACACAAAACCAGCCAAGTCAACGCATCCCGCCCTGAATATTTTGCCCGGGGGCTTGAGTTCCGTGCCGGAAATGGGTACTATAAAGAAAGAACGCTGAAAAGGAGAACCGCCATGGCAGAATACAAACGGCATCAGGGGCACCGCCAGCGCATGCGGGAGCGGGTGCAGAACTACGGGCTGGACAGTCTGGCCGACCATGAAGTGCTGGAATATATCCTGTATACGACCAATGCTCAGAGGGATACCAACGAGATCGCGTACAACCTGCTGGAGCGGTTCGGGGACTTTGCCTCTGTGCTGGAGGCCAGTGAGGAAGAACTATGCACCGTGGAGGGCATCGGCCCCACCTCGGCAAGACTGTTGCACATGCTGCCGCAGGTCAGCCGGTATTACGGGCGCAGCCGCACCGACGGAAAGCGCTGCTTCAAGACTACGGAACAGCTGGGCAGCTATCTGATGGAAAAATTTGCCTGGTCTGACTACGAGCGCGCCATGCTGGTCTCGCTGAGCACCCGCCGCCACATCAAAGCAGCGGTCTGGCTGCGGGAGGGCACCTCCGACCGGGTGAGCCTGGACGTGAAGGATGTGGTGGCCACTGCCATCAAGGGCGGCACCGACGCTGTAGTGCTCTGCCACAACCACCCCAACGGAGTGGCTCTGCCCTCCATGGAGGATATGGAGGCCACTGGCAGCATTGCCCGGGCGCTGGGGCTGGTGAACATCCATCTGCTGGACCACTTTATCCTGACCGACACGGAGTGCTTTTCCATGCGGGATGCCGGGCGGCTGCCCATCTACGACTTCAAGACCGGCACACTTTTCTGGCCCTGAGTGCAGAATACCTGTTTACATTATAAAACTGCTGTGCTATAATCACATTGAAAGATACAACCAATTGTGGTTCTTCGCCCGGCGGAGAGCCGGAGAGGAGAGCTGCAGTGGCAGACGAAAAATTTGAACTGGTGTCCTCGTATCAGCCCACCGGCGACCAGCCCCAGGCCATTGAAACGCTGGTGGAGGGGGTGCAGCGGGGTGACCGCTGCCAGACCCTGCTGGGCGTTACCGGCAGCGGCAAGACTTTTACCATGGCCAACGTCATCGCCCGGTGCAACCGGCCCACGCTGGTGCTGGCCCACAACAAAACGCTGGCAGCCCAGCTGTGCACCGAGTTCCGCTCGTTTTTCCCCAACAATGCGGTGGAGTATTTTGTCAGCTACTACGACTACTACCAGCCGGAAGCCTACATCCCCAGCACCGATACCTATATTGAAAAGGACAGCGCCATCAACGACGAGATCGACCGTCTGCGCCACTCGGCTACGGCGGCGCTTTCGGAACGGCGGGATGTGATCATCGTGGCGTCGGTGTCCTGCATCTACTCCCTGGGCGACCCCATTGACTACCGCAGCATGGTCATCAGTCTGCGGCCCGGCATGCAGATGGAGCGGGATGAACTGTGCCAGAAGCTGGTTACCCTGCAATACGAGCGCAACGACGTAAATTTTGTCCGCAACAAGTTCCGCGTCCACGGAGATACGGTGGACATTTATCTGGCCTATATGAGTGAGCTGGCCATCCGGGTGGAGTTCTTCGGGGACGAGATCGACCGCATCACCGAGTTCAACCCCCTCACCGGCACCAAGCAGAACGTGGTCAAGCATGTGGCCATCTTCCCGGCCAGCCACTACATTGTCAGCGCTGAGAAAAAGGCCGCCGCGCTGGAAAAGATCCGCGCCGAGTGCGACGCGCAGGTGAAGCAGTTCACCGCAGAGGGCAAACTCATCGAGGCCCAGCGCATTGCCCAGCGCACCAATTACGACATTGAGATGCTCAACGAGGTGGGCATGTGCAAGGGCATCGAAAACTATTCGGCGGTGCTGTCGGGCCGTGCGCCGGGCAGCATGCCCACGACCCTGCTGGATTATTTCCCGGAGGATTTTCTGCTTTTTGTGGACGAAAGCCATGTCACCCTGCCGCAGGTGCGCGCCATGTACGGCGGCGACTACGCCCGCAAGAAAACGCTGGTGGAGTACGGGTTCCGTCTGCCGTCGGCCTTTGATAACCGCCCCCTCAAATTTGAGGAAGTGGAGTCCAAGCTCAACCAGATGATCTTTGTTTCGGCTACGCCCGGAGAATATGAGCGCCAGAACAGCACCCAGGTGGCCCAGCAGGTCATCCGTCCCACCGGATTGCTGGACCCGGTCATCTCGGTGCGCCCGGTGGAAGGGCAGGTGGTAGACCTTCTGGGCGAGATCAACACCCGCATTGCCCGGCAGGAGCGGGTGCTGGTGACCACCCTGACCAAGAAAATGGCCGAGGACCTCACCGACTACCTCACCGAACAGGGCATCAAGGTCAAGTATATGCACCACGAGGTGGACACCTTCGAGCGCATGGAGATCATCAAGGACCTGCGCCTGGGCAGCATCGACGTGGTGGTGGGTATCAACCTGCTGCGCGAGGGTCTGGACCTGCCGGAGGTGAGCCTGGTGGCCATTCTGGATGCCGACAAGGAAGGTTTTCTGCGCAGCGAGACCAGTCTCATCCAGACCATCGGCCGTGCTGCCCGAAACGCAGAGGGCATGGTCATCATGTACGCCGATGTGGTCACCGACAGCATGGACCGTGCCATCACTGAGACGGAGCGCCGCCGCGCCATCCAGATGGCCTACAATCAGGAACATGGCATCGTGCCCAGGACCATCGTCAAGGCCATTGCAGACAGCATTGAGATCAGCGACAAGGCCGAGAACGCCAAACGCAACACCCGCCGCATGGGTAAGATGGAGCGGGAAGCCGCCATTGAGCGTCTGACCCGCGAGATGAAGGAAGCCGCCAAGCTGCTGGAGTTCGAGCACGCGGCCTTCCTGCGCGACCAGATCGACCGCCTGCGCCGGGGCGAGAACCCCACCGTGGATTCGGCAGCCGAGACGGAGCGCAAACAGAACCATGCACAGACACAACGAAAAGGGAGAAAATACCTTGGCAAACGATAAGATCATCATCAAGGGTGCCCGCGAGCACAACCTGAAAAATGTAAACCTGACCCTCCCGCGGGAGAAGCTCATCGTCATGACCGGCCTGTCCGGTTCGGGCAAGTCGAGCCTTGCCTTTGACACCATCTACGCCGACGGCCAGCGCCGCTATGTGGAAAGCCTGTCCAGCTACGCCCGCATGTTCCTGGGCCGGATGGACAAGCCCGATGTGGACGAGATCACCGGCCTGTCGCCGGCCATTTCCATCGACCAGAAAACCACCAGCCACAACCCCCGCTCCACCGTGGGCACTGTGACCGAGATCTACGATTACCTGCGCCTGCTGTACGCCCGCGTGGGCGTGCCCCACTGTCCGGTGTGCGGCCGGGTCATCAGTCAGCAGACCGTGGACGAGATGGTGGACGCCGTCCTGAAGCTGGAAGAGGGGACCAAGTTCATGGTGCTGGCTCCGGTGGTGCGTCAGCGCAAGGGCACCCAGCAGAAGGAGCTGGAGGCCGCCCGCCGTGCCGGTTACGCTCGCGTGAAGATCGACGGCAATCTGTACGATCTGGATGAAGAGATCGCGCTGGAAAAGAACATCAAGCACACCGTGGAGGTGGTGGTGGACCGCCTTGCCCTGCGCAAGGGCATCCGGGGCCGCCTGGCCGATTCACTGGAAACGGCACTGGCCCTGACCGGCGGTGTGGCCGAGGTGGAAGTGGTCGGCGGCGAAGTGATGACCTTCAGCCAGAATTTTGCCTGCCCGGAGCACGGCATCTCCATCAGCGACCTGTCCCCCCGGCTGTTCTCCTTCAATAACCCGCTGGGTGCCTGCGAAAAGTGCACCGGCCTTGGCACCTTCATGCGGGTGGACGAGGAACGCATCCTGCCCAACCGGAACCTTTCCATCCGGGAGGGTGCCATCAAGGCCAGCGGCTGGTACTACGCTGAGGGCTCGGTGAGCGAGATGTACTATCTGGGCCTTGGCAAAAAGTACGGTTTTACGCTGGACACGCCCATCAAGGATATGAGCACCGAGGCGGTCAACGCCCTGCTCTACGGTACCAACGGCGAAAAGATCGAGATGCACCGCACCAACGAGTTCGGCAGCGGTGTCTACTATAATACGTTTGAGGGCATCGTGGAGAATCTGGAGCGCCGCTTCCGCGAGACCAACAGCGAGTGGATGAAGGAAGAAATCGGCAGCTTCATGTCCGGTGTGGAGTGCCCGGGCTGCCACGGCCGACGCCTGAAACCGGTGGTGCTGGCCGTAACGGTCGGGGACAAGAACATCAGCGAATTCTGCGAGATGTCCATCCGGGAAGAGCTGGAATTCATCCGGGAAAACGAGCCGAATCTGACCGAAAAACAGAAGCAGATCGGCGGCCAGATCATGAAGGAAATCAAAAACCGTCTGCAATTCCTTCAGAGTGTGGGTCTGGATTATCTCACGCTGGCCCGGTCGGCGGGCACGCTGTCCGGCGGCGAGAGCCAGCGCATCCGCCTGACCACCCAGATCGGCAGCGCCCTTTCCGGTGTGCTGTATGTGCTGGATGAGCCCAGCATCGGCCTGCACCAGCGCGACAACGACAAGCTGATTGCTACGCTCAAAAATCTGCGCGACCTTGGCAATACGGTCATCGTGGTGGAGCACGACGAGGACACCATGCGCAATGCGGACTATATCGTGGACGTCGGCCCCGGTGCCGGTGTGCACGGCGGTGAGATCGTGGCGGCCGGCAGTGTGAAGGATATCTGCAAGGCCAAACGCAGCATCACCGGCGACTATCTCTCCGGTCGCAAGCGCATCGAAGTGCCCCAGACCCGCCGCTCCGGCAACGGCAACTTCCTCACCGTGAAGGGCGCACGGGAAAACAACCTGCGCAACCTCGACGTAAAATTCCCGCTGGGTGAGTTCATCTGCGTGACCGGAATTTCCGGTTCTGGAAAGTCCAGCCTGATCAACGAGATCCTGTACAAAACGCTGGCCTGTGAGCTGAACGGTGCCCGCTCCCGCGCAGGCAAATGCGACGGGATAGAGGGACTGGAGTTTGTGGATAAGGTCATCGGCATCGACCAGCAGCCCATCGGCCGCACGCCCCGCTCCAACCCCGCCACCTATACCGGGGTGTTCAACGATATCCGCACGGTGTTCTCCCAGACGCAGGACGCCAAAATGCGGGGCTACGGGCCGGGACGGTTCAGCTTCAACGTCAAGGGCGGCCGGTGCGAGGCCTGCGAGGGCAACGGCATCCTGCAGATCGAAATGCACTTTTTGCCGGACGTGTATGTGCCCTGCGAGGTGTGCAAGGGTGCCCGCTACAACCGCGAAACGCTGGAAGTGAAATATAAGGAAAAGACCATTTCCGACGTGCTGAACATGACTGTGGAAGAAGCGGTGGTGTTCTTTGCCAACCAGCCCAAGATCGCCCGCAAGCTGCAGACCCTGCTGGATGTGGGTCTGGGGTATGTAACGCTGGGCCAGAGCGCCACCACCCTGTCCGGCGGCGAGGCTCAGCGTGTGAAGCTGGCCAACGAGCTGGCCCGCCGCGGCACCGGCAAAACGGTGTATATCCTCGACGAGCCCACCACCGGCCTGCACATCGCAGATGTGCACCGTCTGATCGAGGTGCTGCAGAAGCTGGTGGATGCCGGCAACACGGTCATCGTCATCGAGCACAATCTGGATCTGATCAAGTGCGCCGACCACATCATTGATCTGGGCCCGGAGGGCGGCAGTGCCGGTGGTCTGATCATCGCCGAGGGTACCCCGGAGCAGGTGGCCGAAGTGCCCGGCAGCTTTACCGGCCAGTACCTCAAGCCCCTGCTGGAAAAGGACAAGGTACTGCGGCAGGCAGCACAACAATAAAAAGAGCGCCGGTGCGTAAAAATCGGACTTTTTGCAAAAATATCCGAAAAAATTGCAAAAAATGGTTGACAAATGCCCCCACTCAGCGTATAATATCTCT
>UMGF01089379.1_pt1 | contig 12525 bp, 7 predicted proteins | sample 1965181 | NCBI WGS metagenome assembly UMGF01 (sample SAMEA4836063, study PRJEB28245) | human gut metagenome | biome: gut microbiome; material: fecal sample | place: Denmark | collected 2008 | reverse complement strand
CAAGGAAGGTGCGAATGTCCCGGTTTATGTGCTGGAGTTTTTACTAGGCCAGTACTGTAGTTCAGATGACGAAGCTATTATTGAAAAAGGCGTGCAGAATGTAAAGCACATTCTGGCGGACAACTTTGTACGACCTGATGAAGCACAAAAGATTCTTTCGCAGCTGCGGAAAAAGGGCAGCCACACCATTATCGATATGGTGACCGTGCATCTGGATATCAAGAAAGACTGCTTCTTTGCAGAGTTTTCCAATCTGGGACTCTCCAATGTGCCCATTACGGACGACTACCCGGAAAAATTTGACCGTTTGCTCTGCGGCGGCATCTGGTGCATCGTTCAACTGGAATATGAATCCGAAGGTGACAGCAGCTTTGGAATAGAGGACTTTGATAGCGAACCCCGGCAGAAAAAGCAGAAGGATGTTTCGCCTATCAGCATCCGCAAACTGACCCCCATCCAGATGCCTCATATCGATATTGAGAAAGTACGCACCGGGCGTAAAGCCTTCACGCAGGACGAGTGGATGGATGTCATGCTGCGCTCTTGCGGTTATGAGCCGGAGCAGTTGAACCAGCGGGAGAAATGGCTCTTGTTGGCACGTATGCTGCCACTGGTGGAGAACAACTTCAACCTCTGTGAGCTTGGTCCTCGCAGCACCGGTAAATCCCACATCTATAAGGAAATCAGCCCTAACAGCATTCTGGTGTCCGGTGGACAGACGACTGTGGCAAACCTGTTCTACAACATGGGACGAAAGACCGTTGGTTTAGTGGGTCTGTGGGACTGTGTGGCTTTTGATGAGGTTGCTGGTATCAAGTTCAAGGACAAAGACGGCATCCAGATCATGAAGGACTATATGGCTTCCGGCTCCTTTGCCCGTGGCAAAGAGGAAAAGGCAGCCTCGGCCTCGATGGTCTTTGTGGGAAATATTAACCAGAGTGTGGATGTGCTGCTAAAAACCTCCAGCTTGTTTGACCCGTTTCCGCCTGAAATGGGAACAGACACTGCATTTTTGGATCGCTTGCATTGTTACATTCCCGGCTGGGAGATCCCCAAATTCCGCCCGGAGCATTTCACCAACGACTACGGCTTCATCACGGATTATCTTGCTGAGTTTATCCGGGAACTGCGTAAGGAGCAGTACGGCGATGCACTAGATAAGTATTTTCGCCTTGGTAAAAATCTGAATCAGCGTGATACGATCACAGTGCGTAAGATCGTAGGCGGCTATGTAAAGCTGCTGTACCCGGACGGTGAGTTTACCAAAGAGCAACTGGAGGAGATCCTTGTCTTTGCACTGGAAATGCGCCGTCGAGTGAAAGAGCAACTGAAAAAGCTGGGTGGCATGGAGTTCTATGATGTGAATTTCAGCTACATTGATCTTGATACCTTTGAAGAAAAGTTTGTGTCGGTTCCCGAACAGGGTGGCGGTAAGCTTATCCCAGATGGAATGTGCAATCCGGGACAGATCTACACTGTTTCGCGTGGAAAAAGTGGAATGATCGGTGTGTTCCGGTTGGAAAGCCAGATGTTGCCGGGCAGCGGAAAGTTTGAACGCACCGGTCTTGGCAGCGACCGTGACTGCAGAGAATCCACCAACACAGCTTTCAACTTCCTGAAAGCAAATGGAAACCGCATCAGCGGTGGCATCAGCACTGCATCTAAAGACTACATCATCAATTATCAGGATCTGCAAGGTATTGGCATGACAGGAAAATTAGCATTGCCTACGCTGATTGCGCTGTGCAGTATTGCGCTTGGACGGCCAACAGTCAGTACCCTTGCTGTTCTGGGTGAAATTAGTATCAGTGGTACAATTCTAAAGGTAGACGAGCTTGCAAACAGCTTGCAGGTTTGCCTTGATAGTGGAGCGAAGAAAGTTCTGCTGCCGATTACAAGCGCTGCAGATCTTGGAACTGTACCTCCCGAATTAGTGGGAAGTTTTAATTTAATCTTTTATAGTAGTGCAGAGGATGCAGTGTTCAAAGCATTGGGTGTTGAATAAAGGGGAAAGTTTATATGGCACAATTTGGTGCTTATGGGATACGCGTCTAAAAGATTATACTGTAATATTTTTAAGATGGATTCCTTGCTAACATGGTCGACATGAAATACAGATTAATGTTTTGATGTAAAAATGAGGAGGTATCTATGGAAGATAGCATTCTAAAGTATGATTTGTTTCAAAAAGCATATAAAAAATTGAAATCAACTGCGTATTATGACAAGACAAACCTCCATTTGAGAGATCGGATTGCGGAAGCGGAAAACACTCTCAATATAACGATAGAGGAACGCTTGAAGGATTTGCACCAAGCGTTTGTAGCGTCAGATAGCACGAAGTGGAAAAGGAAAAAAGAAGATATTTTGGAAAGCATTTCCTGTCGTCTGCTTCCGAAAAAGATTATGGATACAAAGGAAGAAAAGAATTGTTCGGACGGAACAAAAGGCGTTTTGATTAGTGGAGTGCCAGCAAAACAAGTCAAAGTTGATGAGATACAATATTTCATTGACATGAAGATTGAGGGAATGATTCTTGGCGTTCTATGGATTATGATGATAGGATGGCAGTTAGATAAATCCTATACCAATTGCTATGGAAATCGTATACGAAAGACGCTATATAATGAATTTTCTAAAGAACCGACCTTTTCTCCAGCGCTGTTTGAGCCGTATTTTCAGAATTATGAGAGTTGGCGAGATCAGGCATTAACTTTGGCACAGAAGTGTATGCAACAAGATGATGTTCTGATTTTTACGCTAGACTTTAAGCGCTACTACTACTCCGTGGATGTATCAGAGAAATTCATGAAGGAGATTCTTACTAGGGTAAAAGGAAAATCTGACTACAATGAAGAATATCTGAGTAGGATAAATGACTTTGTGTACTGTGTGATCAAAAGATATTCACAAATCTACAGAGAGCATAGCGGAGAAGAGCGGATTCGCCGTATATTACCAATTGGGTTTCTGCCATCGGGGGTTTTAGCAAACGAGTGTCTGAAAAAATTTGATACAGCAATTTTGGACGGATGGAATCCACTTTACTATGGACGGTATGTAGATGATATATTGCTTGTGGAAAAGGTGGAAAAGGGAAGCCGAATCGCTCAAAAAGCGCAGGATGGTAAACTGGAATTCTATGAGGCCTTTGAATATTATACGGTAAATAATTCACGCTGGACGGGTAAAGAAAACCGGAATGCGAGGGCTGTTTTCAAAAAAGAAGAAGACGAATGTGGAACTTACTGTATTTTGCCAGAGTTTACAAAACCATTGGGAAGCGCCACGAAAATCCAATTACAGGCAAGCAAAATTAAGTTGTTCTACTTTCAGCGTGGACAATCGGATGCATTGATCACTTGTTTTAAGAATAGCATTGAAAAAAACAAATCGGAATTTCGCTGGATGCCGGAAGATGACGCTGTGTTTCAGGAGGACGATTATTCGGAGGTTTTTGAACTAAGCCACCATGGAGTGAATAAACTTCGTGAAGTGGACGATATAGCTGTTGATAAATACGCACTTTCGAAATATCTGGGGAAGTTACAAAGGATAAATGGACTGATTTCGGAGAAGACGAAAGGAGAAGAGTATAATTTTGTCCGTGACATCCATAAAATATTTACGCCAAAAACAATAATTGAAAATTATACACTCTGGGAACGAGTAATTGCGATCTTATTTGTAAAAAAATCCTATAAGGCACTACTTAGGTTTATTGCCCTCGTCATAGACACGCTTGATAAAACAAGTTATACCATAGAAGGAGTGGATGGTGATACCGGATTTGTAACAAATGCATTGCGAGAGGCACTGCAAGAACATCTCATTTCCAGCATAGCTCGTCCGATGGCACTTCATGATGGGGAGACTTTTGAGAAATGGAAGTTAGAAGATGCGCAGAGCCTGCTCAGCGAACAGATGAAAGAACTTTTGACAAAAGCACAGAATCGTTCGAAAGGTTATTTTAAAGCTAAAATGCTGGATAAAAATCTGTGTGTTATCTGGCCAGAACTAGTGAGTTGTGGTGGTGAGAATCCGCGGAAAAAGGATCTGACCAATGAAGATAATGTAGTGGAGCTTCTGAAAAAAGAAACCTGCACAGAAACTTTTCAAGAAAAAATGAACAAGATTATAAATCAGAGATACATCTATTACCCCTACCTTATCAAACCGGCAGATCTGATGCTCGCAAGATTGATGTATGATCTTGTTCGTAAAAAAGATCTAGAAGATTTGAATAAAATCGAGGAAATTTTCAAACAATGCTGGCAGTTGAACTATAGCCCACTTTCATTTGAAGGTTGGACAAATAATAGATTTATAGAAGAAAATATAAAAACTGGTGAACTCAATAAGCAGCCCGTTTTTCAAATCGGAAAGCCGAGCTTTTCAAAGATTAGGGTAGCCGTTGCCAATATCCAAATGGACATTTCAAACTTTGACCAGGCTGTTATGCGTAAACCGAACAGAAGCTACCGAAGATATCAGCAGATAGCAGAACTGGTGAATACTGCTGTTCGGGAAAAAGCAGATATGTTGGTAATGCCGGAAGCGTGTACTCCAAAAGAATGGCTGCCAACGCTGGCTAGAACTTGCGAAAAAAATCATTTGGCAGTTGTAACAGGGGTAGAGCATATTATTGAGGATAACTGTGTTTATAATCTGACAGCAGTGATTCTTCCGTATGAAGAAAAGTGGACAGGTCAGTGGCACTCTGTGATTCTGTACCATTCAAAGAATCATTTTGCACCTGAAGAAAAAAGGATGATTGAAAGCTTACATCTAAGAGCTATGGAAGGAATAGAAAGTTCTGAAGCTAAATGTGATGCAAAGTATGAGTTGTATAGCTGGAACGGATTTTGGTTTACAGTGTACTGCTGCTTTGAGCTTACATCCATTCGAGATCGTTCGATTTTTCAATCCTATATTGATGCGTTGATCGCAGTCGAGTGGAATCAGGATGTGAACTATTATAGCAATATAATTGAATCACTAAGTAGAGATATTCACTGCTACTGCATCCAGACGAATACCTCCAAGTATGGAGACAGCCGAATCACAAAACCGTCTAAAACCGAAAATAAGGACATCCTGAGAATAAAAGGAGGAAGTAATGCAACAGCACATGTTGGAACTATTGATTTGGAACAGCTTCGGGAATTCCAAATGAAAGCATACAGTGGTCAAAAAGAAGATAAAACTTTCAAACCGACTCCGCCAGACTTTGACTATAAAGGAGCATATGAGCGTCGGAAAGGAACGATGTTTGAATGCTTTTGTGCGAAGAAAAAAGCAGATTAAATTTGCTGTTTGTAGCAGATCTGTAGCAAATTGAGTCCATTTAACGAATCATCGTTCTAAAAACCGAAAAGTCATCATGCATCACACGCAGGGGGTCTGGGGTTCGAGTCCCTAATTCTCCACCATACAGTTCGTACCCGAACCCGATTTTCTATGAGAAAGGATTCGGGTACGTTTTTTGTTTACGGGAAGTCCTGCGGCGAGAGTACGCAGAACGGTAAACAGGAGCAAGTAAAGGCAGAGTATCACCGTGGCGGTGGTATCCTGCCTTTTGCGCGATACCATCTCCAAAATTTTTTTCTTCACTTTTTCTCCTTCATGCAGAATCCCCCTGTCCATCCCGGCAGATGCTGGAACGGGCAGGGGGATTCTGACTTGTTGAGCGGTTGTGTTAAATCAGGCCGAGGTGCACAAAGGCGTTGTACAGGCCGTCTTTGTTCATATCGTCGGTCACATCGTCGGCGGCGGCTTTGGCTTCCGGGCCGCCGCTGCCCAGAGCCACGCTGTACCATAATCATAGAGGGTTTTGGACTCCGGAACAAGGGTGGAATCTGCCGAAAAACAACGGCTGAGGTTGGTACAGTTGCACAAAGGCGCGCGGCCCTGCAAAGAAGCTGTAAAATTTGCGGGGCGGGGTTGACGAACGGCTCCGGCCGTGGTAAAGTAATGGGCGGAAAAGGCCAAAGTGCCTTTTTACGATAGAAAAACGAGGTGGTCGTCATGGAACCTGCTGGAAGCAGCGGCAGTTTATATCCCCGATCAAAGAACCAGACGGCAGCCTTTTTGCATGCCGGAGAACGGCCCGGCTGTGCGTGAGAACGCACGGTGTGTTTGCCTTCCCCGGAAATGAAAGTGTCCGCTGCCGCCTGGTAAAAAAGGAGGCAGCTTTTTTATGTCTGAAATTTCGATCAATACCCTCAAGACCATGCTGGCGAATCTGGATGACGCCAAAAAATACCAGAGCCTGCGGGATGTGATGGAGACCCTGCCGGCTCCCGACCTGGCCGCCGTGTTCGAGGACCTGCCGGCCGAAAAGCTCCCGGTGCTGTTCCGTCTGTGCCCCAAGGATCTGGCGGCGGATGTATTCACCGAGCTGACCCCTGCCACCCAGCAGAAGCTGATTGACGGCCTGACCGATACCGAGCTGAAGGCCGTGGTGGACGAGCTGTGCGTGGACGATGCGACCGACCTTGTGGAGGAGATGCCGGCCAATGTGGTCAAGCGCATTCTGAGCCAGGCCGACCCCGCCACCCGCCGCATGATCAACGAACTGCTCCAGTACCCGGAGGACTCTGCCGGCGGCGTGATGACCACCGAGCTGATGGAGCTGCGCCCGGACATGACGGTGGCGCAGGCCATGGTGGCCATCCGCCAGAACGGCTTTGACAAGGAGACCATCAACAACTGCTATGTGACCGACGGCAGCCGCAAGCTGGTGGGCGTGGTGTCGCTGCGGGCGCTGGTGCTGGCCAAGGACACCGCAGAACCCATCCGGGACCTGATGGACACCAATGTGGTCAGTGTGACCACCACCACCGACCAGGAGGATGTTTCCCACCTGTTTGAAAAATACGGTTTTCTGGCCATTCCGGTGGTGGACGCCGAAAACCGGCTGGTGGGCATCGTGACCATTGACGATGCCATCAGCATCCTGCAGGACGAGGCCAGCGAGGATATCGCCAAGATGAACGCCATCGGCCCGTCCGACAAGCCCTACTTCAAGCAGAGCATGTGGGACCTGTACAAGAGCCGTGCGCCCTGGCTGCTGTTTTTGATGATCAGCGCCACCTTCTCCAGCATGGTCATCCGCGGGTTTGAGGATGCCCTGGCCGCCGTGACCGTGCTGACGGCCTACATCCCCATGCTGACCGATGCCGGCGGCAACGCGGGCAGTCAGAGCACCTCCACCATCATCCGCGGCATGGCGGTGGGCGAGATCCAGCCCCACGACCTGCCCCGCATCCTGTGGAGGGAGAGCCGGGTGGCCCTGCTGTGCGGCGCAACGCTGGCGGTGTGCAACTTTGCAAAACTGCTGCTGTTCGACAAGGTGACCGCCCCGGTGGCGCTGGTGGTGTGCCTGACCCTGATCTGCACCATCCTGCTGTCGCAGCTCATCGGCGGACTGCTGCCCGTGGCGGCAGAAAAGCTGCATGTGGACCCGGCCGTGATGGCATCGCCGCTGATCACCACCATCGTGGATGCCACCACACTGCTGATCTACTTCAATGTTGCAAAGATCGTGCTGCATCTGTAAGCGCAGAGCAGAACGTTACGACCCCCGGAAGCTGTACGCTGCCGGGGGTCATGTTGTTTTTAAAAACAGGAAAAATGTCCTCTTTGCATGGATAATTATTGCACAACACAACTTATAAAGTCGTACTCTTTCGACAAAAACTTCCCAAAACGCATTATTTTGTTTCTGAGCTGTGGACATTCTGTGACGATTCGTGCTAAAATGAAACCTGTTCCTCTTCTGCCGCCGCAACCGGCAGAAGCAACAAAAGAACGGAGGTTTTTTCATGTTAGAAAATGTCTTTCATCTGAAGGAAAACCACACCGATGCAAAGACCGAGATCATGGCAGGCATCACCACCTTCATGACCATGGCCTACATCCTTGCGGTCAACCCCAACATCCTGTCGGCTTCCGGCATGGACTCGGAGGCTGTGCTGATCGCCACCGCACTGGCATCCTTTGTGGGCACGGCCCTGATGGCTCTGCTGGCCAACTACCCGTTTGCTCTGGCCCCCGGCATGGGCCTGAACGCCTATTTCTCCTACACGGTCGTGCTGACCATGGGCTACAGCTGGCAGCTGGCCCTGATGGCCGTGTTTGTGGAGGGCATCATCTTCATCGCGCTGTCCCTGACCAATGTGCGTGAGGGCATCTTCAACGCCATCCCCATGACCCTGAAGAGCGCGGTCAGCGTGGGCATCGGCCTGTTCGTGGCCTTTGTCGGCCTGCAGAACGCCAAGCTGATCGTGAACAGCGACTCTACGCTGGTCACCTACCAGCACTTCAAGGGCGAGACCTTCCACAGCGTGGGCGTGGGTGCCATCCTGGCCCTCATCGGCGTGGCCATCACCGCCATCCTGCTGGTGAAGAAGGTCAAGGGCGGCATCCTGTACGGCATCCTGATCACCTGGGTGCTGGGCATCCTCTGCGAGGTTACCGGCATCTATGTGCCCAATGCGGATGCGGGCATGTACAGCGTGATCCCCACCGCTTTTGTCAGCTTTGACTTCTCGGCTCTGGGCAAGACCTTTGGTCAGGTGTTCAAGACGGATTTCTCCGGCGTCGGCATCCTCAACTTCTTTGCCGTCATGTTCTCCTTCCTGTTCGTGGACCTGTTTGACACCCTGGGCACCCTGATCGGCGTGGCATCCAAGGCCGACATGCTGGACGAGGACGGCAAGCTGCCCCGCATCAAGGGTGCTCTGATGGCAGACTCCATCGCCACCTGCGCCGGTGCTGTGCTGGGTACTTCCACCACCACCACCTTTGTGGAGAGCGCTTCCGGCGTGACCGAGGGCGGCCGCACTGGCCTGACCAGCATGACCACCGGTGTGCTGTTCCTGCTGGCTACCATCTTCAGCCCGCTGTTCCTGACCATCCCCAGCTTTGCAACGGCTCCGGCTCTGATCATCGTGGGCTTCTACATGATGGGCTCCGCGGTCAAGATCGACTTCAACGACCCCAGCGAGGGCATCCCCGCCTTCCTGACCATCCTGGCCATGCCCACTGCATACAGCATCTCTGAGGGCATTGCCATTGGTGTGATCTCCTGGACCATCATCAATGTGGTCACCGGCAAGGCCAAGGAAAAGAAGATCAGCCCGCTGATGTATGTGCTGACTGTGCTGTTCATCCTGAAGTACATCTGCCTGTAAGGTTCCATACAAACACAAAGCAAAAAGCTGCTGCCTTCCCGCAAAGGGAGGGCAGCAGCTTTTTTGTCTGTGGAGCTTATTGGTGCCGACGGGGGCGGATGTGCACCTCGGGAATGGCCACGTTGTCGTAATGGATGGGGTCCTCGGCGTGAGGATGCTCCCCGGTGGCATGAGAGGTGTCTTCTGCGGGGTGGTGTACCTTTCCGGTATGGACCTCCGGCAGAGCCACCGTTTCCTCCGAATGAGACTTGTCCGGCTTGCTCCAGATCTTTTGTTGGAACCACATCTTCAGGTGGTGTTTCAGCGACATGATGATGCTCCTTTCCCGGTGTGCGGGGCACACCGAAAGTTCAAGACAGGATCAGATAAAGTTGATGAATACCGTAATGACAAGGCTGTTGATGAAATCCGCGAACAGACTGCCCACCAGCGGGATGAGCAGATAGGCCTTGACGGAAGGGGAATACTTGTCGCACACGGCCTGCATGTTGGCCATGGCGTTGGGGGTGGCACCCATGCCGAAGCCGCAGGTGCCGGAAACGATGACGGCCGCGTCGTAGTCGCGGCCCATGACGTTGTACACGATCGCAAAAGAATACAGGATCATGAACAGGGTCTGACCGGCCAGCAGCACCACCAGCGGCAGAGCCAGCTCGGCCAGCTGCCAGATCTTCAGGGTGATCATGGCCATGCCAAGGAAGAGCGACAGGCAGATGCCGCCGATGTCGTTGATCTCGCCCATATATACCGTGAACTTGCCGCCGTATTCGCCCAGATTGCGGATGCAGGCGGCGGCGATCATGGCACCGATGTAGATGGGAAAGGTCATGCCGGTCAGGCTGAGCAGCTTGCTCAGCACCGTGCCGATGCCCATGGCGATGATCAGCTGGAAGCTGGCGGCGGGGTACATGCTGCTGTGACGCTCGTGCTTGATCTCTTCTTCCACCAGCAGGCTGTCGTCCTCGGGCACGATGGTGTCCAGCAGGTGGTGGCGCTCAATGAGCATCTTGCCGAGCGGGCCGCCCATCATGCTGCCGGCGATCAGGCCGTAGGTGGCGGCGGCGGTGCACAGGGTGGTGGCACCCTTGATGCCAAAGTCCTCCAGCACCGGGCCAAAGGCACCGGCGGTGCCGTGGCCGCCCACCATGGGGATGGAGCCGGTGCAAAGGCCCACCAGCGGGTCCACACCCAGCAGGTTGGCCAGCCCAACGGCCAGGAAGTTCTGGCTGACGATCAGCACGATGACGACGCCCAGGAACACGATCATGGCCTTGCCGCCGCTTTTCAACACCTTGAGGTTGGCCTGAAAGCCCACCGAGGTGAAGAACATGACCATGCACACCTCTTTGAGGGTGTCGTCAAAGGCGAACTCTGCCACGCCGGTCACATAGCAGATGCAGGTGAAAATGGCAAACAGCACGCCGCCGATGACCGGCGCGGGGATGCAGAATTTATCCAGCAGGCGCACCCGTTCCCGCAGAAACTTGCCCAGCATCAGCACCAGCACCGCAAGGGCCAGGGTCTGATACATATCCAATTCGATCTTCATTGCTTTCCCTCGATTTCCCGGCAGACTCAGTCCACCGTAATTCCGGCCTGCTTATACCAGGCCGCTGCGCCTGCGTGGAAGGGGATGCCAACGCCCTCTACTGCGTCGGTCTCCGGGTCCAGTGCAAGGCCAAGCTGCTCTTCCAGCGCTTCCCGGCTGGAGAACAGCAGTTCGGTGAGCTGCTGCACCTGCTTTGCGGGCAGAGAATCGCTGGCCAGCAGAACAGCTTTGACGCCCACGGTCTGCACGTCGGCGTCCTGGCCGGGATAAGTGCCGGCCGGGATGGTGACCTCACGGTAGGCGTTGTAGCTGCTCAGCAGGCGCTGCGCCGCGGTGCCGTCCACATTCAGCAGGCGGATGCCGCATTCGCCTGCCAGCTCGGTGACCACCGGGCTGGGGGTGCCGACTGTGATGACGATGGCGTCGATCTTACCGGCCTTGAGCTGGTCGGCAGCGTCGGTATAGTTCAGGTTGATGGTGTCCACCAGGCGGTCGTTCAGGCCGTAGGCAGACAGGATCTGAAGGGCATTCTGCTCGGAGCCGGATTCCTCCGCGCCGATGCTCACGGTTTTGCCCTGCAGGTCCTCGATGGACTGGATGTCCGAGTCGGCCCGCACGATGACCTGACAGGCCTCGGTGTACAGGGCTGCTACCGCGCCGAAGCCGCGGATGTCCTCCTCCTCTGCAAAAATGCCGGTCTGGTTGCAGGCGTCCTGTGCAAGGTCGGCCTGCGCAATGGCCAGCTGCAGGTATTCGCCGGTGAGCAGGCGCAGGCTGGCGGCCGAACCGGCGGTGGTCCGGAGCTCGATGGTGCCGTTGGAAGTCTCGTTTTCCAGCGCGGCAAACTGCTCACCAAAATTGTGGTAGACACCACCCTCGCCGGCAACGCCAAAGCGCAGACGCTTGACCGTCTCGGCGGCAGAGCAGCCGGTGAGCAACAGTGCGGCCAACATACAACCGGCCAGCAGTGCCGCGATCCATTTGCGTTTCATACTTTTATACACCCCTTTTTCCGCTGCCGCAAACCCGGCAGCTTCTTATTATCGCAAGGCTGGAAATTAGCGCAACAGTAGCAGCATATCTGCGATATGCAAACCAACGTTGTTGCTGTTGCATTAAAAAGTTGGCTTGCTATAAATTATAGACATATTGCGGATGAAATGCAATCACTTTTGCAAAAGTATGCAGCGAAGAAGCGTTGGGCAGGGCATCAAAAAAGGCTCCTCCGTTTCCGGAGGAGCCGGACAGATTCAGCCGCCGAACAGGCCAAAGAAGCTGGTGTGGGTCACGCCCAGGATCAGAAACAGGGCGATGAGCGCAAACAGCACCCCGATGATGATGTCCATCTGATGGACGGTGAGGGGAAAATGATCGTAGAGCTTTTCCTTGGGATTGACAAAGTTCTTGTCGCCGTTGTCAAGCAGGGACTTTTTGCCTTGTTCAAAGTCGGCCCGCTGATCGGCAAGCTCGGCCTGCTCTTGTGCCAGCTGTGCTTCGCGGGCAGCCAGAACGGCTTCGCGCCGGGCAAGCTCTGCCTCGCGTTCGGCAGGGGTGAGGTCTTTTTGTGCCATACTGCACCTCCTGATGGTTGTTGCTTTTATGATAGCACACAAACATGAACAAAAAAAGGGGCCGCCCGCCCAAAAGGCAGACGGCCCACAGAAGAGAGGGCTTACTTCTTAGCCAGGTACTTGCGGATATCAATGGCCACAGCCACGATGATGACCAGACCCTGGACGATGTAGGTGTAAGAGGAGTTGACGTTCATGAACTGCAGAG
>UMGF01020110.1_pt1 | contig 12583 bp, 7 predicted proteins | sample 1965181 | NCBI WGS metagenome assembly UMGF01 (sample SAMEA4836063, study PRJEB28245) | human gut metagenome | biome: gut microbiome; material: fecal sample | place: Denmark | collected 2008 | reverse complement strand
CCTCCAGCTCGGTCACACCGTAGGCATGGGCACCCAGCACCAGCGTGCCGAACACGGCCAGACCGCTGGGGCAGGTGGTGTCCTTCCAGATCTTGGCCTCGCTGGTCTCCACAAAGCGGATGTTGCCCAGCTTGCCGATCTCGCCGCGGTACATGGTCTCAGGGTCGGCATACTTGTGCGCCTCAATGAATTCCCTGCAGGTCTTCAGGTCATAGGCGGCATAGGGGTGGATGATGGCAATGTAGCTGTCACCGATGGGGTCCGCGTTCATGGCACCCAGCTGCGCCGCTGCCCGGAAGAACAGCTTCGGGGTCAGGGTGCAGGTCTTGTCCAGCTCCTTGCGGCTCTTCACCTCCGTTTCGGTGCCGTCTGCATTCTGCTTGGGGGCATACAGCACATTGGTGCCGCCCGCCAGCACATCACGGGTGATGCTGTCCATGGTGCGGCCTGCCTGGCTTGCCAGCACGCGGGTGGCCTGCACCACATTGTTGTCGATGGCGGTCATCTGCAGCACGTCAGTCAGCGGGGTCCAGCCGCCATACTGGTGCAGGTCGCTGGTGATGGTGGTCACGTTCAGAGCCTGACCGTCCGGGGTCACGCCCTCGGTCAGCGGAGTGGAAGCCTTGGGCAGGCTGTCGTACTTGCGGAACTCGATGGTCTTGCCGCCGTTCTGGGGCACAGGATAGTAATCCGCAAACTGGTCATGCACCAGCCGGGGCTCTGCCTGGTCGATGAGGCGCTTCTCGTAGAAGGTCTTCATCTCCGGGGTCATGGTGGTGGTGGAGTTCAGGGGAGTTTCGGCAAACAGCTGAATGTTGAAGTTATTCATAGTCATTATCCTTTCTTTCATTGATTTCAAGCTCCCCCTTCGGGGGAGCTCCGCAAGGCGCTGGCAAAGCCAGACCGAAGCGGTGAGAGGGTTTTCCCTCAAAAACTGATCTTTGCGCCATGGAGCACCTGACGTTCCAGCGCTTCCCGCTGGCTGCGGGTCATCCGGTTCACATCCGCACCGGTCACGGCGGCGCTGCCGGGGTGGGTGCCGTTTTCAGCAGGGCGTGCCCCGCGCTGGCGGATGCGCTCCACCACGCCCTGCTCCACGGCGCGGGCAGTCTGGCGCATGGCATCCCCGTAGTGGGCCAGCCGGTAGGCATCCAGCATCCGCATCCCGGGCAGCTGCATCAGACGGCGCATCTCGGGGTCTGCCAGCTCCTTTTGCAGGGAAAATTCCGGAACCGCCCGGCGCATCATGGCCTCTTCGGCAGCCCAGCGCCGGTGCAGGGCATCCACAGCCTGGCTTCCCGGGAAACGTTTTGGCAGCGCAGGGCGGGGCGGTTCCTGTTCCTGCCCTTCTTCCGCCTTGACCGGTTCGGTCTCTTTCACCTCCTTCTCCCCCTCCGGGGTGGTCGTCTCCTGCTTTGCGTCCGCTTTCTCACCGGGCTTCATGGTACCCGATGCCACAGCCTGCTGCTCCTGGGCCGCGCTCAGGGCAGGGGCAGCCGCTTCGCCGCCGTCAGCAAACAGCTGCAGGTCCATCATCTCCTGCTTGCCCCGGGCACTCCGGTCGGCAAAGCGTACATTGTCCGGGTAGCGCTCGGCCAGCAGGGCAAAGCCCGCCTTGGCCAGCTCAAAGGCCCCCTCGACCCATGCAGTACAGGGCCGGGCAGCAGTCACCGTCAGGCGGGGGCCATCGGGCTCGTCAAAAGCATCGCTGTGGGCGTTCTCCTCACCCGCCAGCAGGCTGACCAGTGCCTGCATCAGGGTGCTGACACCAGCGCACACGATATCCTGCCCTGCCGGGGCATAGCCTGCATGGCCCGCTGCTTCCAGACGCATGGCCGGGCCGTAAGGACCATCCAATTCCGTATAATTCACTTTGATCATTTCTGCCTCCTTCTCATGTAAAACCTCTCCGTTACCTGCGGTGCCGCCTCCCCTCATAGGGGAGGCAAGCCAGCAGCAGCGTGAACTCGGCTCTCCCGTTAGGAGAGCTGGCGCAAAGCGCCGGAGAGGTTCTTCGCCAATGCTCTTGTGCTCAGATTATCCTCCGCGCCGCTCAATTTCTCGTTGAACCGCGCGATCTGCATCTGGGCCGCCGTCAGCTTCTGTGCCAGCGTGCCGTTCTGCCGCACCCTCTGGCGCACTTTTTCGATGCCCTCAAAGTCCATCATCTCCAGTGCCGCCAGGGCCGCGTCGGCATTCTGGGGTGCAAAGAAACCCAGCTGGTAGCACTCCTTCGCCGTTTCATTCTGGGAAAGGCGGCTGAAGGTGGATTTCTTCTCAGCGCTCACCACGATATCAAACACCGGTTCCCGGCTTCCCAGCTCCACGCCGCCCATCAGCCCCATAGGGCGGGCACGCAGCGCTGCCCCGGAAAAGGGCACGAACTCTCTGCCTCCGGCAGGCCCGATGACACGGAACACCCGCTCCTCATCGTAAAACTGCCGCATCAGGTCAATGATGAGGTAGCACTCCCTTGCAAAGGCCCGGTAGGCACTTTTGAGCATATCGCGGGAGAGTTTGCTGCCCGCCTCCTGCAGGGCCGCAATGGCACTTGCCGCCGTCACGCCGCCTGCGGTGCCGCCCTGGGTCATATCCCGGTTTCCGCTGATCTCTTTCAGCTCCTCAATGCGGCTGTTGCGGTAGCTCAGGCTGTTCCCCTGCAAACCGGCGGTCTGCAATGGACGGAAACTCTCGTCTCCCAGCCGCCCGGCCACATGGACGATGTCCCGGCTGAGATCCGCCAGTTCCTCCTCGTTCACGCCCGCCGTGTCGCTGAGCACATACCGCTGCTTGGATGCCAGCAGGACATTTTCATCCATGGCATGGTTCATCCTGTCGATGGCGGTCTGGCATTCCTTCATCACATCGATATAGCCAAAGCCCGCCGGGCTGTCCTCTTCCATAAACAGCGGGTCGAACACGAAGGGATATTTCCCGTGGTCGTAGAAGCCCCGCCCGGCAAGGGCCGGGTCGTTCTCGCTGGCATAGAGCACCACGCCGTTGCAGAACTTGCAGTAGTGGAGCAGGGTGTGTCCGGCCTCGTCCGGCTTTTTGTAGTACCAGTCCACCACCACGCTTTTTTCGGTGGTGTCCAACCCGCCGTCGTGGAGAAAACGGGGCACATCCAGCACACTGGCGCTGTGGCCCTTCAGCTGGGGCCAGCGGTTTTCCAGCTGTTTTGTGTTCTCCATGCTCAGGGAGAAAAAGTGGGGCGAGGCCTGGATGTCTGCCACGCCCGGCTCCCAGTAGAGCATGAGCAGGTTCATGGGCCGGATGGCGATCTCTCCCACGCCGCCCCGGGCCTCCGGGTCCCAGAACACGCCCTTGACCCCGGTGCCCTGCTTGAGCTTGCGCCACCAGGTGTCGCTGTACACCTGCTCATAGTCTGCCTGCTCCAGCACCACCGGCAGGATGCTGGAAAGCACCTGTGCGGTCTGCGCATCGTCTGCCGCCCGGGGCAGAACATTGGGGGCCGGGTAATTGTCCATGGCATCGGCGTGCTTGTTGGCAATGCTGTTGAACAGCCACCCGCTGGCAGGCTGGGGCTTGCCCTCCATCATGGGGTTCTGGTAGTTCTTCCAGTGTCCCATCCGGAACCACAGCTCGTTGTCTACAATGCGTTTGTCCAGCGCGGCCTTTCCGGCCTTGTATTTCTGTAAAATGGCAGTGGCTTCGGCCACCTGCTCTGCCTCAATCGGCAGTTTGTCATCCAATTCGCTCATAATGCTCCTTCCTGTAAACCTCTCCGTCATTGCTTCGCAATGCCACTTCTCCCAATAGGAGAGGCAAGAGCGTTTCTTGGCTCCCCTACCAGGGGAGCTGGCGCGAAGCGCCTGAGAGGTTTATACCCTGTAAAATCTCGCCCTCCGGTGCAGCTCCAGCGGGTCGTCCCCCACCGGAGGCTGCACGGTCTGCCGGGGCGGTGAGATGGGATTTTCCATCAGCACATAGCGGCACTCGTCATAGATATGATCCTCCTGCCGGGTGTCGATGTCCTCCACATTGCTCTCGTCATAGACCAGGTTCGGGAGGGTGCGGATGAAGTGCCTGCAGGTGTTGAACACCTGAAACATGGGCCGCCCCTCCCCATCGAACGCCAGCCGGTAGTGGAACTGCATCTTCCCCGCCAGCCGGGTGTGGTCACCGGGGACCCAGTGGAGAAAATGGGGGCCTCGCTCCATCATGGCGGCAATGCTCTCGCCCCGGCTCTCATCAAAGATAGCGGGGTCGGCCACCCCCAGAATGGTGCGGCCCTTGAGCATCGGGTCGTTCTGCTCTGCCTCCCGGATCCGCCTTGCCTGTTCCACCGGATCGATGCGCAGGCCCTCGTTGGGACGGCCCGTGCAGCCGTACAGCTCCTTGATGCGGTAAAGCCTGCCCTCCTCATCCGCCGCGTACCACCCCACCGAGAACGGCTTCGAGAAACCGAAATCGTACCCCCGGTAGATCTTCCAGTGTCTGGGGATGGCAAAGGGCGCAATGACATGGGTCCAGCGCTGGTCCTGATAATGCCCCGGGTCGTTCCGCCACTCGGTGAACACCTGCCCCGAAAAGCTGTCCCAGCTGCCATAGAGCAGGGCCTGCTTTTCCGCTTCGGGCAGGCTTGCCAGACTGGCAAGGTAGTCCGGGTCATTTTCCAGCAGGGCGGGGTTGTCGAACACGCTGGACGGGATAAACACCCTTGCCCGCTCCAGCACCTTCTCGGTTCCGTCCGGCATCCGCACTGGGAACTGTTCCACAATGGGGGTGCCGGGCGGGGCAGGCGTGATGAACCGGGCTTTCACCCAGCCGTGCCCCACACCGCCGGGATTGGTGGTGGCCCGCAGGTAGACCCGGGTGCCCGGGCCGGTAGGGCGGTTGCGGCTCATCATATAGCTGTACTCTTCCCACTCGAAATGGGTCAGCTCATCGAACCCGATGAAGTCGAAGGCCTTGCCCTGATAATTTGTGCGGTCCTTGGTGTACTGCATGGAACCAAAGTAGATCTTGGCCCCGCTGGGGAACACCCACACATGGCTGGTGGCGTTGTACTGCGCCGTGGGAAAAGCCCGCTTGTAGTAAGCCATGCTCTTGTCCACCAGATCACTGAGCTGGGGGTAGGTCTTGCGCAGGATGAGCCCCCGATAGTGGGGGATGTGCACCTGCCGCAGGGCCTCGATCACCAGCGCGTCACTCTTGCCGCCGCCTGCCGCGCCCCCGTACAGGGCTTCTGGTTCTGGGCGGCGCATGAACTCCGCCTGCCGGGGCTGGGGCCGCCATACGATCTCTGCATTCATACGTCCTCCACGGCTGGCAGAAGCACCACGCCGCACGCCCGGGCCTCGGCATCCGCACCCTGATCATTCAGGGTCTTGGCCACCGCAGCCAGATCCTTCAGCACCGCCGTGGCCTCCTTGAGCCCTTTCATCAGGGCGGGGTCGGAACCATCGCCACGCTGGGCCTTCTGCCGGGCGTTCAGCTCCTTGACCTCCTGCGCCAGCATGGTGCTCAGGGTGTCGGTGGCCTTGTGCAGGCTGGCAAGGCTCTTGTCCCTGCCCGGCTGTTTTGCTTGCGCCATCCTGTGTTCTCACATCCTTTCTGTTTGGCTTGGCACAAGGATACCAGCTTTTCGTCCCCTGCAACAGCGCGCACTTTTGCAGGGCCGTTTTGTACTTTTAGTGTTATAAAATCCTGTTTGTATAAATTAAACTCTTGTTTTTCATCGCTGTATCGCGCCGCGCAGAAATCTCCGTTTTTCTCCCGGATTTTCCATGCACAGGCACATCAGGTGCGTGAAGCGCCTTTTGCGCAAAAAAGCAGGCACTCCGCCCGCCCCGTCCGGGGCAAAGGCAGAGTGCCTGCTTTCGTTACAGATTCAGTTTCGGTTCTGCTTACAGGGTCTCGATGCGGTCAAACAGCTGCTTGCCTGCTTCCACAGCGTCCTTGCTGCCAAAGGCCACACGGGTGGCGTTTGCCATCCGGTCTGCAAGGTCTGCGGCCTGTGCCCGGATCGTTTCAGCTGTCACGCTGCACAGGGCCTTGCGGTCCGCGGCCAGCATGGCATCGGTGATGCCGCAGAAGTACCGGCGGTCCAGCTCCTTGGCCTCAGCGTTGGGCTTTTTGGGCGAATCCATCTCGGACACCGCGCCCACGATGAACTCGGTCAGGTCTTTTTCGGTGTACTCCCGGCCTGCCAGCACCCCGGGGGCCTTGGCAAAGGTCTCATAGCTCTCGGTCAGGTGGGGGTCACGATAGGTGTACAGTCCTTCGGTCTGGGCACGGGTCAGCATTCCGGTGCCGTAAGCGCCGCCCACCTCACGGATGTTGTGCCACAGGTATTCGTAGCTCATAATGCGGGCCAGCACCCGGCGGTCGGCCTGCCGCTCCATGGGCCAGGTCAGGATATCATAGTTCACGCCGCCGTCAATGATAAAGGCCTCGTTCACGGGGGCCGTCAGCACCTCTGTGTAGGGCTTGGCAGCGGTGCGGCCCGGGGCAGCAAAGGCACTGCCGGGCAGCAGGGCACGCAGCTTTGCCAGCGCTTCCTCGCTGCCATGCAGGCTGACGGTCAGGGCTGCATGGTTCAGCACCTTTTCCCGCACCGCCTCCAGCTTTTTGCCCATGGCGGCCCAGTCGGCCCGTTCCAGCAGGCCGCACAGGAAGTGGTACCCGGTCACGCCGCTGCACCGCTCGCTCAGGGCATACTCCACTGAGTAGTGGGCGGCGGCACGCACGGTAGCGTACTGGTTGCCCTGCTGGATGAACTGCTGCTCCATGCTCAGCTTCTGCTGGCTCAGCACCCGGGCAAAGGCTTCCTCGGCCTTGGGGCCGGTCAGGCAGGTCTTGTAGAGGTACTCACTGCCCAGCGCAATGGCCTTGTCCAGATTCCGCTCCAGCAGGCTCATGTTCCAGGTGAGCTTTGCGTGGCAGGGGCTGCCCTCCTGCCGCCCGGTCCAGAAGCTGATGCAGGCCATGCTGTTGCCCAGCCAGGTGGCGCGCTGGGTCTGCAGCTCCCGGGCAGTGTGCTCCGGGGTATCCAGCTCGTCCAGAATATCGGTCAGCAGGTCAAGATACTGCACCTCTTCCGGGGTGCACTCGCCCAGATCGTAGTAGAAATTCAGATACAGGCTGCCCTTGGAGGGGTGGTGCAGCAGCTCCGCACCGGCCAGCGGTTCCACCGTACCGGCAGCGCTCTTGTCACCATCGCCCAGATCGGCCACGGTCAGCGGATGGTCCAGCACCAGCTTGCCGTCGCTGCGGGCAGGGGCAGCATCCTCTTCGTCCTTCTTGGGCAGGGCCGGGGTCTGGATCACCTGCACCGGCTCGGTCAGCAGCAGCTCCTTCAGCAGGTCATTGAACCAGCCGGTAGAAAGCTTCTCCCGCAGGGAAGCAAACAGCTTGTCGGTGTGGAGCAGCAGGGCCGGGTCTCCGGTGTGGAGCCAGCCGGTGGCGGCATAGATGGCATCCAGCACACCGTCGGGCAGGCTGCCCGGGCGCTCCAGGGAGGCAAACTCCATGGCGTTCAGGCTGGCCAGCAGCAGCTCCTCGGGGATGCCCCCTGCCAGCAGGTCGGTCACAGCCTGTTTCACGCCAGCTGCAAATTTGGGGGCAGTCTCTGCGGTGGCTCCCCGCAGCACCAACTCCAGCGTGGGCTGCAGGGTGCTGTCGTCAAAGCCAATGTCAATATCCGCGCCCAGCTTCTGCTCCAGCAGAGCTGCCTTCAGCGGGGACTGGTTGGTGCCCAGCAGGGCATCCAGCAGGATCTCCACGCCCAGCTGGCGCTCCCGGTCAGCAAACGCGCCGGTGTACCAGGCCAGCGCACACTGCACCTGATCCGGCTCGGGGTTTTCGGTGTAGTACGGGATGTGCACACGCACGCCGTTCTGCTGATCCTGCACCGTCAGCCGGGGGTGGCTGGTTCCCTTGGGCATCCTGCTCAGGTAGTGCTCATCCAGAAACGCCAGCTTCTCGGCCATATCCATCTTGCCGTACAGGGTGATGCAGCAGTTGTCGGCGCTGTAATGGCGGCGGTACACCCGCTGGTATTTTTCATAGGTCAGGGCCGGGATGGAGGCCGGGTCGCCGCCGGACACAAAGCCGTAGGCCGTATCCGGGAACATGGCCCGCTCCAGCGCGTTCTGCAGCTGCGCGTCCGGGGAGGCCAGCGCACCCTGCATCTCATTGTAGACCACACCGCTCACCGTGCCGTCCGCATCCCGGTGCCAGCCCTCCTGCTCGAACACGGCCTTGTCCACCATGGCCAGCGGGCAGAACACAGCGTTCAGGTACACATCCATCAGGTTCTTGAAATCGGTCTCGTTGGGGGTGGCAAAGGGGTACACGGTCTTGTCCGGGAAGGTCATGGCGTTCAGGAAGGAAGCCATGCTGCTCTTGAGCAGCTGCAAAAAAGGCGAGGTCACGGGGTACTTCTCGCTGCCCGCCAGCACCGAGTGCTCCAGAATGTGGAACACACCGGTGTCGTCGGAGGGGAAGGTGCCGAAGCCGATGCCGAACGCCTTGTTGGTGTCCTCGTTCTCCACCAGCAGGACAGTGGCCCCGCTCACATCGTGGTTCAGAACCGTCAGCACACCGTGCTGCTCCGGGCAGTCCTCGCGGCGCACCAGCGTATAACCGGGATAGTTCATGTTGTTTCTCCTTTGGGTCATATTTTTTCAAAGTGTTTGGCCCTATTGTACCACGCCTTCCGGTAAGACGCAACGAACAAAAAAGGTGAGCGTCCTCACCCTCTCAGGCGCTTCGCGCCAGCTCCCCCAAAGGGGGAGCTTCTGACGAAACCACAGACTTTGCAATCACTGCCAAGGCCTCGCCCTTCGGGAGAGGTGGCAGCGCGCCAGCGCTGACGGAGAGGGTGAGCCAGCTTCCGGGGACATGAAAAAGGCTCCCCCTTCGGGGGAGCTGGCAAAGCCGAAGGCTTTGACTGAGAGGGTTGTTTTTACTTTTGATCCGACACCCGGAACAGCACGAATCCCACAATGAACAGCACGATCAGGCTGCCCACACCCACATTGGCGCTGCCGGTCAGCTGGCTGCCCACACTGACGATCATGGTGCCCAGAAAGGATGCGCCCTTGCCGCAGATATCGAACAGGCCGAAGTACTCGCCCGATTTTTCCGGCGGAATGATCTTGGCAAAATGGCTCCGGCTCAGCGCCTGGATGCCGCCCTGGAACATGCCCACCACAACGGCCAGCACCCAGAACTGCCACTGGTGCTTCAGGAAAAAGGCAAACAGCGCAATGCCCGCGTAGGCCGCGATGCAGACCGGGATAAGGGTGCCCGAGGGGTATTGCCCGCTCAGCCGCCCGAACACCAGTGCCGAGGGGAAGGCCACGATCTGGGTGACCAGCAGCGCCAGCAGCAGGCCGGTGGTGTCCAGCCCCAGGGCCGTGCCGTAGGCCGTGGCCATATCGATGATGGTGTACACACCATCGATGTAGCAGAAAAAGGCCAGCAGGAACCAGAACACCTGCCTGTCCTCTTTCAGGTGGCGGAGGGTGTGACCGATGCGGGCAAAGCTCTGCCGGATGGCATGTTCCTGCACCTCCACAAAGTGCACCTGCTTATACTGGCGCAGCAGGGGCAGGGTGGTCACCAGCCACCAGGCGGCGGTGATAAAGAGAGCAAGGTTCAGCGCCGTCATCTGGGAGATGCCGATGCTCCCGGCCCCCAGCACCAGCGCCAGACAGACCACAAAGGGCACACAGCTGCCAATGTAACCCCAGGCATAGCCTTTGGAGGAAACCTCATCCATCCGGTCCGGCACAGTCACATCGCTGAGCATGGAGTCATAGAACACCAGACTGCCCGAAAAGCCCACCTTGGCAAAGATGAAGATGAGCAGAAACGGCAGCCAGGTGTTTGCCATCCCCATGGCGCAGCAGCCGATCACACCCACTGCCACGCAGAAGGTGAAGATGGGCTTTTTGAAGTTGCGGGTATCGGCCAGTGTGCCAAGGATCGGGCTGAGCACCGCCGTGATGACTGTGACCGCCGAGGCTGCATAGCCCCAGTAGGCCAGATACTCCACCGAGCTCAGGCCGCCCCCCTCAGCCAGTGCGTTGAAGAAGATGGGGATCAGCGTTGCCACCAGCAGCACAAACGCCGAGTTGCCCACATCGTATAAGATCCACGCCCGTTCCAGGCTGGTCAGGCAAAATTTTTGCTTTGCTTCGTCCATTTGTATTCCTCTCAAAATTCTCCGAAGGTGTGGTCATAGGCCTTGTCCAGCGGTGCGCCGTTGGAGAGCCCTTCCACATATTCCGTGATGAGCCGCACTGCCAGCGGGAGAGCCTGCTGATACAGCGCTTCCAGCTCTTTGTCGCTGGCCTCGCACCGGGGATTGGGCTGGAGGTTCGCCACCAGCCCGTGCATGACATCATAGGTACCTGCCGCTTTCAGGGCCGTCAACACCACCCAGCGCTTGACCGGGCTGGTAGCCTGCAGCAGATGGTGCACCCGCACCATGCCCCGCATGGCTCCGTAGGTCTCGTCTGCCGTGACATTTTCATAGAACGGCGCAATGATCTTTGCAAACTCCCGGTTGGGGCGGATATGCCCCGCCGTGAAAAAGTGCATCGGGTCAAGCCCGTCCTCCCGCATCAGCTGGTTGTCAAACTCCGTCTCGATCTCGCAGTGGCTCACACCGCTTTCCCGGGTGTAGCGCTCCACATAGGGGTGGCAGGTGCTGTCCAGTGCAAAGTGGCAGACGAACCCCAGCGCATAGGCCAACGCGGCATTCTTGTTGCGGGCCGTGTTCACCACGCCCCGGGCCCGGGTAAAGAACACTCGGCCCGGCTGCTCGTGCATGGCGTTGCCCAGCCGGTTCACGGGGTTGGACTGCAATGCCCGGTAGTAGAACATCAGGTCAGGCCCGTGCAGGCCCATATCATACAGCGGCCGGTACGGGGTGATCTTTTCCCGCAGCTCCCTGGGCAGCTGCACCAGAACATCCGCACCAAAGCGGCGGTGTGCATACGTAGATGGCATATCCTCTCTCCTCCTTTTCGTACCAGAATCAGTATAGCAGAATCCCACCCCCGCCGCCACCCTTCCGGGTCTGATTTGTGTAAAATTTTTGAGATATTTTTCATCACGCCCATCCCATAGCGCAAAAACGCCCCGCCGGTCTCCCGGCAGGGCGCTTTCGCAGGGTGGTATTGCAGACCGGTTCGGTCTGTGAAACGTCCGGCAGCCAAAAGCCGCCGGGCGTTTTTGACCCGGCGGCTTTCAGCTATTCCAAACGATCAGTCTTTTTTCACCATCATCTTGCTGGCCTTATAGATATCGCCGCAGCCCAGAGTGATGACCAGATCGCCCTCCCGGGCGTTCTGCTTGACCCAGTCAGCGGCAGCCTCCAGGCTGTCCACCAGCACAGAGTTGGGGATCTGCGCCGCCAGCTTTGCGCTGGTAATGGTGGGGTCGTTGGGCTCGCGGCTGCCCATGATGGGGGTGATCACCGTGATATCAGGGATCTTGAACACATCCACAAAGTCGTTGAACAGCATCTTGGTCCGGCTGTATGTAAACGGCTGATGGACTGCGATGACACGATTGTAGCCCAGCTCCTTGGCGGTGTTCAGGGTCGCGCGGATCTCGGTGGGATGGTGGGCGTAGTCGTCCACGACCACCGCGCCGTTGCACTCGCCGTAGACCTCGAAACGGCGGCCTGCCCCCTTGAAGTTCAGGGCAGCGTTGGCGCACTCCTCCACGGTCAGGCCCACAGAGCGGCAGACAGCACACATGGCCAGTGCATTGTAAATGTTGTGGCGGCCCGGCACTGCCAGACGGATATGGCCCAGCTCCTTGGTATCCCACTCCTTCAGATCAAATTCAAAGAAGCCGGGCTTGTACTCCTGCACGTTGACAGCACGGTAGTCGGCCGCATTGTCAATGGCAAAGGTGCGCACGCGGCGGTCCAGGGTGTACATGACATCCATGGTGTTCTTATCGTCCGCATTGGCAAAGATCATAAAATGGGTCATCAGGGCAAAGCGCTTGAAGGCAAACTTCAGCTCGCCCATGCTGCCGTAATAGTCCAGATGGTCGTTATCGATGTTCAGCACCACGGACATATAGGGGGTCAGCTTGAGGAAGGTCTCGGAGAACTCGCAGGCCTCGATGACGATATCATCACCCTTGCCGGCCTTTCCGTAGCCGCCGATGAGGGGCAGCTTGCCGCCGATGACTGCAGAGGGATCACGGCCTGCCAGCTCCAGTGCGGTGGTGATCATGGAAGTCGTGGTGGTCTTGCCGTGGGTGCCGGAAACGCAGATGCTGTCCTTGTACAGGCGGCTCACATAGCCCAGCAGAACGCTGCGCTCCACAGTGGGGATGCCATAGGAAGCGGCAGCGTTCAGCTCCACGTTGTCCTTGGCAATGGCGGCAGAGTAGACCACCAGGTCAGAGCCGATCACGTTGTCCGCAGCATGACCCAGGCTGACCTTCACGCCCATCTCCCGCTCCGAGCGGATAATGCTGCCGTCCAGCACATCGCTGCCGGAGATATCATATCCCTTGGCAGTGAGGATCTGGATCAGCGGATACATACCGCTGCCGCCGCAGCCGATGAAGTGGATCTTTTTTA
>UMGF01091633.1_pt1 | contig 12801 bp, 11 predicted proteins | sample 1965181 | NCBI WGS metagenome assembly UMGF01 (sample SAMEA4836063, study PRJEB28245) | human gut metagenome | biome: gut microbiome; material: fecal sample | place: Denmark | collected 2008 | reverse complement strand
CCGGGCGCCCGTTTGCCGTCAGCGGCAGTTCATTGGGAATCTCTAAACAAATCGTCTTCGGCTGGACAGCGAATCTTTTTTCCTATCCGTGCGGTTTCAAAAGCGGGAAATACATACAGTATTCCTCCGCTTTTGGAACCTTCGGCTAGGAAAAAATCTCTCGCTGCCAGCTCTCGCCGATTTATTTAGAGCTTCCCTTGTTCTGAGACTGGTTCTCGCTGCGGTTCTCAGTGCGGTTTTCTTTCTCGTTCTTATTCTGGTTGCTGTTCTGATTTCTGTTCTGGTTCTGGTTATTCATACTTTTCTTCCTCCAGTGCTAAAATCTGTCTCGCGGTTTTGCCGCTGACATAGCTTGCCCGGAAATTCAGGATTTATCCTTCGCTTTGAAAATCAGGCTGGCGATCAGTCCCGACAGAATGGCGGCGGTGATGCCTCCGGCGGAGGCTTTCAGCCCTCCGGTGAATATGCCGAGGAAACCGTCTTCCTGCACCGCCTCCTTGACGCCCTTGGCTAGGGTGTTGCCAAAGCCCGTCAGGGGAACGGAAGCACCTGCCCCGGCAAATTCCGCAAGGGGCTGATATACCCCCACCGCGCCCAGAAGCACGCCGATGACCACGTAGCTCACCAGAATCCGCGCCGGGGTCAGCTTGGTCTTGTCAATGAGGATCTGGCCGATGAGACACAGCAAGCCGCCGACCAGAAAGGCTTTTACATAATCCATATTACGTTCCTCCCGCAATGCACACTGCGTGACAGACCCCGGGTATGGGAAGCCCCTGCTGGGTGGAGGTGGGGGAGAGCAGTGCGCCCGTGCCGCAAAACAGTATTTTTTTCAGTTTTCCCCCGTTCAGCTGCCCCAGAAGGTAGCCGCACAGGGTGATGGCGCTGCATCCGCAGCCGGAGCCGCCGGCGTGGACGTCCTGTTTGTCGTTGTCGAAGACCATCGTTCCGCAGTCCGTCAGCTTTCCGCCCAGAGAGACGCCGTCCCGACGGGCAAGCTCCAGAAGCATTTCCTTGCCCAGCTGCCCAAGGTCGCCGGTGACGATGAGGTCAAAATCCTCAGGGGCGGTCTTCATATCGTCAAAATGGGCTTTAATGGTGGCATAGGCGGCGGGAGCCATGGCCGCGCCCATGTTGTTTGCATCCTTGATGCCAAGGTCGGTAACGGTGCCGACGGTACAGCCGGTGATTCGGGGGCCATGGCCGTCACGGCGCACCAGTGCAGCCCCGGAACCGGTAACCGTCCATTGGGCGGTTGGAGTCCGCTGCCCGCCGTAGCCCAAAGGAAAGCGGTACTGCCGCTCGGAGGAGGCAAAGTGGGACGAGGTCATGGCCACCGCGTTGTCCGCAAAGCCGCCGCCCACAGCCATGGAGGACAGCAGCAGACTTTCCGCCATGGTGGAACAGGCGCCGTACAGCCCAAGGTGGGGAATTCCCAGATTGCGCAGGGTGAAGGACGAGCCGATGCACTGGTTCAGAAGGTCGCCGGAGAAAACAAGGTCGAAGTCCTCCAGCTTCATGTTTGCCTTTTCGGCCAGCTTCCCGAGAGCCAGCTTCTGCATCTGTTTTTCGCCCTGTTCCCATGTTTTCTGCCCGAAATAGGTATCCTGAGATTTGATGTCGAAGGTATGGGCAAGAGGGCCTTCGGACTCCTTTTTCCCGGCCACGCTTGCCCAGTGGGTAATGACCGGTGGGTCAGGCAGAATGAAACTCTGCCGTCCCCGCTTTTGATTTGCCATAAAAACACCTGCTTTTCGTTTTTCTGTGGAACCGAGGTGTTTCTAGTATGTGTCGTGCTTGCTTTTGTGATTCAATCTGATAAAAAAACCCAGACGCCAAATTCGACGTCTGGGAAATCTTTATTTTGGTGTCACACCATTCTCCGCGCGCCGTAATAGTGCTGCGCCCAGTAGCCGCTGGTGAGGTCGGAATAGGAGACCGTGGAGCGGGAATTGGGGGAATGGATGAACTGGCCGCCGCCAACGTAAATGCCTACATGGGAAATGCCGCTGGCATATGTACCGGCAAAGAAAACGATGTCGCCGGGCTGCAGACTGCCATTTTCAACGTAAGTACCCTGATTGTACTGGTCGGCGGGGGTGCGGTAGGGGGAGAAGCCCAGCTGCTTGAGGACGTAGTACACGAAACCGGAGCAGTCAAAGCCGCTGGGAGAAGCGCCGCCGTAAACGTAGGGGGTGCCCAGATACTTCTGAGCTTCCGCCACGATGTCGGAACCGGCGGCAGAAGGAGCCGTGTCAGCGGCAGGTGCGAAACTGACGGAAGAAGAGTCCGAAGAAGAATCCGCAGAGGCGGAGCTTCCCACGGACACGGTGCCGTTCAGCGCAGCGGCGCTGGGGGCAACGCCGGTGGACTTGCCGAGACGATAGAATTTGGGGCTGTTGGGAGAAGCCTGATTTTCGTAGGGGATTTCTGTCAGGCTCAGGTAGTCGCTGCGGATGTAGCAGATGCTGCCATTGTAGATGACCTTGTACCAGCCGTTGTTCAGGCCGAGGATGTAGCATTTCTCGCCGCTGGAAGCGACGGCCACTTTCCCGTAGGTAGTGGAGGGGCCGGAACGCAGGTTGACGCCGCTGCCGGAAACCTCGCCGTAGCCAAGCTCGGCGTTTTCACGGGTAAGTACCTTCAGGTAGTCCTGGTGCATGTAGCCGATTTGCAGATTGTAATTGACCTTGTACCACTCGCCGCTCTTGCTGATGACCGCTACGCAGTCATTGCGGGGGGCGTAGACAAGGGTTGCGGAATTTGCGTCGGGTTCGCTGCGCAGCCGCAGGGAGCTTGCATTGACAAAGCCGATGCCGTACATGGTTTCTTCTGCGGCGAACGCGGTGATGGACATGGCGCCGATAGACAGCACCAGCGCCAGCACCATGCTGAGGATTCTTTTGATCTTCATACTTTTGCCTCCGTCTTTGGTAGGCAGCCTAAGCTAGGGAAGCTCTGATTCAGTCGGCGAGAGCTGACAGCGAGAGATTTTTCACCAGATGAAGGTATTAAAAGTGGAGGAATACTTTGTGTATTTCCCGCTTTTAATACCGCACAGCTGGGGAAAAAGATCTGCTGCTCAGCCGAAGACGATTGATTCAGAGATTCCCTCGGACTGCGGGGAATTCTAGAGAATTATTTACCGGCCAGCGCGCGTTCCAGCCAGACACAGCCAAAGTCAAGGGCGGTATACAGGCCGTCTTTTTCGCTCTTTTTCACGATCCGGTCGCGGCTTCTGGCGGTGGGGTCGGTCAGCTGGAGCTGCACGGAAACCCGTGTGGCAACGTCCAGATCGTTCACTTTTTTGGTCTCGAGAACCTGAAGCATAACGATGTGACTGTCGGCCATGGAGCCATAGTAAATCAAGTTGTCCTTCCGCATCAGCGGATGTCCTTTATACATCAGAACTGCATTTTCATCAGCCATCAAAGGTACCTCCTATGCAAAATGTAATCAGATTGTAACACACTGTAATGAGAATGTCAAGCTTTTTGTTGGAAACGGTCGGGAAACGACCCTCGTTAACATAACTTTTCCTGAAAAAAGATTGAAAAACGGAAAGACGGAGGAAGAAAGTATGAGATTGTCAAGGTGCATGTCGGCCGCATCTGTTTGCATATTTCAGGGGAAGCTCTGATTAAATCGACGAGAGCTGGCGGCAAAAGATTCGCCGCCAGCCGAAGGCGATTTATTCAGAGGTTCCCCAAGCTCACGGCCAAAAAGCAAGGGGCTTTTGCCTTGGCAAAAGCCCCTTGGCTGGGTCAGGTTATTGGGCTTCCTTCTCGAAGAGGTACTCGCGCACCAGCACCTGCATCAGCTCGTCCCGGTCGATCTTGCAGATCATACTCCGGGCGTTGTTGTAGTTGGTGATATAGGTGGGGTCTTCGGTCAGCAGGTAGCCGACGATCTGGTTGACGGGGTTGTAGCCTTTTTCGGTGAGGGCTTCATACACATTCCGGAGAATACGGCGCATATTCTCTTTGTCATCGCTGGGAACGGTGAATTTTACAGTGTCCTTATCCGTCATGGTTTCAGCCTCCTTTTATATTTGTACTGTCGTCATTATAACCGAATTCTTTCGGGCTGTAAAGCCCTGAAATCGGAAATTTTTGTGAATCTTTGCAGAATTTTTGCCGAAGTACCAAATTATCGCAGAGCAGCGTCCAGCTTTTCCTTCAGCGCGGCCAGAACCTTGGTCACGACGGCTTCGGAGTCCGTATCGGTGAGAGTACGGTCGTCCGCCCGCAGCTCCAGAGAGAAGGCCATGCTCTTCTTGCCCTCGGGAACGCCGGGGCCGCGGTAGATGTCGAACAGCTTCACATCCCGCAGCAGCTTTCCGGCAGCGGCGGTGATGACGGCTTCCGCCTGCGCGACGGTGACATCCTCAGAGCAGACAAGGCTCAGGTCACGGGACACGGTGGGATACTTGGGCAGGGGGGTATAGGTGGCGTCGGGCAGCTGCATCTCAAACAGCTTGGTGAAGTCGATCTCGGCGCAGTAGACGTCGGTGTCGATGCCGTAGTTCGCGGCCGCCAGAGGATGCACCTGACCCATCACGCCCACGTCCACGCCGTCGATGCTCACCTTGGCGCAGCGGCCGGGATGGTAGCTGGGGTTGTCCTTCACGGCGGTGTATTCCGCTTTCTTCAGCCGCAGACCGGTGAAAATGGCTTCCAGCTCGCCCTTCAGGGTGAAGAAGGTCTCACCTGCGCCGTAGGTGCCGAGAACCAGCATCTTCGGCTCCTCGGGCAGCGGCCGTCCCTCCACGGGCAGGTAGATCTTTGCCAGCTCGTAGAGCTTCACGGCCTTGTTATGGTAGGCGTTGTTCCGGGAGAGGATTTCCAGCATGGAGGGCAGGGCGATGGTGCGCATGATGGAGGTGTCCTCGCCCAGAGGATTCTGGATGCGCAGAGCGTTGCGCAGGGGAGAATCGGCGGGCAGCCGGATCTGGTCGAAAACAGTGGGGGAGACGAAGGAATAGGTGATGATCTCACTGTAGCCCATGGCGCGGCACAGGGTCCCGGCCTTGGCTTCCAGCTTCATCACGGGGGAATAGCCGCCCTGCGTGGAGGTCTTGAAAGCGGTGGTGGGAATCTCGTTGTAGCCGTAGGAACGACCCACTTCCTCGGCGATATCCGCCATCAGGTTCAGGTCGGGACGGAAGGAGGGAACGAGAATGGTGTCGCCCTCCACGGGAATTTCAAGCCGGTTCAGGTACTTGACCATGTCCTCCTTGGAAATGTCGGTGCCCAGCAGCCGGTTGATCTTCTCCGGCTCCAGAGGCAGCGTTTTTTCCTCGGGAACATAGTTGATGACGTCGATGGTGCCGTTCAGCACGTCGCCGCAGCCCAGCATTTCCACAAGCTCGCAGGCACGCTGCACGGCAGGGACGGTCATCATGGGGTCAAGGCGCTTTTCAAATTTGCCGGAGGCTTCGGTGCGCATACCCAGCGCCAGAGCGGTCTGGCGGATGGAGGTGCCGTCGAAGTTGGCGGACTCGAAGACCACCATGGCGGTATCGTCCTTGATTTCGGAGTTTTCGCCGCCCATGATACCGGCAAGGCCGATGGGCTTATTTTCGTCGGCGATGACCAGCATACCGGCTTTCAGGTTGCGCACATTGCCGTCCAGCGTGGTCAGGGTCTCGCCGTCCTCGGCTTCCCGCACCACGATCTTGCCGGAAGAAACATAGCGGTAATCAAAGGCGTGCATGGGCTGACCGTATTCCAGCATGACGTAGTTGGTGATGTCCACGATGTTGTTGATGGGACGCACGCCGTTGGCGCGCAGGCGGCGGCGCAGCCACTTGGGGGAGGGGGCGATCTTTACGTTGGCAACCATCCGGGAGGTGTAGCGGTTGCACAGCTTCGTTGCGGGGACGTCCACGTCCAGATGGTCGTAAATATCCCCGGCGTCGGAGCCGTGAACCACAGGCTCGTGGTGACGCATGGGCTTGCCGAAGGCGGCGGCAGCTTCCCGGGCAAGGCCGATGATGCTGTAGCAGTCGGGACGGTTGTTGGTGATCTCAAAGTCCACCACGGTGTCGTCGTTGCCGATGACGAGGTTGATGTCCTCGCCAACCGTGCAGTCCTCGTCATTGAGAATCCAGATGCCGTCGGCGAACACGCCGGGCAGGTCGTTCTGAGTCAGTCCCAGCTCGGCGAAGGAGCAGAGCATACCGTTGGACACTTCGCCCCGGAGCTTGCCCTTGGTGATGTGAACGCCGCCGGGGAGCCATGAATTATGCAGTGCCGCGGGAACCAGATCGCCCTCGTGGACGTTCTGCGCGCCGGTGACGATCTGCACGGGGGCGTCGCCGCCCACGTCCACCTGGCAAATCCACATATGATCGGAGTTGGGATGGCGCACCATGGACAGAACCTTGCCCACGACCACGTTTTTGATCTCCGCGTCCAGCCGCTCCCAGGTCTCCACCTTCTGACCAAAAACGGTCAGGGTTTCCACGAATTCCTTATCGGAGACGTTAGACAGGTCTACGAATTCCTCGTTCAGCCATTTTCTGTTGAGTTTCATTCTTTTTCCCTCCTTAGAACTGGTTCAGGAACCGGATATCGTTGTCGAAAATCAGTCTCAGGTCGTTGATCTTCATGCGGCCCATGGCCATACGCTCCAGACCCATGCCAAAGGCAAAGCCGGAATATTTTTCGGGGTCGATGCCGCAGTTCTCCAGAACCTTGGGGTGCACCATACCGGCACCCAGCAGCTCAATCCAGCCCTCGCCGTGGCAGGTGGAGCAGACCTGACCATCGATTTCGCCGGTGCCGTGGCACTTGTGGCACTGCATGTCCATTTCACAGCTCGGCTCGGTGAAGGGAAAGTGATGGGGACGGAACCGCATCACGGCATCCTCGCCGTAGATCTTCCGCATGATGGTGGTCAGTGCGCCCTTCAGGTCGCCCATGGTGATGTTTTCCGCCACCACCAGACCCTCGATCTGATGGAACATGGGGGAGTGGGTCGCGTCGGCCTCGTCCTTGCGGAACACGCGGCCGGGAGCCAGCATGCACAGCGGGGGCTTGTGCTTCTCCATGTAGCGGATCTGCATGGGGCTGGTCTGGGTGCGGAGCAGGACGCTGTCGTCATCGGTGAAATAGAAGGTATCGGAGCGGTCGCGGGAGGGGTGGCCTTCCTCAATGTTCAGCCGGGTGAAGTTGTAGTCTGCCAGCTCCACCTCGGGGCCGTCCACCACCTGATAGCCCAGACCTACAAAGATGTCCTTGATGGTTTGCAGCACCTGATTCATGGGATGCTGATGGCCGATGGACACGGCCTTGCCGGGGATGGTCACGTCGATGGCTTCGGAAGCCAGCTTGGCTTCCAGCGCGGCGGCGTGGATGTCGGCCTTCCGCTTTTCCAGCTCCTGCTCGATGCTTGCCCGGACGGAATTCGCCAGCTGACCCATGACGGGGCGCTCCTCAGCGGAGAGCTTGCCCATCTGCTTTAAGACGGCGGTCAGCTCGCCCTTCTTGCCCAGCAGCTTGACGCGAAGCTCTTCCAGAGCCGCCGGGGTGGCGGCAGCTTCCAGCGCTGTCAGGGCATTGGCTTTGATTTGCTCTAACTGTTCTTTCATACTGATTCCTCCTAAAAGGTTTACTACAAGTTTACTAAGGCAACACCGCGTAATTGCGTCTGCGAGTCTCAGCCGTCTTTTTGCTCCACTTCCGCAGTTCCGAAAATGGGAAATACATACAGTATTCCTCCATTTTCGAAACTTTGAATTGGGACAAAAATCCTGCCTGAGACTTCTTGCCGAATTGTGCGGTGCTGCCCTAAAAAAATAGACCCTTCATCCCGAAACCGGGACGAAAGGCATTCCTTCCGCGGTACCACCCGCAATTCGCCGAAACGGCGCGCTTTTCGGATGCAGACACATCCAAGACCGTTAACGCAGTCACGCGGCCAACTCTACTTTTCGTTCAAGCGGCAGCTCCCGGGAGAAAGCCCGGCATTGCACGCAAGCGGATCTCACCATCCCGCTCTCTCTGACAGCGCAAACCAACGCAAGGCAGCCCATTCATAGCTTTTACTATATCCCCGTTATATTAGCATATGCAATCAGAATATGCAAGTGTTTTTGCACAAAAGAAGCCAAAAAATTCTTATATGATCCAATGCTGATGCCGGTTCCTGTTTATTTGTCAGGAACCGGTGCCTTTTTCCCAATCAGCATCGAAAAATCGCCGAGCATGAAAGGAAGGTACATTCTGATAAAGTTTACAATGGGAATGTTAAACACAAGCATGATCAGCAAGAGATACAGCCAGGGGAATCTCCATCCGAAATGATTGATGACCCAGATTTTAATAGACAGGTGGACAGGAAATGTTGCGAGAGAATTATACCCATACCACAGCACAAGTTTTTTCCCAAAGCGCACCTTGCACAGTAAGCGATAAGCCCATTTCGCCAGAATAAAAAAAGCAGAGGAACCGGTGATCGCCGCGAGAACGGACCAGACAAACGGGCGGTAATGATTGATAAACATGAGGCAGCTGGAATCCTGATACACAACGCAGTAGACCATTATGGCCAGCATCGTACATGAAAAGATGGTGTCTCGCAGAACGTGATCTGTGGTCAACAGGTACGTGATCTGCGGCTCCAGTAAGTATCCGAGAATCAAAAAGGCAGTTGCCATAAATGCAGTATCAGACGCAAAAGGCAGCCGAAAAGACAGAACATTGCAGGTACACCAGCTTATTACCAGCATCAGGGCGGCGCTCAGGATCAGGCGAACGTTATGTCCTTTGCATACGCGCTTGATAAGGTAGAAAAAGATATCGCTTACAAACATGCACGGCAAAAACCAGAGTCTTCCGTAATAACCGGTGTAGCCCTCTGTGTTCTGGCAGGTAAGAATAGCGAACAATGCATCCGTGACATCCTGCCAGCCCCCCTGAGATATCAGCGAGACAGCCCAGACAAACAGGTTGACCCCTTCAAACAGAAAATACGGCACAGCCAGACGCTTAAAACGGTTGAAGAAATAATCGGTAAATTTCCGGGGATGGGAAAGACCCAAACGTTCACGGTGGGCATCCGCATAACCGGACAGGGCAAACAACAAAGGCATATGAAACGAGAGAATCCATTCACCGTTGGGAACATTGGAGTGGTGCAGCAAGACAAGCAACATTGCGGCTCCCCGTAAAAAATCCAGATATTCGAGACGGTTTTTGGGAGTATCAGTCCCAATCCTGAAAATATCCCAAAAACGTTTTTTATTCATGTAAATTACCTTCCGAAAAGCAGTTTTTGAACCCTGATTTTTTTCAAAAGACGGATTACCACCAACAGAGCAGCGCAGTACCCCGCAGCCAGCAGAGGCGTAAAGATCAGGTTATAGAGTATCCAATTCCCCGCCAGCAGGTTATATCCAAAGGGCTCCATGCACTTGCGGAAAATGTGAGGAAGATACCCGGACAGCAGAGGAACAGACAGGCAATAGATTGGCAGAGAGTCCTCTCCCAGCCGGGAAAGAACAGCCCAAAACTTCGGTATATGCTCATCGGAACATGAAAGCCTGCGGAACACCAGAGAAACAAGGATGAGAAGGGAAAGACTTCCAACCAGTCCAATAAAAAAGCGGAACAAATCAACCTTCAGGTTGTATACCGCGCCCAATTCCGCGCCGAACATGGGGGTAATGTAGATATAATGCTCCCTTTTATAAGACAAAAGGAGAACGGGGAACAGGAGAAAAACGATGTATTTAATCCGGCCAAATGCCGTGAACAAAAACTGTTTGTGCTTTGCCATAAAGAAACCAACGATAAAGAACGGGTACATGAACAGGTTCTCATTTGCGTTGGGAAACAGGGAAACAAACAGCACCCCCAGCGACAGGTAAATGATTCTGAGAAACGGAGTTTTCCCAACTTTGCAGGCCACTCCCACCGCTGTGCTGCATGACAGCACACTCCACAAAAACCACAGGGAATAATTCCACCCCTGAAGCAGAGCACCGTTGAAAAGGCTGGGTACCTGACCGCGTGATAAAATCGCTGCTGGGATCGTCATTAGAAGATTATTTATCACTGTTCCACCAATAATAGGCCATAGCAAGCTCTGAATCCGGTGTGTCAGAAGATCCCTTAAATCACGTTTTTCAAAGGAACCGTAGTACAGATAGCCGCTGACGATCATAAACAGGGGCATGTGGAAGCTATAGATGGCCTTGAACGCAGGGTCTTCAAAAAACGAAAAGCTATCCATCGCGCAATATTGGATACAATGTCCCCACAGCATCAGATAGATTGCGATGCCCCTTATTACATTCCAGTACAGCCGTTCCTTTGTTTTGGATAATTGCGCTTCCGAAATAACCATATTGTCTGCCTCCAGCCCCATATAATCAACATTATATTCGTATAACGGATGATTGTCAATATAGAGTCAGCTGTCACGGAATTTACCGATACGCATTTATGAGAACGTCAGCCTTCTTGACGAAGTGTTCTCAGCGTGATATGGTTGATACATGGAAACAACAAAAGGAGTGCATTGCCATGAAATATGAATCCGTACAGCAGGCGCGAGAAGCCCTCAAGAAGCTGGAACAGACCCAGGCGGCGTATAACCACGCCTTGGGCGTGCTGTATCTGGACGCTGCCACCGCCGCGCCCAGCGACACCTGGGAGGGACGGGGCAAGACCATGGAGGTCATGTCTCAGATCACCTATGATCTGCTGGTGAACGATGAGAATGACGAGCTTCTTTCCTATCTGGAAGCCCACGCCGATGAGCTGGATGCCCAGACAAAGCGGGAGGTAGAGGTTCTGCGCAAAAGCTACGACCAGATTCACCGTATCCCGGCGGAGGAATATGTCGCCTATTCCGTGCTGATTAACGACGCAGAGAGCGTATGGCACAAGGCAAAGCCGGAGGACGATTTTGCCGCATTTGCCCCGTATCTGGAGAAGATTGTGGACTATAACCGGAAATTTGCCGGGTATTACCATCCGGAAATGGCGCCCTACGACGCGCTGCTGAACGAATACGAGGAGGGGATGAACGTCGAGACGCTGGACGCCTTCTTCGCCCAGCTCCGGCAGACCATTGTCCCCCTCATCGAGAAGATCCGGGCGACGAAGCAGATCGACGACGCTTTCCTGTACCGCCATTATCCTGTGGAGATTCAGAGAAAGCTCTCCGATTATCTCATGGAGGTCATGGGCATTGACCGCACCCACTGCGGCATTGCCGAAACGGAGCATCCCTTCACCACCAATTTCAACAACAAGGATGTGCGCATTACCACCCATTATTTTGAGGACAATCTGGTTTCCTCCATGTTCTCCGTCATTCACGAAGGCGGCCACGCCCTGTATGAGCTGGGGGCGGACGACTGCTACAATTACACCGCCCTCGCCGGCGGCGTGTCCATGGGCATTCACGAGAGCCAGAGCCGGTTCTATGAGAACATCATCGGCAGAAGTCCCGCCTATGTCCACGCCGTTTTCCCGAAGCTGAAGGAGCTGTTCCCGGAGCAGTTGGCCGATGTGGACGAGGAAATGTTCTACCGCGCCATCAACAAGGCAGAGCCGTCTCTCATCCGGACGGAAGCCGACGAACTGACCTACTGCCTGCACATCATGGTGCGCTACGAAATTGAAAAGCAGCTGATCGGTGGGACGCTGGCGGTCAAAGACGTTCCGGCGGAGTGGAAGCGGCTGTATAAAAAGTATCTGGGCGTGGACGTTCCCAGCGACCGGGAGGGCTGCCTTCAGGACAGCCATTGGAGCGGCGGCAGCATCGGCTACTTCCCCTCCTATGCCCTTGGCAGCGCCTACGGCGCACAGATGCTGCACAAAATGCAGGAGGAAATCGGCGACATCTGGCCGGACGTGGCAAAGGGTGACCTGAGCAAGGTAACGGACTGGCTGAGAAGCCATATCCACCGCTATGCCAGCTTCAAGAAGCCCGGCGAGCTGTTTGAATCCGTGTGCGGCAAGTTCGACGCAAAGTATTATACCGACTACCTGACGGAAAAGTACACGAAGCTGTACGGCCTGTAAGACCATGATAAGACGGCTGAATCATGAGTTGGTTTTGTCCATCCTGCCTGACCGGAATCCATGGGGACACAAGGGGAATTTCGGCAAGCTCCTGCTGCTGTGCGGCAGCCGGGGGTATACGGGGGCGGCGTTTTTCGCCGCCATGGGCGCTCTGCGCTCAGGCGCGGGACTGGTGTTTCTGGGGGTGCCTGAGAGCATCTACGGCATTGAAGCGGTGAAACTCAATGAGCCGGTGATTTTTCCCCTGCCCGACGCGGGCGGCAGGCTCAGCGCCGATGCCGTGCCGGAAATTCTTACACGACTTCCCCAGATGGATGCCGTGCTGGTCGGCCCCGGTCTGGGGCAGTCCGAGGGAACGCTGGCGGTGGTCAGGGCGGTGCTGGAAAATGCCCAGTGCCCGGTGGTCGTGGATGCAGACGGCATAAATGTTTTGTCCGCGCATAGAGATTTACTGCGCGGAAGGAAATTGCCCACCATTCTGACGCCCCACGACGGAGAGTTTGCCCGTCTGGGCGGCGTCATCGGGGAAGACCGCATGGCTGCGGCTGCTGACCTTGCCTACGATCTGGGGTGCGTCGTCCTGTTGAAGGGTCACGAGACCTGCATCACCGACGGCGTGAACGGTTATATCAACCCAACCGGGAATCCTGGCATGGCCGTCGGGGGCAGCGGGGACGTGCTGGCGGGCGTTATTACGGCGCTGCTGGGGGCAGGATTGCCGCCGCTGGAAGCTGCCGCCTGCGGGGCGTGGCTCCACGGC
>UMGF01084585.1_pt1 | contig 12878 bp, 8 predicted proteins | sample 1965181 | NCBI WGS metagenome assembly UMGF01 (sample SAMEA4836063, study PRJEB28245) | human gut metagenome | biome: gut microbiome; material: fecal sample | place: Denmark | collected 2008 | reverse complement strand
ACGTCATCTCGTCGAACATGCTTTCCACCTGCATCGCCGGCGCGGCCTGCCAGGGCAAGGTCTACGAATATTACCGTTACAACGACAGCCGCATGGCCACGGTCGAAAAAACGGCGAGGGAGACCGGCAAGGAGTATGACACGGCGGCAAAAAAATTCTTCGACGAATTCTATTACGGCGACTATTATGGCGTCGACCTGCGGAATTATGCGCTGAACATGACCCGGCTGTACGTGCTCGTCACGGGCAACACGGCCTCGTCGAGCGAAGCCGTCATCAATACGCTGCGCGGGTTGGACGGCTTCACGGTGAAGCTCATCGGCGAAAAGACCAACGGCAAGAACGTCGGCATGGAGGTCAGCAAATTCACCGTAGGCAATTACAGCTACGAACTGGCCCCGATATCGTTCCAGGGCTACAACGCCAAGCAGGTGACCGTCGACAAGAACGGACTGGCGGTCGACACCGCGTGCGAGGAATGGGACGGGGAATTGAAAGATTACGGCGACCGGAGCGAGCCGATGCTGGCAGCGGCCCTGAGCCAGATCACGGGACAGAAATCGGTAAGCGTATCGGGCACGCGCAGCACCGCGCCGGGTGTACGTCCGGCAACGGACATCGCATTGCCCGACTTATCGAACCGCCCGAGCGGCATGATCGTATTCCTGCCGGCTTCGAAGGAGTAACGGAAGACCGTCCTAAATCGAGGGGGCTGTCTAACAAGTCCAATTTTAACGATTTCACCCCTGCCGGAGTTTATTCTGACAGGGGTGATTTTCGATTTTCGGGACTTGTTAGACAGCCCCTCTTTTCTTAACCTGGCACCGGCGCACGTAACACACGCCCGGCGGTTCCGCCACGACCTCGGCCACAGCTCCGCCGCCGTATCGGCCTGGCAAATGAACCCGCTAAGGTCTCCGCCCCAACCGCTTCCGCCGCCTTTACCACCAAGCACAGGCACCTGCGCAGACATCGACACCGCCCCCGCGGCAGGTAGAGCACGGCGGTTTGCGTCGCCACGACGCCGCTGCCGGAAGAATAATCCATATTACATGGAGAAAAAATTTGGCGGATTAAAATTTATGCCCTATATTTGCACACCCGAAATCCGAAAGGATACGTACAATGCCCAGGTGGTGAAATTGGTAGACACGCTACTTTGAGGGGGTAGTGAACAATTACGTTCGTGCAAGTTCGAGTCTTGTCCTGGGCACAACTAAAAGAAAAAGACAATTGATGATCAATCAGTTGTCTTTTTTTTGTTTGCTGTCTTGCACGAGAGTAATAAAAAGCCAGCGAGATCATTTCAATCTCATTAACACGAACTTGCCTGAATTTTATTGATTTTTTCCTCGCACACTTCTTCTTATAATGTTTTATAATCTCCCTTGATGCCTTACTCATTCATGTGCTTTTTTTATGTTTCACTTTCGGACTCGACGCGTCTGACCGAAAGTGTCCATAACGATATGATTTGACCTCCTCCTTTTCTCCGGTTCGTTCCGCATGAAAGAATAAGCCCGGTATTTCACATCGCCCAATATCAACAGACATTCTATAAATTTTTGAATTTTGATAAAAAAGTTTACCTTTGAATCAATCTACACGTATGTCAGAACTGGATAAACATATCACGCTCGAAGATTTCGAACGATTATACTCCGAGTATAAGCCTCGTTTTATCATTATCGCCCGGTCATACATCCGCAACAATATGGCCGCGGAGGACATCGTTACCGACAGCTTCCTTTATTTTTGGGAAAACAAGGACAAGCTGAATATTACTACGACTATCCAGGCATATATTTTAGGATCCGTGAAACATGGCTGTCTTGAATGGCTGCGCAACCAGAAAAACAGACTCAAAATCCAGCAACAAATACATACGACGGCTTACCGCAGCATCAAAGCCAAAATCACCGTTTTGGAAAGTACCAACCCCGAAGCATCCTTTACGGCGGAAATAAAATCCATCATCGAAAGCCAGATCAACAAAATGCCCGAACCCATGCGGCAAATCTTCCTTTACAACCGCTTCGAGGGCAAGACTTACCAAGAAATCGCCGAAATTACAGGAATCAATGTGCGCAACGTCACAGCCAATATCCAACGGGCTTTGGCCATCATGCGAATCGCACTGAACGACTATCTCATCATTTTAATTATCGTCCTGTATTCCAGCGTTATACGATAATTAAAAAAATTACCATTTTATTAAGAAAATTTATTTAACGAAAAACGCACTTTTTCGATGTAAATGTCGTGCGCCCACGCACCATATAATCGTAAACAGACAAAGCATAATTTCGTTATCGGGAAAAATTACCAAGGGAAAAATTATGGATTCGCTGCGGGCTGCCCAAATTCATAATGCACTCGCCACACTATGTAAAAAAATGGACAAAGAATTATTATATAAGTACATAAACGGCCAAACTTCCGAGCAGGAAGAAAAAACGATTGTAGACTGGCTCGATGCCAACCCCAACAACCAGAAAGAACTAAATGCATTATGGTCTATGCAGGACGCACTTATCGCAAATGTCCCTTATCCGCACCACCCCCATCTGCACCTGCCGACCAGACGCCTGAAATGGTATCGCCAGCGCTTTATTCGTATCTGTACCCAGGCTGCCGCAGTATTACTATTGGTCGCTGGCAGTTGGTACGCTTCCAGAACCGTCATTATCGAAGATACCGCAAAACAATATCTGTCCGTTGCCGCACCGGCAGGACAACGTATAGACATTACACTCCAGGACGGAACCAGCGTTTGCCTGAACAGCGGGGCAAAACTGGAATATCCGATACGGTTCAATAGGAATCGCCGTGTGAAACTCTCCGGCGAGGCCATGTTCAACGTAGAGCATGATGCCGCCCGTCCCTTCATCGTGGAAACTTTCGCCTGCGACGTGGAAGTGCTGGGTACGAAATTCAACGTAACGGCAGACGAACTGACACACGACTTCACGACTGCATTATTGAGGGGAAAAGTCAAAGTAACCAACAAACTGGCAAGCGGCGACCAGATTATATTAGACCCGAACGAAAAGGTATGCCTAAACGGGAATCGTCTGGTATTGACCAGGATTGAGAATACGGACGACTATTTATGGACGGAGGGTATTCTGAATCTCGTTGGACACCCGTTTGCCGACATCATCGCCAAAATGGAGAAAACATACGGTGTGAAAATCCAGATCCAAACGGCCGAACTTCCGCAGATCGACGTTATCCGCGGAAAAATCCCCGTCAATATGGGGCTGGACTATGCGCTAAGGGCCTTGCAGAAAATAACCCCGTTCCAATATGAGAAAGACGAAAACAATGTAATCCACATAAAATAACTATGACGAGATTATCTAACAAAAACCTACAATGCCTATGAGATAAGACTATGAATTTTCAAAGTCGCAAAAAAAGCCCGCAGGTGTAGCAACCACCCGCAGGCATAGCGGCTAATAGAATTTGAACCAATCTAACAACCACTAATCTACAAATCTATGAATAATAAATTTATTCAGCAAATTAAATGCTGGTTTACTTTTCTATTCATGATTTGCTCCACGTTCTCCGCATGGGGAGCGTATGCCCAGACCGCGAAAGTAACATTGCAGATGGACAATGTTCGCATGGAGCAGGTTATGAATGAAATAGAAAAACAGACCAGCTATTTCTTCATCGTAAATAAAGGCGTAGACATTAACAGAACCATCAGTATCAATGTCGCCGATAAACCGCTCGATACCGCTTTGCAGGCAATGGTCGCCGGAACGGATACCGAGTACAAAATCTACCAGCAGAACATTTATCTTTCCGCAGCCCCGGACAAGAAAACCGCAAACAACGGTTCCACAAAGGTCAGCGGTGTCGTGCGCGACACCAAAGGGACACCCGTTGTCGGGGCATCGGTGGTCGTAAAGGGAACGACCATCGGCGAAAGTTCCGGACTTGACGGCGCTTTCTCGCTCCAAGTCCCCGCACCTGTGGAAACCGCCGAATTGTATATCAATTTCATCGGCTACGACCCCGTAACAGTAAAAATCGGCACACAAACCTTTTTTACCATAACACTCAACGAAGCAGCCGAGCAGATTGAAGACGTGGTGATCACGGCCCTGGGTATCAAACGCTCGGAAAAGGCGCTGGCCTACACCGTGCAGCAAGTGAAGTCCGAAGCCGTGACGACCGTGAAATCCGCAAACTTCGTAAACAGCCTCGCAGGTAAAGTCGCCGGAGCCGTTATCAACACCAGTTCGTCCGGTGTGGGCGGTTCGGCCAAAGTCATTATGCGCGGTATGAAGTCGATTATGCAGACCTCGAACGTACTTTATGTAATCGACGGTATTCCCATGCACAACTTCACCAGCGATGGCAGCATGGAATTCGGATCACGCGGCACAACGGAATCCATCGCCGACATGAACCCCGACGACATCGAATCCATATCCGTTATGACCGGAGCCGCAGCCGCGGCATTGTACGGTTCCGACGCCGCGAACGGTGCAATGCTCATTACCACCAAGAAAGGTAAGGCCGGAGCAACACAGATACAGGTTTCGAGTAACACGGAATTTATGAACCCGCTGCGCCTGCCGGATTTCCAGACCCGCTACGGCACGGGGCGTAAAGGCAAAGCCAGCGGTTCGACGATCCACAGCTGGGGCGCACCGCTCAACCAGGCGGCACGTTACAACTACTCGCCCGAAGATTTCCTGCAAACAGGTCACATCCTGACGAACTCCGTAACACTGTCCGGGGGTACGGAGAAAAACCAAATCTATTTCTCGACCGCAGCGGTAAACTCCAAAGGACTGATCCCCAACAACAAGTATAATCGTTATAACTTTACATTCCGCAACACGTCGAACCTGCTGAACGACCGTTTGACACTGGACGTAAGCGGCAGCTACATCATCCAGAAAGACCGCAACATGATAAACCAGGGCGTGTACTCAAACCCGCTCGTATCGGCTTATCTCTTTCCCCGCGGCGATGATTTTTCGCTCGTAAAGGCATTCGAGCGCTGGAACCCCGCACGCAAAATCTATGAACAGTTCTGGCCGCAGGGCGAGGGCGGCGACCTGCGCATGCAGAATCCCTATTGGATCGCCTACCGCAACCCCCGCGAAAACAGCCGTAAGCGCTATATGTTCACAGGCGGCATTACCTATAAAATCACCGACTGGATGAATGTCGCAGGACGTATCCGCGTCGATAACACCAACAGTTTATATACGGAAAAACTGTACGCCACATCGAACCCCACGCTGCTGGAGAACAGCAAAAAAGGTAAATATACCGAAACCCGCGGCGAAGAACGACAGACCTACGGCGACGTAATGCTCAACCTCAGCAAGACGTTCAAAGAGAAATTCTCGCTCGACGCACATATCGGCGCGTCGATCAAAGACAACCGCTTCGACGAACTCTCGGTATATGGCCCCATTGCCGGCGCTCCCAACATCTTCAATGTCGTGAACCTCGACAAGAGCCAGAAGAAAACGCCGAAAACCGGCTGGCACGAACAAACGCAGTCGTTTTTCTACTCCCTGGAACTGGGCTGGAAGTCGCAACTGTTCGTAACGACGACCGGACGTAACGACTGGGCGTCGCAACTTGCCAACTCACCCCAAAAGTCGTTTTTCTACCCCTCGGTCGGCGTATCGTGGCTGCCCAGCAGTACATTCAATTTCCCGGAGAAGTTCAACTACCTGAAAATCCGTGCTTCGTGGGCTTCGGTAGCAAACCCCTTTCCGCGGGAACTGACAATCGCCACACACCCTTACGACGACACCATTTCCGGCTGGGACGACAAATCGAACTACCCTATCGGGCAGCTTTACCCGGAGCGGACGAAAACCTGGGAATTAGGTTTCGACGCCCGGTTCCTGCATGGATTCACACTCTCGGCATCGTGGTATCGCGCCGACACCTATAACCAGACTTTCAATCCGAATCTGTCCGCATCGTCCGGCTACTCCGACATCTATATTCAGACCGGACACGTGCGCAATACGGGTGTCGAGGCAAGCCTGGGATACGACCACCAATGGAAAAACTGGAATTGGAACTCGCAGTTTACTTTCTCCTGGAACAAAAACAAGATCATCGAACTTTGCAAGGAGTGGTACAACCCGATCACCGAGGAAACGATCACCATGAACAGACTCCAGATCAGTAAACTGGGGCGTGCGAAATTTATTCTCAAAGAAGGCGGTTCGATGGGCGACCTTTATTCCACGACCGACCTGCGGCGCGACGACAAAGGCAACATCGAGATCGACGAGGGTGGCAACGTCGTCGTAGAGGACAACCTGCCCGACATGAAACTCGGTTCCGTATTCCCGGACTATAACCTCGCATGGCGCAACAGCGTATCGTGGAAAAACCTGAACCTCGGATTCCTCGTGACGGCACGCATCGGCGGCATCGTCAATTCACTCACGCAAGCCAACATGGATCTATTCGGCGTGTCCGAAGCAACGGCTGCCGCGCGCGATGCCGGAGGTGCTTTGGTAAACGGCCGCAGCCTGGTAAACCCGGAAACCTGGTATACGGCCATAGCGTCGCAGGGCGGAATACCCCAGTATTACACCTACTCGGCAACCAACGTCCGGCTCCAGGAACTTTCGCTGGGGTACACGATTCCCCGCAAATGGCTGCACAACATATGTTCGATCACCGTATCGTTCGTTGGCCGCAACTTGTGGATGATGTATTGTAAAGCGCCGTTCGACCCCGAAGCCGTGGCATCGACAAACAATTTCTATCAGGGAATGGACTATTTCATGATGCCCTCGACACGTAACCTGGGATTCAATATTAACATTAAATTCTAACGGCTATGAACAAAATAAAGACAATAATTCGTGCCGTTGCTCTTATCGCAATAGTAAGCGCATCGACGGGATGCCTTGACAACTTCGAAGATTACAACCGTAATCCGAACGAAGCGACAGACGACGAACTGGAACGCGACAACTACCTCGTGGGGTCGAAACTCACCAAACTGCAAAATATGGTGATCCCCTCGGAAGAACACCTATACCAATTTGTCGAAGCACTCGAAGGCGGCAGCTACGGCGGATATGTCGAAGCGACGGTAGACAGCTGGGAAACGAAATTCTCAACGTTCAATCCCACCGCCGACTGGCTCAAAGCGCCGTTCGTGGATGTCATCACCGAAACTTACCCCGCCTACCGCGGCATCATCAACAAAACCGACGACGAAGTGGCGGTAGCCCTGGCCAACGTCCTGCGCGTGGCGATTATGAACCGCCTGGCCGACGCTTACGGCTCGATACCCTATTCCAAGATCGTAGAGGACAAAAAAGAACGCCTGACCGTCCCCTATGACACGCAACAGGAAGCATATACGCAGATGTTCAAAGAACTGGACGCCGCGCTGGAAGCGCTGGAGCGCAACCGGGATTTGAGTACGGAAGCCTTCGGCGAATACGACCAGGTTTACAACGGCGACCTTAAAAAGTGGATCAAATACGCCAATTCGCTTAAACTGCGTATGGCGATGCGCCTTTCCTATATCGACGAGCAGACCGCAAAGGCCAAAGCCGCGGAAGCCATCGCCGACGGGGTCATCACCGAGAATGCCGACAATGCGAAGCTTCAGCCCGAACTCAACCGCACGGCATTGCTTTGGAACAGTTGGCAGGATCACGCCATCGGAGCCGACATCCTCTGCTACATGAACGGCTACAAAGACCCGCGCCGGGCAAAGATGTTCACACAGGGAACCGTCGGAGAGGGCGATGCCGCCGAGAAAGGCTATTACGGCCTGCGCATCGGCACGACACCGGCCAACAAGTCCAAGGCCGTAACGGCATGCTCCTCGATGCTCATTACCGACACCGACCCTATCTTATGGATGAACGCAGCGGAAATCGCGTTCCTGCGCTCCGAATATGAACTGCGCTGGGGAAGTGCGGTATCGGCACAGAATTTCTATGAACAAGGCATACGGCTTTCATTCGAGGAACGCGGCGTAGCCGGTGCGGAGGATTACATCGCCGACGAAGCGAACGTCCCCGAAGCCTACACCGATCCTCTCGGCGTTATCGAAAACAACACCGCATTACCGCAAAGCCGCATCACGATCAAATGGAAAGAAGATGCACAGTTCGAAGAAAACCTCGAACGCATCATCACCCAGAAATGGATTGCGATTTTTCCGCTCGGAAATGAAGCGTGGGCGGAATACCGGCGCACGGGCTATCCGAAACTGATGCCGGCCAAAGACAATAAATCCGGCGGAACGGTGAATTCCAAATACGGCATGCGCAGACTTCCCTACCCGTCCGAGGAATATTCCGAGAACCGCACAAATGTCGAAGCGGCGATAACTTCGCTCGGCGGCCCCGACAACGGCGGCACGCGCACATGGTGGGACTGCAAACCCTTAAATTAATCCGAAGCTATGAAACAGACTATAAAATACCTGATTCTGGCGCTGCTCATTCCCGCGGCCTATTGTTTCACAGCCTGCGACACGGACATCGAGCCGATAGACCAGCAGATCATAAAACCCGACCAGCAAGATCAGGCGCAGTACGCCGCATATCTGGCAGCCCTCAAAGCGTATAAGGCAAGCGAACACTACGTCGTATACGCAAGCCTGGCAAATGCCCCGGCCGTACCGGGTTCGGAAAAGGCATTTCTGCGCTCACTGCCCGATTCACTCGACATCGTGGCACTTGAAAACGCCGGCAACCTGACCGAATACGACATCGAGGATATACCCCAAGCGCAGGCCAAGGGCACGAAAATCCTCTATACCGTAGATTACAACACACTCGCGGAATCTACGGACGCCGTAGCGCTGGGAACATATCTCGACAAGGTGATCGAGGACGTAAACCGGTATAAGTTCGACGGCGTAACGGTACGTTACGGCGGCGCTATGGATGCCGCGGCGACCCAAGCCGCAGCAACGATTGTCAGCAAACTGTCGTCCCTGACCGGCAAAATCCTCATGGCGGAGGGTAACCCGCTCTTTATCGCAAAGGAGAGCCACGACGCCATCACCTATTTCGTACTCACGACTACGGATGCCGTCAATACGTTCAATATCCGCAGCCAGCTTGCATACGCGACCGATTATGCCGGCATTGCGCTCGAAAAAATCATCATCACGGCCGAGCCGGGCGGGAAACTCACGGATGAAAACCTTGTGCAGCAACCCGCAATCGCCGAAGCCGCCAAAAGCGTAATTACAATGGGGCCGTTAGCCGGGCTGGGTATTTACAACATCGGGGACGATTACTACGACGCTTACATAAATTACAAACAGACCAAGCATGCCATCGGCCTGCTGAATCCGGCAAACCCTAAATAATGCGCCTTATGAAATTGAGAAGAACATATCTGTATTTTGTATCGGCTGCCTTTATCCTGCTGGCCGGGTGTGAATCGGATTATGAAAACCGTTACCCGTTCGACAACGCAGCATACATCGACGTAGCCGAAACGTCAAGCGACAACAACGTAACTTTTAAAAAGACCGTTACGCAGCTCGACCGCGAACTCTCCGCCGTGCTGATCTCCCCGGCAAAAGAGAATATCGAGGTGACATTTGGCATCGACCCGTCGCTCGCGGCCACCTACAACGCCAAACACGACACGAAATATGCGGTACTCGATGAAAGTTACTACGAGTTCCCCGAACGGACGGCAACCGTAGAAGCCGGGAAATCCGTATCGGAACCTTTGACCATCCATTTTAAGAACCTCGACCAGCTCGATATAGATGCAACACAGTTGCTTCCGGTAACTATCGTTTCAGCGGGGGGGGGACTTTCGACCCTCTCCGGTTCCCAAACCGTCTATTATCTTGTGCGCCGTTCTTCGGCCATCACGACCGCCGCCGTACTCACCGATAACTGGATAGACGTGCCTGCGTTCGACAAAGCCGGAACCGCCGACTGCGTAAATGGACTGACAGCCGTAACCTATGAAGCTATCGTCCGCGTTCACGATTTCCACTATGCAGGTCCCACTTCGTCCTACATCGAAGAAAAGCTCTCTACGATCATGGGTGTGGAACAACACCTGCTGCTGCGTATCGGCGACACGAATTTCTATGCCGACCAGCTCCAGGTAGACGGATCGGGCGTAAGCCTGGGCAAATTCCCCGAAAAGAACAAGGGTAAACTTCTGTCGCTCGAGGAGTGGTATCATGTCGCTTTCACATACGACCTGGAAACCGGTATCGCCTGCATCTACGTAAACGGACAACTCCAAAGCCAGACGCAGGTAGCGCCGACCGTAAAGGTCATAAACCTCGGACTGCGGGCCATAGACCCCGACCCGGAAACGGACGCCCGGCAATTCTTCATCGGGTACAGCTACGACGCTTTCCGCCAGCTCTGCGGCGATATTTCAGAGGTGCGCATCTGGTCCGTCGCACGTACGCAGGCCGACATCTGGCGCGACATGTACGACGTGGAAAACCCGGCCGAGAAGCCCGAATTACGCGCTTATTGGAAATTCAACGAGGGGTCGGGAAACATCATCAAAGACTGGTCGCAGTACGGAAACGATGCCGTAGCGCATACCGATCTGAAATGGAATACCTCGGTGGAAATTCCGCAGCTCAACAAGCAAGAATAAACCGTAAATCTTGAACTATGAAAAACATGAATAAAATAACAGGTCTGCTGCGCACTTCGGCACTTTGCCTTACGCTCGCAGCGATGGCCGCGTGCGACGCCGAGGACTTTACCCGCACGGCCGGGGATATTCCCGGCAAGGACGACCTTGCAAACGTCGGCGGAGTGCTGCGCCGGGAAAAAACGCCCGATCAGATTTCGGCACTCAAACTCAGCGAAGAACAGACGACCACAGACGCCGTGTTCTACCAACTGACCCAGCCCGCAGCCGCAGACGTAACGGTTACGGTCGATGCGGACGCAACGCTTGTGGACGAATACAACAAAGACAAACAAGGTGACGCAAAACTGACGCTGTTTCCGTTGGAAAATGTGACTTTCGAAGGAGGCAAAACGCTGACGGTCAAGAGAGGAGAGAAAACCTCTCCTGCTCTTACCGTCACGTTGAGCCGCGAAGGGGTCGAAAAAGGCGCCTATCTGCTGCCCCTGCGGGCGACCGTTGCCAATAACGACATGTCCCCGTCCGAAAAAGACCAGGTAATCTACTACCGGATCCTGGTCGGGGAGATCGTACCCGAAACGCAGCTCGATGCCTATGCTTTCAAAATCGTGGGATATGTCAATACCGAGGAAATGAACCCGCTGATGGGAACCAAATTTTATGCAGAAACATTTGACCCCGATTTCAATACGATAACCCAAACGTGGATCGATATCGAAGTACTCCGCCCCGCGGCGCTAAAATTCGACAAGACGACACGGCGGGCCATGCTCGACATCGGACCGGATCTGCAATACGTCTTGAGCAACCGCGACAAATACCTCATGCCCTTGCAGAAAAGCAGTCGTAAGGTGCTTATTTGCATCACAGGCGGAAATACGGGACTTGGATTCTGCAATATGACCGACGAGCAGACCGCTGATTTTGTTTTCCAGCTTAAATATGTCGTGGAAACATATAAGTTGGACGGCGTAAACTACTTCGACATCGAAGCGTCCTACGGCAAAGACGGTATGCCCGGTGTAAATCCCGCATCCTACGCCAAACTGATAAAGGCGACAAAGGAAGCATTGGGCGACGACAAACTCGTCACCGTGGCCTGCGACGCGGAGAGCACCGACCTGCTCGCTACGGCACACGACGGCATCGAAGCCGGAAAATACATCGACTATGCCTGGTCGGGAATTTTCGATAAGGTCGTAGATGCCTATGCCGACGGCGCGAAACTCAAACCCATCGCCGGGCTGGAGCAATCCAAATACGGCGGCGCGCTGCTGAAAACGAATAATACGCAGGAAAGCGCACAACTAAACCCCATTTTAACTCCCCTTATTAAATCCCTCTACCGCGAAACCCAATCGGGGAACGTATTCGCATTCTGGGATATGCCGACAAACTCGGCAGGATATGAAGAAGGCCCCAAAAGTGCTTTCAATATGGTGGCAGACGCAGTTACCGATTGGGATTGGGAATACGACGGAATGATACTACTGATAAACGTAACCTGGGATGATCGAAATTACGGCAATTTCACTAAAGACTGGTAAAAAACACTTTAACTACAACCTATAATTCTCAAACCTCAACCTTTTAACTAAAATTTGCCTTATGAAAAAACAAATCTTATTCGCAGCCTGCACCTTGTTCGCTGCATCCGCATTGTTGATGACCTCGTGCCAGCAGGCCGAGGAACCCATCGCAAACGACCCGACCGATCAGGCCGGCCCGATGACCCGCGCGGCAACGCTCGGCAACTTCTACCGCGTTGTTTACGTCGAAGTAAACGACGTCAATCCGCTCAACGCAGGAGAATATCTCCTGTCGGACGGCACTCCGTTCTTTACGCACGTCATTCTCTTTGCATCCAACATCCGCGGCGACGCATCGGGCAATGTCCACAACTACAACAACCCGAACAACGCCGCAATCCTCGCAAATCCCGCCAAGTACATCGCGCCGCTCCAGGCAAAAGGTATCAAGGTCATCATGGGCAACCTCGGCGACCACACCGGTGCCGGATTCGCCAACCTTACCGCAGCACAAATCGGTACTTACACGGATGATCTGGTTGCCTACGACAATATCGTAGACGGCTACGATTTTGACGACGAGTGGGCGGAGTACGGAACCCGCGGCTATCCCTATGCTAACAGCACTTCGTACAGCAACATGATTATCGCGCTGGCAGGCAAGACCAACAAGTCGATCAGCGTGTTCGATTGGGGTAACACCGGTACGCTCTCGTCCAC
>UMGF01094680.1_pt1 | contig 12988 bp, 9 predicted proteins | sample 1965181 | NCBI WGS metagenome assembly UMGF01 (sample SAMEA4836063, study PRJEB28245) | human gut metagenome | biome: gut microbiome; material: fecal sample | place: Denmark | collected 2008 | reverse complement strand
CCGGCGGCGCATCCGTCAACACTGCAATGGGCTATGAGCTGGATGCCATTGCGGCTTCTACCATCGGCGGCGTTTCTACCACCGGCGGTGTCGGCACTGTGCCCGGCATTCTGGTCGGCGTTCTGGTCTTTGAGCTGATGAAGGTCGCTCTGCAGTTTATGAACGTCAACTCCTCTTACACCTATATCGTCCAGGGCCTTGTCATCATCGTGGCTGTGGCCATCGATATCCGTAAGTACCTGGCAAAGAAGTAATTCCTCATTCGCATACAGAGAAGCCCCCCGCCGGTTCTCCCGGCGGGGGGCTTCTGCTGTTATTTTCCCAGCTGCCGCTGCTGCAGGCGGTATTGGCGGGGTGTCAGCCCCTCCTGCTGCTTGAACAGGCTTCCAAGGTGGCTGGCGGAGGCAAACCCCAGCTCGGCAGCAATGTCACTGACGCTTTTTTCCGTGGTGAGCAGCAGCAGATGATCCATCCACATTGAATTCGTGATGGGGAGCGCCCGGTCAAATGCTGCACGATATAGGGCAACGGCGTGCTCCGGATTGCCCGCAGCGATGGAGTCAAGGATATCCTGTGCGCTGCCTAATGTTACAAAATAGCCCTCCGCGTTTTCTCGCCCACTCTCCGAAAAAGTTGGAGAACTTTTTCTTTTTCGTTGAATTGCACAAGAACTTGCCTCCCTGTTTGGCGGTTGCGTTGAATTTATGAACGTTCTTTGAATTTTGATATTTTCCTTCGATTTATTATAACATAGCTCCCGGAAGAGTGGTATACTACAAGCCAGGAACAGTACTGTTAAGTTCGGAAAACAAAGATCGGTGAATGAGGTGTGTCTTATGAGTGTTTACGAAAAAATTTCCGGTTTTGCGGATGAGATCAGCCAGGACTTTGACCAGCAGCTCAAAACTGTGACGGATCTGGGGATGAAGTATATCTGCATCCGCAGCGCCGAGCACAAGGGCATTGCCGATTACACCCCGAGGAAGTGCGCACCGTTCTTCTGCCGAAGCTGCGGGCCGCAGGCGTGGGCGTTTCTAGCCTGGGTACGGCCATCGGCAAGGTGGAGGTGGACGATGAAGAGGGCTTTGCCAAGCAGCTGGAGCAGCTGGAAACGCTCTGCGAAACGGCCAAGCTGCTGGACTGCTCCTTCATCCGGATGTTCAGCTTCCTCATCCCCAAGGATGCCGATGCAGACGGCTATACCGATGTGGTGCTGGATAAGCTGCGTCAGTTTATCCGGATCGCGGAAAAGCATGACATTGTCCTGCTCCATGAAAATGAGAAGGGCATCTACGGGGACACCGGTGCCCGCTGCAAATTGCTGTTCGACCGGCTGGCCTGCCCCCACTTCAAGGCGGCGTTTGATTTTGCCAACTTTGTCCAGTGTGAGCAGGACACCGCGGAGTGCTGGGAATTGCTCCATGACCAGATCGCTTATATCCACATCAAGGATGCTCTGCCCGGCTACCTGCTGAATGTGCCCGCAGGCACCGGCCTTGGCAAGATCCCTGAGCTGCTTCGCCGTGCTTTCTGCGAGGAGGGCTACCACGGCTTCCTGACGCTGGAGCCCCACCTGGCGATGTTTGATTTCTTTGCACCAGGAGCCAAAGGCGGAAAGAGCCAGAAGCTCCAATTTGAGAATAACCCGATCGTCGAGAAGATGAAGTCCGAGATGGCCGAGCCGGGCCGCCCCAAGGACGGCGCAGAAGCTTACGCCACCCAGTATCATGCACTGGTCGAGATCCTGAATCCCATTCTCAATTGATATCCACTCTCCGTTTACCATAAGCTGCCACAACAGAAGCCCCCCGCCGGGAGAACCGGCGGGGGGCTTCTGCTGTTTGCGGCAAAAAAGCTGGGCCCCATGCTGTCAGCAGCTTTTCATTTGGAATAGGACAATATTTTGGCGGCTTGTCAGTCACTGGCAGGCCGCTTTTTTCTTTGTCAAAGGCAGTTTCGTGAAAATGACCAAAAGAGGATACCTGATTTGTGAATATCAACAAAAGTTTTTAAAATACTTGATTTTAATTTAGGGGGGGGGGGGTATAATGAAATGACAGAAAATTCCTTTGAGAACAAAGCACTCAGCAACCTGGCTGAGACCTGCAATGCGGAAAATGGAACCTACAGGGGAGGTGACAGTGCGGTAGGAATCTGGAGGGTTCCTTGCGGGGAATCCGTTGCAAAAATGCAAATAGTGATGAAAGGAATGAAGAAAGTTGAAACAGAAAAGTCAAAACCGGTTTTTGGCTGCCCTGCTGGCAGTGGCAATGATGCTTCAGATGCTTCCCATGCTGGCTTTTGCGGAGGACGCACTCGGCACCGGAGAAGTACGGAACAAAAGAACGGGTACGACATATACGTCTTTGGCAACTGCTGTGGCAGAGGCACAGAGCGGTGATACCATCGAGCTTGGCGAGGGCAATTATACACTGTACGGTGTCCCCAGCGTTGGTAGCACCCGGGGAAAAGACCTGACCTTTGTGGGGCAGGGGCCTGACAAAACGGCCTGGAATATCGGTGCTGAGGTGCCGAACCCGGATCTTTTTGGCACAGAGTATAACGGCGATTACAGCTTTGATGGTGCCAGAACAGTCACCTTCAAAAATATGACGCTTCGCTCCGGTAATGCAAATTATCTGGGCTTCATCCGTGCGAATAATACTGTGGTGGATCACTGCGTCATCAACGGCAAAACCTTCTACTGGGGTTATAAAAGTGCGGTGTTCACTGATACGACCTTCAATGCTCCAAGTGGAGATTATGCGATCTGGACGTATAGCTCTCCGACCATGACATTTGATAACTGCACCTTCAATGCGAACGGAAAAGCGATCAATGTTTACACGGATTACAGTGCAGGAGCCCATGACATCACGGTTAACTTTAACAACTGCACCGTGAATTCTTACAGTTTTGGTAAGCAGGCGCTGAACATCAACGACAGCAACATGGGCAGCTATAAGTACATCATCAAGATCTACCATCCCACTGTCACGGCTGCCCGGGATACAATGACCTGTTCGCAGGTGTTCGGCTTTGGCGGTGACCATGATAAAAACAGTGGCCGCACAGAGGTGTACTGGAACGGTGACCCGGTCTGGAAAGACGGCAAGATGAAGACACACTCCTATACCGATGGTGAGAAGGAGGAGCGTGCCTATAGAGATGGTGAGAAGGAGGAGAGTGCCTATATAACTACCGACCGTTCGGAGTGGACACCGAGCGGCGCTGAGCGCATTGATAAGTGTGAAGTGACAAAAAAATGCAAGTACTGCGGCTGGACGAAAAAAGGATGGGAATATGCCAGCGTGTACCGCCTCCAGTACAACCTGAATGAAGGCGTTGGTGCCGAAAATGTCGACTACAGCGATGCTAATTACCGTCAAAATGTGAGCGTGAAGCTTGCAGCGGCTCCCACACGAGAAGGCTACCAGTTTGCTGGATGGCTGAGCCTTAAAGGTAAGCTCTATAAAGCTGAGAGTGAGCTTGAACAACTGACGGGTGATGAGGTGTTTACGGCACAGTGGAAGAAGGATGAGCCTGTCGTCAATCATACCCTGACCGTGACCGGCGGCACCTTTGCTGTGAAAAACGGCGACATTGATGTGACCGACACGCTGGAAACCAGCACCGATGAGGCCAGCGGCAAGCAGACCTGCCTTGTGCCGGATGGTGCTGAAGTCACCGTGACGCTGGACCAGACGAAGGTTCCCGAGGGTATGGTGTTTGATCTCTGGTCTACCGGCGAACTGCCGCTGGGTCAGGATTACAAGGCAGAGTCCATTACCTTTACCATGAATGATGATGTGGATGTGGCCGCACAGTACCGCAGCGCTGACATTGAGGATGGTTCTGATGTTGTTGGCCCCATCATTGTCGGTACGGCTGTTGTGGCTGGCGGCGCACTGGTCGGCTACACGCTGGGCACCGATCTGGTGGGCCAGATGTGGGGTCTGCCTTACTTCCCCAGCAACCGCAGTGCTCTTGCAATGATGCTGTGGGAGGATGCAGGCAAGCCTATGCCGGAATCTGAGATCCTCTACCCCGATGTTGGCCAGGAAGAACAGGATATGGATCTGCAGCATGCTGCCCGCTGGGCCATGGAGCACGACCTCATGCCTGACCTGAACGATCAGGATACAGAGCTGCCCCCTGAACAGGTGAAGTTCTATCCGGACAACATGGTTACCAAGATCAGCGTGTTGCGTGCTTGGAAGAAGGCACAGGACCTCAAGCAGAACGCGCAGTAAAATTTGACATCCTCTGATATTTCCCAAACACAGCAGGAGCGCCCCACCGGGTCATACCGGCAGAGCGCTCCTGTTGTGTTTCTGTTAAGCTTCAGGAAAGGGGAATACACTCCACTCAGCGGCCCACGATGAGGTCGCGGCGGCAGCACAGGCCGACCGTCAGGAAAGCGCTGTCGCCCAGCTGCCGCAGCACCACCCGCTGGGTGTCGGTCTGGCCCTCGCACAGCAGGGAAAGGTTCAGGGTGGTGGAGCCCTTCTCCGTGGTGAGCACCAGCGTGGATACGCCCTGATTCATCAGGGTCTTCATATCCTGAATGGTGGTGCGGAAGGTGGCAGCGCAGTCCGGCACGTCCAGCGTCAGGACACGGCCCTCCTGCCGGGCGGTGTAAAGGACCTGACGGCCCAGCAGGCCCTTGACGGTGTACCGGGCTTCGGTGGTCTTTGCCTCGTCAGCGGAGATCAGCATGATGTCGCCCTGAATGGGGTCACCCTCCGGTGCGCCGTAGCCGCCGTAGGCGGGGTCGGTCTCGCCCACGGCAACGTCTCCGCTGTGCAGCGCGATCTCGCCCTGAAGCATTACGCTTTCGTCCTGCGGGGGCAGGTAGCCTGCAACAACGGTGTCATCGGCGGCAGCCGCAGCGGCAGGCTCCTCGGCAAATGCGCCGACGCTCATGGGGATGGCAAGGGACAGCACCAGGGCTGCGGCAATGGCCTGACGGCCCAGCATTGTATTCAGAATCTTCATAAAAAATATACCTCCTGTACTATGGACGAAAAACCGCCCGTTCTGTAATGAATACGGAACGGGCGGCCTGTTTATTGCAGGGGGAAGGAAATTTTTATGGAACGTTAAACCCCTCAGTCACGCTCCGCGTGACAGGTCCGGGTTGCGGCACCCAGCATCCACTTCGTGTTGTAAACAACACTTGTGTCTTGCTGGCCGCGGCCCCAACAGCAACGCCCTTTATCTGCCACTGGCGGCGGTTGTTACTGTTGCCCCTAATAGTGGGGCCCTTGGCATAAAGGGGAACTCGCAGGGCTCTACGTAGCGCCAGAGCCGCCCCTACTAGGGGCGGTGGCAATGCGAAGCATTGACGGTGGGGTTTAACCTTCCCGGTTCAGGATCTCCATGAATTCGTCGCCGGTGATGGTCTCCTTCTGGTACAGATACTGGGCCAGCTCATCCAGCTTTGCGCGGTTGTCGGTCAGGATCTGCACAGCCTTGGCGTGCTGGGCCTTGACCAGCTCCACTACCTTCTGGTCGATCTCGCACTGGGTCTGGGCAGAGCAGGCAAGGGAAGTGTCGCCGCCCAGATACTGGTTGTTGATAGTCTCGAGTGCCACCATGTCAAACTCATCGCTCATGCCGTAGCGGGTCAGCATGGCGCGGGCCAGCTTGGTGGCCTGTTCGATATCATTGGAAGCGCCGGTGGTGATGGAGTGGAACACCACTTCTTCGGCGGCACGTCCGCCGGTGAGGGTGGCAATCTTGTTTTCCAGCTCCTCCTTGTTCATCAGGTAGTGGTTGCCCTCGTCCACCTGCATGGTGTAACCCAGAGCACCCGAGGTGCGGGGGATGATGGTGATCTTCTGCACGGGGGCGGAGTGGGTCTGCTTGGCGGCGACCAGAGCGTGGCCGATCTCATGGTAGGCTACGATGCACTTTTCGTGGTCGGTCAGGATGGAGTTCTTCTTCTGGTAGCCTGCAATGACCACCTCGATGCTCTCCTCCAGGTCGGATTGGGTCACGCTCTTGCGGCCTGCACGGACGGCCCGCAGCGCGGCCTCGTTGACGATGTTGGCCAGCTCGGCACCGGACGCGCCGGAGGCCATCCGGGCCACGGTGGTAAAGTCGATGCCCGGGGCCAGCGCGACCTTCTTAGCGTGGACCCTCAGGATCTCCTCGCGGCCCTTGAGGTCGGGCAGCTCCACGGGCACCCGGCGGTCAAAGCGGCCGGGGCGGGTCAGGGCAGGGTCAAGGGATTCGGGGCGGTTGGTGGCGGCCAGAATGATGACACCGGTGTTGCCCTCAAAGCCGTCCATTTCGGTCAGCAGCTGGTTCAGGGTCTGCTCGCGCTCATCGTTGCCGCCATATTGGCCGCCGCTGCGCTTTTGGCCAATGGCATCGATCTCATCAATAAACACGATGCAGGGCGCTTTCTCCTTGGCCTGCTTGAACAGGTCGCGCACCTTGGAGGCACCCATGCCCACGAACATCTCCACGAACTCGGAGCCGGAGATGGAGAAGAAGGGCACGTTGGACTCACCGGCCACAGCCTTGGCCAGCATGGTCTTGCCGGTGCCCGGAGGGCCCACCAGCAGGATGCCCTTGGGCATCTTGGCACCAATGCTCTCATACTTGCTGGGGTCGTGCAGATAGTTGACAACTTCCTGTAGGTTTTCCTTGGCCTCGTCCTCGCCGGCCACATCCGCAAAGCGGATGCCTGCCGTGGACTGCACATAGACCTTGGCGTTGGATTTGCCCATGCCGCCAAACATCATGGAGCCCGGGCCGCCGCCGGCCTTTTCCATCAGCTTTTTGTTCATCTGGTTGCCGATGGCCGAGAACAGGATGATGGGCAGGACGAACCAGATCAAAAAGTTCAGCACCGGCGAGGACTGTTCCACGATCTCGCTGGAGAAGGTGGCTCCGGCATCGTACAGCCGCTCGGTCAGGCCGGTGTCGTTCATCAGGCCGGTCTTGTAGACCTGCGTTTCGTCCTTATCGGTAAAGATGATCTGGTTGGATTCAATGTCTACCCGGCCGATGTTCTTCTCCTCGGTCATGGTCATAAAGGTGCCGTAGTCCACCTCTTTGATCTGGCGCTCCTCCATCCACGGCAGCAGCACAAGGTTGAGGAGCAGCAGCGTCAGCAGCACGATGGCATAGTAGATCGCCAACGGCTTGCGCGGTGTCTTGACTTCTTTCATAGGATTTCCTCCTCGGTAAACGGCCTTGCCCTCTCAGTCTGCTTCGCAGCCAGCTCTCCCAAAGGGAGAGCCTTTGACAAATCGGTCAGGGGCCTTATTCTTTCGATAAGCTTATCTTAACACAACGAAAATTAACAAAAAAGCTTTTCGAGGGCTTGTTTCCAAAAACTTCCCAGATTCTTAACAAACCCCGAAGCCTGGCGGGAGGAAAGCGTGGGCATCCCCCGCTTTCCCAGCGCTCTACGATTCGATACAGAAAGCGCAAAATTTGGAAAATTGTGCCGCCCATGATGTGAATTTGTTTCATTTTTGATATGAGCCAAACTTCTTGACAGCAAATCCGACGTTTGGTACAATAAGCTCACTTTGAAACACAAAGACCAAATGCGTTGACGGGGAAAAAACGATCTTCTTCTGCTTCAGAGAGCTGCCGGGTGGTGCAAGGCAGTGCGGAGGGTTTCGGCTACTGGCCCCTGAGCGGCAGAGCTGAATGGAGAGTAGGCTCTGACGGATGCCCACCGTTACCGGGGCAGCGATTCGCCGCCAAAAGCTGATCGTGTGAGTGGCTGGTTTTCCAGCAAAGAGAGTGGTACCACGGGTGCTCTGTTAGAAAAAATGACAGGCCCTCGTCTCTCAAGGCTTATCGCCTTGGAGACGAGGGCCTTTTCGTATGTAACTCCTTCAGTCAGATCCTTACGGATCTGCCAGCTCCCTCGGGGAGGGAGCCTCTGGCGAAGCGGGAAACTTTACCGTACTGCCAAGGGCCCCATCTCAGAGGGGGCTGTCACCGTAGGTGACTGGGGGAGTTGGGCAGGAAGAAACCTCAAAAGTGTAAATTGTTTGGGAGGACGCACATTATGATGGACGCAACCAAGTACGCACCGGGATATTACCCTGTCCCCGCCGGTTATGACAGCTGGGTGAAGAAGGATCACATTGAAAAGGCTCCTGCCTGGTGCAGTGTGGATCTGCGCGATGGCAATCAGGCTCTGATCGTGCCCATGAGCCTGGAGGAAAAGCTGGAGTTCTTCCAGATGCTGGTGAAGATCGGCTTCAAGGAGATCGAGGTGGGATTCCCCGCCGCCAGCGATACCGAGTACGAGTTCCTGCGCACCCTGATCGAGAAAAACATGATCCCGGAGGACGTGACCGTGCAGGTGCTGACCCAGTGCCGCGACCACATCATCCGCAAGACCTTTGAGGCTGTCAAGGGTGCCCCCCGCGCGGTGATCCACTTCTATAATTCCACCTCTGTGGCCCAGCGTGAGCAGGTGTTCCACAAGAGCAGGGAAGAGATCAAGAAGATCGCCACCGACGGCGCAAAGCTGGTCCGGCAGCTGAGCCAGGAATACGAGGGCAACTTCCTGTTTGAGTACAGCCCCGAGAGCTTTACCGGCACCGAGGTGGACTATGCTGTGGAGGTCTGCAACGCAGTGCTGGATATCATGCAGCCCACGCCCGACCGCCCCATGATCATCAACCTGCCTGTCACGGTCGAAATGAGTATGCCCCATGTCTACGCCAACCAGATCGAGTATTGCGACAAGCACCTCAAGTACCGTGACAGCGTGATCATCTCCACCCATCCCCACAATGACCGCGGCACCGGTGTTGCCTGCGCCGAAATGGCCGTTCTGGCCGGTGCTCAGCGCGTGGAGTGCTGCCTGTTCGGCAACGGTGAGCGTACCGGAAATGTGGATGCCGTGACTCTGGCCATGAATCTGTACAGCCACGGCGTAGACCCCAGACTGGACTTTTCCGATATGCCCGCCATCTGCGCTACCTACGAGCGCGTGACCCGGATGCACATCTACGAGCGCACCCCCTACGCCGGTCAGCTGGTGTTTGCAGCCTTCTCGGGCAGCCATCAGGATGCCATTGCAAAGGGCATGGCCTACCGCAAGGAGCGGGGCGAGCACCGCTGGACCTGCCCCTACATCCCCATCGACCCCCACGATATCGGCCGCACCTATGATGCCGATGTCATCCGCATCAACAGCCAGAGCGGCAAGGGCGGCATCGGCTTTGTGCTGGAACAGAACTACGGCTATAACCTGCCCCCCAAGATGCGCGAGGTGCTGGGCTACAAGGTCAAGAGCGTGTCCGACCACAGCCACAAGGAGCTGAGTGCAGGCGAGGTGCTCCGCATCTTTGAGGAGAGCTTCCTCAACCGCGAAAAGCCCCTCCGTGTGGTGGAGGCCCACTTTGCACAGGTCAACGGCATTACCGCCACGGTCACCCTGGACCTGAACGGTCAGCGCAAGGTGGTCACTTCGGTGGGCAATGGTCGTCTGGATGCTGTGGCCAACGCCATCCAGAGCGCTACCGGGATGGATTTCCATCTGGAAAGCTACTCGGAGCACAGCCTGGACGAGGGCAGCACCTCCCGTGCGGCTTCCTATGTGGGCCTTGCCTGGGGCGATGGCAGCATGACCTGGGGTGCCGGCACCGACACCGATATCATCGTTGCCGGCATCAAGGCACTGGTTTCGGCAATTAACAGTAAGTAAAAATTGAACTCCCTCAGTCACCTGCGGTGACAGCTCCCTCTAAGAGGGAGCCTGTTACGTAACGGAAAGGCAAAGAGGCCCCCTCCTAGAGGGGGCTGTCGCGTAAGCGACTGGGGGAGTTATAGAAGATAAAAGGAGAGAGTATTATGGGAATGACTCTGACGCAGAAAATTCTGGCCGCACATGCGGGTTTGCCGGAGGTCAAGGCAGGCCAGCTCATCAATGCCAAGCTCGATATCGTGCTGGGCAACGATATCACCACCCCGGTCGCCATCAACGAGTTTGAGAAGGCAGGCTTTGACGGCGTGTTCGACAAGGAGCACATTGCCATCGTGCTGGATCACTTCGTCCCCAATAAGGACATCAAGAGCGCAACCCAGTCCAAGCAGTGCCGCGAGTTTGCCAACAAGTATGATATCCTCAACTTCTACGATGTGGGTCAGATGGGTGTTGAGCACGCCCTCCTGCCCGAAAAAGGCATCGTGACCGCCGGTGACTGCATCATCGGTGCCGACAGCCACACCTGCACCTACGGTGCACTGGGCGCATTCTCCACCGGTGTGGGCTCCACCGATATGGCCGCCGGTATGGCCACCGGCATGGCATGGTTCAAGGTACCCTCTGCCATCAAGTTTGTACTCAAGGGAAAGTTCAGCCCCTGCGTATCCGGCAAGGACCTGATCCTGCACATCATCGGCATGATCGGTGTGGACGGCGCACTGTACAAGTCCATGGAATTCACCGGCCCGGGCGTGGCTTCCCTGACCATGGAGGATCGCCTCTGCGTCTGCAACATGGCCATTGAGGCCGGTGCCAAGAACGGCATCTTCCCTGTGGACGAGGTCACCAGAGCGTATCTGAACGGCCGCAGCCAGCGCACCCCGGTCTACTACGAGGCTGACCCGGATGCCGAATACGAAAAGACCATCGAGATCGACCTGGACAAGCTGGAGCCCACGGTCAGCTACCCCCATCTGCCGGAGAACACCCACCCCGCCAGCGAGGGAAAGGACATCCGGATCGATCAGGTGGTCATCGGCAGCTGCACCAATGGCCGTCTGGAGGATATGGAGGCCGCTTACAACATCCTCAAGGGCAAGCACATCGCCAAGGGCGTGCGGGGCATCATCATTCCGGCCACCATGGCGGTTTATAAGGAATGCATCCTGCGCGGCTGGACTGAAGCCTTTATTGATGCGGGCTGCATCGTGTCCACCCCCACCTGCGGCCCCTGCCTGGGCGGCTACATGGGCATCCTGGCCGAGGGGGAGCGCTGTGTCTCCACCACCAACCGCAACTTTGTGGGCCGCATGGGCCATGTCAAGAGTGAAGTCTATCTGGCAAGCCCGGCCACTGCCGCTGCCAGCGCCCTGACTGGCTATATCACCGACCCCCGCACGGTCTGATCGAAAAGGAGAAACAACGATGAACGCAAAAGGTTCTGTTTTCAAATACCCGGATAACGTGGATACCGATGTCATCATTCCGGCCCGCCACCTGAACACCCAGGACCCCAAGGAGCTGGCCAGCCACTGCATGGAGGACATCGACAAGGACTTTGTCCGGAACGTCAGGGACGGCGATGTTATGGTGGGCGGCTGGAACTTCGGCTGCGGCTCCTCCCGTGAGCACGCCCCTGTGGCCATCAAGGCCGCAGGCATCTCGGTGGTCATTGCCAAGAGCTTTGCCCGTATCTTCTACCGCAACAGCATCAACATCGGCCTGCCCATCATGGAGTGCCCCGAGGCTGTGGATGCCATCAGCGCAGGGGATACCGTCAGCGTGGATTTTACTACCGGCCTCATCACCGATGAGACCACCGGCAAGACCTTCCAGGCGGAACCCTTCCCGCCGTTTATCCAGAAGATCATTGCCGACGGTGGCCTGATGAAGTCCATCAAAAATAAGAAGTAAGGAGCTTTCCCATGGAAAAAAACATTGCTGTCATCTGGGGCGACTGCTCCAGCCCCGAGATCGTGAAACAGACCATCCGGGTGCTTGATAAGGTGGCTGAAAAGTACGGCCACACCTTCCACTATACCGATGCCGCCATGGGTGGCGAAGCCATTGACAAGTACGGCGACCCGCTGCCCCAGCACGAGCTGGACAAGTGCCTTGCGGCCGACAGTGTCCTGCTGGGTGCCGTGGGCGGCCCCAAGTGGGAGGGCCTGCCCGGTGAGCAGCGCCCGGAAAAGGGTCTGCTGCGCCTGCGCGCGGGCATGGGCCTGTACTCAAACAACCGCCCCGCCAAGATCTGGCCCCAGCTGGCCCCGGCCAGCCCCCTGAAGCCTGAGATCGTGGCACAGGGCATTGACTTCATCATCGTGCGGGAGCTGATCGGCGGCGTGTACTTCGGCAAGCACGAGACCCACACCCTCGAGAACGGCGAAAAGCAGGCCATCGACTCCATGCCATACTCTGAGCACGAGATCGAGCGCATCGGCCGCATCGGCTTCGAGACTGCCCAGAAACGCCGCAAAAAGCTCTGCTGTGTGGATAAGGCCAACGTGCTGGATACCAGCCGCCTGTGGCGCAGTGTGATGCACCGCCTGCAGGCCGAGTACCCGGACGTGGAGTACAGCGAGATGTTCGTGGACAACTGTGCCATGCAGATCGTAAAGAATCCCGCACAGTTCGATGTCATCGTCACCGAGAATATGTTCGGCGATATTCTGTCGGACGAGGCCTCCATGATCACCGGCTCCATCGGCATGATCCCGTCCTCCTCTCTGGGCGATGGCACCCGGGGCCTGTACGAGCCCATTCACGGCTCGGCCCCCGACATTGCGGGCAGGGATATCGTCAACCCCACCGCCTGCATCCTCTCTGCCGCCATGATGCTGCGCTACTCCTTTGGCATGACTGAGGAAGCCGATGCCATTGAGAACGCTGTGAACAAGGTGCTGGACAAGGGCCTGCGCACGGCAGACAACATGAGCGAAGGCTGCACCTGCCTGGGCTGCACCGCCATGGGTGATGCGATTTTGGCCGAGATCTGATCTGAAATGAATCGCCCTCTCTGTCAGCGTGAACGCGCTGCCACCTCTCCCGAAGGGGGAGCTGGCAAGGCCTGCGGCCTTGACGGAGAGGGCATTTTCGTTCTCCCAAAAACAAAAATGCAAACTTTTTGCAAATTCCTCTTGCAATTTGCATCCGAAGCGTGTATAATCTCCCTTGCACGAAAATGCAAATTGATTGCAATTTACTGCAATAAAGCACATTACAGTTGTTTTTGGAGTATCAAATGGAATTGTTTCTGGATGTTCTGGGCGAATCTCTGGTGGACACCGCCAA
>UMGF01088095.1_pt1 | contig 12990 bp, 9 predicted proteins | sample 1965181 | NCBI WGS metagenome assembly UMGF01 (sample SAMEA4836063, study PRJEB28245) | human gut metagenome | biome: gut microbiome; material: fecal sample | place: Denmark | collected 2008 | reverse complement strand
AATGCGACAGCAGCGGTTCGCACCCGCGCCGGAAGCCCAGCAGGAACGCGGCGGACGGCAGCGGATTGCTGTCAACGACCGCCTGCGTCACGCCCAGCAGCGCGTGCGTCGCCAGCCGCGACAAGCGCGCATACGGGTATCGCCGCGTCTTGGCGGCTTGCAGGAGCGAATCACGCGTGCGGGCAGTGTCGGCAAATCGGCGCAGTCGGCGCTCGATGCCTTCGCTGATGTCAGGCAGCGCGGCATAATCCGCCTCATCCATCAGCCGAAGCCGCGCCAGCAGCAGCGTGTCCAGCGCCTCCGGACGGTGCAGGTGACTTTCCAGCGCCTGATTTTCCAGCAAGTCCGCCGCACTCCCCGGCATGGCGGAATAGGCGGATGACCAGTCGCCGCGCAGGATGGCGGAGCGAATCGCCGTGGCGGACGAAAAGCCGTCCCCGATGGCGGACGCGTGATAATCCGACGCGCGGGCAATCGGGTACACGTCGGTGGACGCGCCCAACCGCCGCAATGCGCGCAGGTAGCACACGCCGAGCGTGTTGTTGGGGGATTGGAGAACACGCGCGGCAGCCGGGGCGACCTCCGCCATCGCGGCGGAAAGCGCAGCAGGATAGGGCAGCCCGGCAGACAGATGCGGCTGAATCGCTGCGGGTAAATCGGGGGATTCGAGCGCATCCATCGCCGCCCGCAGCAGGGGAAGATCCGCCGTTTCCGCGCCGAAGGAGAGTGCGTCGCAGCCCAAGCCGGTCAGCAGATGTACGCCGCCTAAGGCGAAGTGCTCCGCGTCGCGGACAGACCACAGCGCGGGCAGCAGAATCACGGCATCCGCGCCGTTTTGCAGCGCCATTTTTGCGCGGATGGCGGGGGAGACAATCGCCGCGTCGCCGCGCTGCACGAAGCAGCCAGACATGACGGCGACGACCGCATCCGCGTGGGCGGCTTCCCGCGCCTGACGCAGTTGGTGCGCGTGCCCCGAATGGAAGGGGTTGTACTCGGCAATCACGCCGACAATGCGCATGGGAAAACTCCTTTTAATGAGCAATGAGGAATGAAAAGGTGCGTTCCTATTATAACAAAAAGAACAGAAACGTCAAGCGAACGCGCGAAATGACGTGGAATGATGCAATTTTGCCGCCGTTTTTGCCTTTACAGAACCGCCGAAAGATGGTATAATAGATTGGGTTCATCCCCAAACAAGACCATGAAAAGGAAGTAATTCATATGAAGCAGTTCATCGTGGAAACCTCCGCTCGTCACGTTCATGTCACCCAGCAGGATCTGGAAACCCTGTTCGGCAAGGGCTATGAGCTGACCGTCAAGAAGATGCTGTCCCAGCCCGGTCAGTATGCCAGCGCGGAGCGCGTGGACGTTGTCGGCCCGAAGAAGACCCTGACCGGCGTGAGCATCCTCGGCCCGGTTCGCAGCGCGACGCAGGTGGAGCTGTCCCTGACGGATGCGCGTTCCATCGGTGTGACCGCGCCTGTGCGTGAATCCGGCGACATCGCGGGTTCGGGCGCCTGCAAGCTAGTTGGCCCGGCGGGCGAAGTGGAGCTGACCGAGGGCGTGATCGCCGCCAAGCGCCACATCCACATGACCCCCGCGGACGCTGAGGAATACGGCGTGAAGGACAAGGACGTTGTGTCCGTGAAGGTGGATACCGACGGCCGTTCCCTGATTTTCGGCGACGTGGTTGTCCGCGTGAGCGACAAGTACGCGCTGGCGATGCATATTGACACCGACGAGTCCAACGCGGCTGGCTGCGGCCGTGCGCAGATGGGCGAAATTATCAAGTAATTCTCAATTTCATGCAGGGTTTTCCTCTGCTGGAACGTTATAATGTTCACAGAAGCGTCACAAAAGACGCGCTAAGGAGGAGAACCCTGCATGAAAAAACGGCTGATTTCCCTGATTTTGGCGGCGATTGTGCTGCTGTCCTGCGCTTTTGCGGAGGAATCACAGAGCGAAGAGTACCTGCTGCCCTACATTGACCTGTACGCCGTCCCGCTGGGCGATAATGCCATTTTCGAGATTCCGAACGAATGGGGCTATCAGACGTCGGATGCTGCGGACTTGCCGCCGATGACCTCGCTCCTGACCGACCAGAACCAAATGGTGATGGCGATGAAACTGCCCGCCGACTGGGAGGCGACCGACGCGAGCGACGCGCTGGGCATCCAGTCGTTCATTGTTGAGGGAACGGCGCTGATGCTGGGGCTGACCACGCCGCAGAGCACCCGCCTGCAGGAAATGACCATCAACGACATGCCCGCCGTGCTGGTGGAGATGAACGGGCAGGGCTTCGATATCCTCTGGATTGGGGATTCGGGCGACCTGTACTTCTTCCTCTTCCCGAACGACGACGACGCGCTGGTGCAGCAGATGATTGCTGTCGCGCAGTCGCTGTGCGTGTTCCACCGGAAGGGGGAGCAGGTCAATCCTGCGTCGGATTTTGCGTACACGGCGGATGGCGGCGAGGTCACCATCACCGACTACATCGGCACAAGCGAACATGTGCTGATTCCGGACGCCATCGACGGCTTGCCCGTGACGGCGCTGGGGCATCGGGCGTTCTACGAGAAGACGGTGACGACGGTTGTCGTGCCGGACAGTGTGACGGAAATCGGCGCGGCGTGCTTTTCCGGCGACAACTATCTGGTCAGTCTGACGCTGCCTGATGGACTGGCGGAACTGTCGTATGGCGCGCTGGAAAGCTGCTATTCGCTGATGGATTTTGACCTGCCCAAGGGGCTGAAAACCATCGGCGCGGGCGCGCTTCAGTCGATTTTCTACCTGACGCACCTGACCATCCCCGCCGGCGTGACCGACATCGAGCAGATGAACTTCCTGATGATGCACGGGCTGGAGGAAGTCTCCGTGGCGGAAGGCAGTACGTCCTTCACCTACGACGCGGAAAACGGGCTGCTGATGACCGCTGACAAGGCGCGTCTGCTGCACTGCTTTTTCCACCTCGCGCCGCAGAAGGAAATCATCCTCCCCGAAGGGATGAAGACGATTGACCCGTTCGCGTTCCATTACGACGTGACGGTGGAGAAAATCGTTCTGCCGGAAGGTACGGAAACGATTGGTCTGCTGGCATTCGGCATCTGCCCGAAGCTGACGGAAATCGTGATTCCCGCCAGCGTAACAGCCATCGGCGTGATGGAAGGGCAAGCAGGCAGTGGGAGCATTACGTCCTTTGCGCAAAACGTCTTGGTGACCCCGGAGGGCAGCCCGGCGTGGGACTGGGCGCAGAAAACCGGCGTGACGGTCAAAGCGCCGGAAACAAACGAATAAATGAACATCTGGTTGATAGAAATAGAAGGAGTGTAACCATCCATGAAGGTTCTGATTGTCAACGCGGGTTCTTCCTCCCTGAAGTACCAGCTGGTGGACATGGACAACGAGCAAATGATTGTCAAGGGGCAGGTGGAGCGCATCGCGATTGAAGGCTCCCACCTGAACCAAAAGACCCCTGACATGTCGAAGGTCATCGACCTCTACGAGCCGATTCCGGACCACGTCGTGGCAACGAAGCTGATGCTGCGCGCGCTGCTTGACCCGGAAAAGGGCGTGCTCAAGTCCGTGGATGAAATCGGCGCGGTGGGTCACCGCGTGCTGCACGGCGGCGAGGAGTTCACCGCCAGCTGCATCATCACCGACGAAGTGAAGGCTGCCATCCGCAAGTTCATCCCGCTGGGCCCGCTGCACAATCCGGCGAACCTGATGGGCATCGAGGCGTGCGAGGAAGTTATGCCGCACACGCCGCAGGTGGCCGTGTTCGACACCGCGTTCCATCAGACCATGCCCCCGAAGGCGTTCATGTATGGCGTTCCGTACCGCTATTATAAGGAAATGGGCGTCCGCCGCTACGGCTTCCACGGCACGTCCCACCGCTATGTGAGCAAGCGCGTGTGCGAGTTCCTCGGCGTGAGCCCCATCGGCAAGAAGATTATCATCTGCCATCTGGGCAACGGCTCTTCCATGTCCGCGGTGGTGGACGGCAAGTGCGTTGACACGTCGATGGGTCTGACCCCTCTGGAAGGCGTTGTCATGGGCACGCGCTCTGGCTCCTGCGATCCGGCGGTTGTGCAGTTTATTGCCAACAATGACCACATGACCGTCAACGAAGTGCTGACGATGATGAACAAGCAGTCCGGTCTGATGGGCATCTCCGGCCTGTCCTCCGACATGCGCGACATCGACAAGGCGGCGGATGAGGGCAACGAGCGCGCGGCGCTGGCGCGTGACATGCTGCACTACGGCATCAAGAAGTACATCGGCTCCTACGCGGCGGCGATGGGCGGCGTGGACATTATCGTGTTCACGGCGGGCATCGGCGAAAACGGCCCGGAACTGCGCGAATCCGTCATGAAGGACATGGAGTGGATGGGCGCGAAGCTGGATGTGGAGAAGAACAAGGTGCGCGGCAAGGAAGCCGTCATTTCCACCGACGACTCCAAGGTGACCATCTGCGTCATCCCCACGAACGAGGAAATCATGATTGCGCGCGACACCAAGGAACTGGTCGAGGGCGCGAAGAAGTAAGTTTCAGTCAGACGAGGGCTTTTTTCGCGGGGGCGCGCAACTTTTTTCGGGGAAAAGACGCTTTTTTCCGCGAAAAGGTGTTGACAAAACCCGCGAAAAAACCTATAATATGAAATGGTCTAATTTGAGGTGGTGAGCATTTGAAGCTGGATGTACTTCATGCCCTGCGTGATCCGGGAACGGCTTACGCATTCGCTGTGGAGCAGACCATTGCCCCGCAGGATGTGAGCGGCGAGGAGGTCACGTTTGACCCCGTGCAGCTCTCCGGGCATCTGACTGCCAATGAAGATGGCAGTGTTGTGGTAGAAGGAAGTCTGACGACAACCGCTCATGCCCATTGTGCCAAATGCCTGTCTCCTGCGTCCTGCCCCGTTACGGGGGATTTCCGGGAAACGTTCCTGCATGGGGGCGACCCGGAGGATGATGAGATTTTCGCGTATGAGGGCGGGCAGCTTGATTTTGCGAAACTCACCCTGACGCATGTGCTGCTCAATCTGCCGATGCGCTTCCTGTGCAAGGAAGATTGCAAGGGCTTTGAGGAGTACGAGGAGGTCAACCAACACAAGCATTGCCGGGACGATGCGAATGTACAGCGTCCTTTTGCGGCATTGCAGCAGTTGCTGGCTGAAAAGTCCGACAACAAAGAATAATTCGGTCAGCAATTTGGCTGCCAATAACGAGGAGGTGTAACCATGGCTCTTCCGAAGGGAAAAATCTCTAAGGCTCGCAAGCACAGCCGTCGTGCGAACTGGAAGCTCACCGTGCCCGGCATCGTTGAGTGCCCCCAGTGCCATCAGATGAAGCTGGCTCACCGCGTGTGCAAGCACTGCGGTTTCTACAAGGGCGTGCAGGTCGTTGCGGTCAACGAGGAAAAGAACGCCTAATTGGTATCCGGGGGCAAATGAGGGGAGGAAGGCAGCAGCGGGGTCATCCTGTTCTGCCTGATTTCCTGCATTCCCCGCAATTCCATATGCTCGCAACGTGATGAGGAGTACCCTGATTTTGCTGGCTCAGAGAGGGTGGTTCACCGGCTGAGAGGCCGCTCGCACAGCCGTCAGGGGAAGGTCGCTTCACAGAGCGTTCGGTGAGGATGATGCAGGATTTTTTTCCGCATGGAAAGTAGCCGAATGCGGTTCGCACCCGTGACCGTGCGCTTGAGGCAGTGTTTGCGCTGCGAAGCAAGGTGGTACCACGGAAACAGCTCCGTCCTTCGGGATGGGGCTGTTTTTGCGTTTTGGCAATCATTTCACGCGGAAAGGACACCCGTATGAACTACTTCCAGCAGATCGCGGAGCGCTTGCTCCAGCCGGGCACATTCCTGCTCGTGCTGGGCGCAATCCTCGTCTATACGTCCGGCATCGTCGCCCGAAAGCTGTTTTCGGGCAGCGAAAAGGCCAATATCATTACCAAAATCGTCGGCTGCGTCGTCGCACTTGTCGGCGCAATTCTCATTTTTGCATGATACTCTTTCCAGATTCACCTGTGCTAACTGTAAATCGTATATAGGAGGTCATTCACATGGAAATGGAGAAAACATTCAATCCCCAAGCCGTGGAAAGCGAAATCTACCGCGACTGGGAATCCTCCGGCGCGTTTGAGGCGCACCGCGTGGAAGGCAAAAAGCCCTTCACCATCGTCATGCCGCCGCCCAACATCACCGGTCAGCTGCACATGGGCCACGCGCTGGACTGCACCCTGCAGGATCTCGCCGTCCGCTATCACCGCATGAAGGGCGATCCGACGCTCTGGCTGCCCGGCACGGATCACGCCGCCATCGCGACGGAAGTGAAAATCGTCGATGCGATGCGCAAAGAGGGGCTGACCAAGGAGTCCCTCGGCCGAAAGGGCTTCCTTGACCGCGCGTGGAAGTGGAAGGAAGAGTACGGCGGACGCATCGTCACCCAGCAGCGCCGCATGGGCATCAGCTGCGACTGGAGCCGCGAGCGCTTCACGATGGACGAGGGCTGCTCCAAGGCGGTGCGCGAGGTGTTCGTCCGCCTGTACGAAAAGGGCTTGATTTACCGCGGCAACCGGCTGGTCAACTGGTGCCCGTGCTGCGAGAGCGCGATTTCGGACGCGGAAGTGGAATATCAGGAGAAGGAAGGCAATTTCTGGCATCTGCTGTACCCTGTGAAGGAGACGGGCGAGATGCTGGAACTGGCAACCACCCGCCCCGAAACCATGCTCGGCGACACCGCCGTGGCGATTAACGCCGCTGACCCGCGCTATGCCCACCTGCACGGCTGCCATGTGCTGCTGCCGCTGGCGAACCGCGAAATCCCGATTATCTGCGACGAACACGCCGACATGGAAAAGGGCACGGGCGTGGTGAAAATCACCCCCGCGCATGACCCGAACGACAACGAAGTCGGTCAGCGCCATGACCTGCCCGTCGTGCGCGTGTTCACTTATGACGGCCACATGACCGGCGCGGAGGACGCCGCGAAGGACGCCGACGGTCAGGCGATTGACTGCGGCAAGTACGCCGGCATGACGACGCTGGAAGCGCGCAAGGCGATTGTCGCGGACTTGCAGGAATTGGGGCTGCTCAAGAGCATCGAGCCGCTGACCCACGAGGTCGGCACCTGCTACCGCTGCCATACGGTGATTGAGCCGATGGTCTCCCGGCAGTGGTTCGTGAAGATGAAGCCGCTGGCGGAACCGGCGATTGCCTGCGTCAAGAGCGGCGAAACGAAGTTCGTGCCGGAGCGCTTCACGAAGCAGTATATGAACTGGATGGAAAATATCCGCGACTGGTGCATCAGCCGTCAGCTGTGGTGGGGCCACCGCATCCCGGTGTGGTACTGCGACGACTGCGGCGCGATGACCGTCAGCCGCGAAGACCCGACTTGCTGCTGCAAGTGCGGTTCTGCGCACATTAAGCAGGATGAGGACGTGCTGGATACTTGGTTCTCGTCTGCCCTGTGGCCGTTCTCCACGCTCGGCTGGCCGGACAACACCGAGGATTTGAAGTACTTCTATCCCACGAACCTGCTCGTGACGGGCTATGATATTATTACCTTCTGGGTTAGCCGCATGATTACGATGGGCTTGGAGGAAATGCAGGTTCCGCCCTTCCAGACGGTGCTGATTCACGGCCTGGTGCGCGACGAACTGGGGCGCAAGATGTCCAAGTCGCTGGGCAACGGCGTTGATCCGCTGGAAGTCATCGACCAGTACGGCGCGGACGCGCTGCGTTTCTCTTTGGTGATGGGCGTGAGCGCGGGCAACGACACCCGCTACATCCCGGCGCGCGTGGAATCCGCCCGCAATTTCGCCAACAAGATTTGGAACGCCAGCCGCTTCGTGCTGATGAACGTGACGGAGAAAGCGCCGCTGGACACCGCGCATCTGACCGCGGCGGATCAGTGGATTCTGTCCCGCTTCCAGGACGCGACGCGCGCGATTTCTTCCAATATGGAAGAAGGCGAGTTCGGTCTGGCGGCGGACCGCATCTATGATTTCGCGTGGAGCGAGTTCTGCGACTGGTACATCGAGCTTGCGAAGAGCCGCTTAAATGGCGACGATCCGGTGGCGAAGAAAGCCGTGCAGGGCGTGCTGCTGTATGTGCTGGAGGGGCTGCTGAAGCTGCTGCACCCGTTCATGCCGTTCCTGACCGAGCAGGTGTACAAGTTCCTGCCGGGCAGCGAGGGATTCCTGATGCTCAAATCGTGGCCGGAAGTGAAGCCGGAGCTGGATTTCCCGGACGAGGAAGCGAAGATGGAGGGCGTGATGGAGGTCATCCGCACCATCCGCAACCTGCGCGCGGAAATGAACGTCGCCGCGGGCAAGCGCACGCACCTGATGCTGCTTCCCGCGGATGGCTGGGCGGAGACGCTTGCGCACGCCGGGCAGTATTTCCAGCGTCTGGCAGGCGCAAGCGAAACGGCAATCATTGAAAGCAGCGCCGCCGTGACGGAAAAGACCGTTTCCGCCGTGACGAAGGCGTGCACGCTGTACATCCCGCTGGGCGATTTGGTGGACTTCGAGAAGGAAATCGCGCGCCTGAGCAAGGAACTCGACAACCTGCACAAGGAAATCGCCCGTGCTGAGGGCAAGCTGAACAATCCGGGCTTTGTGAGCAAGGCGCCCGCCGCGCTGGTGGAGCAGGAGAAGGGCAAGCTGGCGCTGAATCAGCAGAAGGCGGAGCAGGTCGAAAAGCGCATTGCGGAACTCAAGGAATCTATGTAATTGGTAGGATTTTTTTCTGGGGGACTGCTTGGAGGCAGTCTCCCTTTTCTTTGGTGATGTGCGATTTCTGCATCATTTGCGCTGCCACGCAGAGGATTTCGCGTCTGCGGACGCGACCAGAGGGCATGAAAACAAACGAAGTTTGCGGTTGCCCTCTAGACTGCTTTGCATACACTCCCATGTTTCTTGATTTTTATCGGAAGGTTTTATTTTGAATGTCTATTTACCGTTCAATTATGCAGAAGTGACCAACCCGGCAACCGACCACCGCTCTTTCCCGCAAGAAATTGCAGTGGCGGGGGGAGTCCAGAGGGGGCTGAAATCCCTGCTCTTTAACTTTTCAGCCCCCTCTGGGCGTTCTTTGGTTACTTTCTGGCGCGCCAGAAAGTAACAACATCGCCTCCGCAGAGGCGACGGGAGCAGCGGAAAAAATCAAGCAAGAAATAACAGCCCACCATGCCCAAAAGCAGGGAAAATCAACAGGGGGGGGGAAAACCCTTTTTGCACGCATCCGATTGCAACCGCGCCGCCAGTATGCTATAATAATCAAGCACCAAAAGGTGCAAAAGAAGGTGTTTTCAATGCTGAACAGTGAGGAAATCATCGCCGCTATCCACGGCAGCTACGCCACAGGCAGCAAAAACGGCTTCCAGAATGTGCTGACGCTGCTGGATAAAATGCACGTCGCCCTGCGCACGCCGATTGTCCACGTCGCCGGGACGAACGGCAAGGGCAGTACCTGCGCGATGCTCGAAAGCGTCCTGCGCCGTGCGGGGTATCACACCGGGCTGTATACGTCGCCGTTTTTGCAGGCGTATCAGGAGCGGATTCGGCTGGATGGGCTGCCGCTGGATGACGCGCGGATGGTGAAATACGGCAATCCGCTTGTGCAGGCGGCGGAGAAGATGCGGGCGGAGGGCGCGTTTGTGACCCCGTTCGAGATGGGGACGGCACTCGCGCTCGCTGCGTTTGATGGCGAAAATTGCGATATCGCGATTGTCGAGGTCGGCATGGGCGGGCGCAAAGACCCGACGAACATCGTCCACCCGATTCTCTGCGCGATTACCGCCATCGGGCTTGACCACATGGCGTATCTGGGCAACACGCTCGAAGCGATTGCGGGCGAAAAGGCAGGGATTATCAAGGACAATACGCCTGTCGTCTGCCATCCGGCGAAGGAGGGTGTGCGCCGCGTGTTCGCCGAGGCGGCGGAGAAGCATCACGCGCCCCTGCGCCAGCTCAGCGACGATACGATTCTCTATGCCGCATGCGACGCGCATGGGGCGACGGTCAGCTACCGCCTGTCGCAGGAGTGGCAGGACGTGCGGCTGAATCTGCCCGGCGCGCACCAAATCGAGAACGCCATGAGTGTGCTGGCGATGGTCGAGGAACTGCGCCGTCAGGGGTGGACGATTCCCGATCAGGCGGTGTACGAGGGGCTTGCGTCAACCGTGTGGCCCGCGCGGCTGGAGTGGTGCGGGCGCATCCTGATTGACGGCGCGCATAACCCGCAGGGCGTCCGGGCGCTGCGGAACTTCGTCGAGGAGCAGCTGCCGAATCAGCGGCGCGTGCTGCTGACGGGCGTGCTGGCGGATAAGCTGCAGGAGGACATGCTGCGCGATTTCTGCGCGATTGCGGACGACATTGTGACGGTCACGCCGGATAATCCGCGCGCGCTGGATGCGCAGACGTACGCCGATGCCCTCTGTCAGCGCGGCGCGCACGCACAGGCGGCAAAATCGCTGGAAGAAGGACTGGCGGAAGCAATGCGGCTTGCCGGGGACGACGCGGTGATTGTCGCGGCGGGGTCGCTGTATTTTGCGGGCAGCCTGCGGACGGCGCTGGGATTGTCATGGAGAACGGAAGCGTAAACGAAGGAGAACGACATGGAATTTATCCACGAACCGGTGTTATTGCAGGAAGTCCTCGAATGGATGGACGTGAAGCCCGACGGCGTGTACTGCGACGGGACGCTCGGCGGCGGCGGACACAGCGGCGCGATGCTGCGTCTCTCCGGCGGCACGGCGACGCTCTACGGCATCGACCGCGATATGACCGCGATTGAGGCGGCGACCGCGCGCCTGCGGGAGTTCCCCGGCTTCCACGCCCTGCACGGCAATTTCCACGATGGCAAGGCGCTTCTCATGGCGGCGGGCGCGCCCAAGCTCGACGGCGTGCTGCTTGACCTCGGCGTGTCGTCCCCTCAGCTTGACCGCGGCGAACGCGGATTCTCTTATCATGAGGACGCGCCGCTGGATATGCGCATGGACGTCAGCCAAGGGCAAACGGCGGCGGATTTGCTCAATTCCGCCAGCGAGCAGGAGCTGTGCCGCATCATCCGCGATTACGGCGAGGAGAAGTGGGCGGCGCGCATTGCGCAGATGATTTGCGAACACCGCGCGAAAAAGCCGATGGAGACGACGTTTGACCTTGTGCACGCGGTGGACGCGGCGATTCCCAAGGCGGTTCGCCGCAAGGACGACGGCCACCCCGCGCGCCGCACGTTCCAAGCCATCCGCATTGCCGTCAACGATGAGCTTGACCCGCTGGACAAGGCAATCTGCGACTTTGTGGACTGCCTGAAGCCCGGCGGGCGGATGCTCGTCATTACCTTCCATTCGCTGGAGGATCGACTCGTCAAGCGCTGCTTCCAGCGGCTGCAAAACCCGTGCACCTGCCCGCCGAAAGCGCCAATTTGCACCTGCGGCAAAAAGCCGGTCGTGAAGATTTTGGCGCACGGCGCGGTCGCCCCGACGGAGGAGGAAGTCGCCCGCAACCCGCGCGCGCGTTCCGCCAAGCTCCGCGTGGCGCAGAAGCTGGAGGTGCTGTGATGCCGACGCTCTATGTGGTGGGCACGCCCATCGGCAATTTGCAGGACATGACCCCGCGCGCCATTGATACCCTGCGCCGTGTCGCGCTGATTGCCGCCGAGGATACCCGCGTGACGAAAAAGCTCCTGACCGTTTTTGACATTGACACGCCGCTGACCGCCTGCCATCAGCACAACGAGGACACGAAGGGCGCGTATCTGGCGGACAAGATGCTGGCGGACAATATCGACATCGCCCTGACGACTGACGCGGGCACGCCCTGCATTTCCGACCCCGGCTACGCGCTGGTGAAGGCGTGCGTTGACCGCGGCATTGAGGTGCTGGCGATTCCGGGCTGCTGCGCGTCCATTTCCGCCTTGTCCGTCAGCGGATTCGATACGCGCGAGTTCGCGTTCTACGGCTTCCTGCCGCGCGAAAAGAAGGATTTGCGCGAGAAGCTCCTTCAAATGGCGCGCCAAGTGCCGATTGCGGCGGTGCATGAGTCGCCGTTCCGCGTCGTTGAGCTGGTCGAAGTGGTTTGCGATACGCTGCCGGGCTGCCGCATCAGCGCATCCTGTGACCTGACGAAGCTGCATGAAAAGACGATTCGCGGCGACGCGGCGGACGTGCTGCGCCAATTGCGGGAGAATCCGAAGGCGGAAAAGGGCGAATATTGCCTGATTCTGGATTTTCATGACGTGCGCCTGCCAGAGGAAAAATCCCCCGCGGCGGATGTAAGCCTTGAAGCGCGCCTGATTGACGAAATGGTGCGGAACGGTCTGACGCTGCGGGATGCGCAGAGCGAACTCGTGCTGGACGGCGAAAAGAAGAACGCGGTCAAGGCGGCGGCGCTGCGGCTGAAAAAGCTCTTTGAGGAGGACGACGCATGAAGACGGTAAACGCGCAGACCATCACGGAGACGATTGCGCATTTGTGCATCGACGCGAACCGCAATCTGCCCAAGGACGTGGCGGCGGCGCTGCATCAGGCGGAGGAGACCGAGCCTTTCGCGCCCGCGAAGGACTTGCTTTCTCTGCTGACGAAAAACGAGCAGATTGCCCGCACGACGCAGATGCCCATCTGCCAGGATACCGGCATGGCGGTCGTCTTTGCCGACGTCGGGCAGGACGTGCATATTGCGGGGGATTTCGCCGAGGCGATCAACGAGGGCGTTCGCCGCGGCTATGTGGAGGGGCTGCTGCGCAAGAGCGTCGTCGGCGACCCGCTCCGGCGCGTCAACACGGGCGATAACACCCCTGCCGTCCTCCATACGCGCCTTGTGCCGGGCGATACGCTGACGCTGACCGTCGCGCCCAAGGGCTTCGGGAGCGAAAATATGAGCCAATTGCGGATGCTCACGCCTGCCAGCGGGATTGACGGCGTGAAGCGCTTCGTGCTGGACACCGTGCGCGCGGCGGGCGCGAACCCCTGCCCGCCGATGGTG